>Ga0208957_1001581_pt1 | contig 11375 bp, 13 predicted proteins | sample RifOxyA1_FD_184029 | JGI IMG/M metagenome (GOLD analysis project Ga0208957, IMG submission 184029) | Groundwater microbial communities from Rifle, Colorado - Rifle Oxygen_injection A1 (SPAdes) | ecosystem: Environmental > Aquatic > Deep subsurface > Groundwater | place: Rifle, Colorado, United... | reverse complement strand
CACCCCCATCCAATATTCTGAATTTATTAATGGAGAATTTCAACAAGTTGTTTTTAAAGCATATTTGGAATACGAAAAAAGATTGAAAGAAATAGGAGCACTGGATTTTGACGATTTGCTTATCAAGGCGGTTCTACTTCTTAAGGAAAATTCCGAAATATTAAGCAAGTGGCAAAATAAGTTTACACACATCTTTGTTGATGAATGGCAGGACACAAATAAAGTCCAATATCTATTGATAAAATTGTTGGTCGGTGACAGGAAAAACTTAACCGCCGTCGGCGACATTTCGCAATCAATATACGGATGGAGGGGTGCTGATTATCGAAACGTCAGTTATTTAACCCGCGACTATAAGAATATAAAGACGATTAATCTTGAACAAAACTACCGCTCTACCCAAAACATACTGGAGGCTGCAAACTCGGTAATTTCCAAAAACACAACCCATCCGATTCTTAAACTCTGGACCCAAAAACACAAGGGAGAAAAAATAAAACTCTATACGGCCAGAAACGGACTTGATGAAGCAAATTTTGTTGTCTCCCAAATTCAATCACTAATCACTGATCACCAATCACTAATCACTTACAGCGATATCGCTGTATTGTATCGAACCAATGCCCAATCAAGAGTTATTGAAGAAGCCCTTCTTCATGCGGGGATTCCCTACATACTTGTTGGGGGAACCAAATTCTACGACCGAAAAGAGGTAAAAGATGTTCTTTCCTACTTAAGACTTTTGGTTAATCCGAAAGATTCTGTATCAATAAAAAGAATAGAAAAACTAGGGGTAAGAAGATTAGAGAAATTCAATAGCTTGACATCCAGACAGCTAGACAACCTGACAACTTTAGATATGCTTGATGAAATTTTAAAAACGACAGGATATTTGGACTTATTCCAAAAAGAAACGGAAGAAAATCTAGCCAGACTTGAAAACATTAAAGAATTAAGAAGTGTTGCCACCGAGTTTAGAGATATTACCGAATTTTTGGAAAATGTGGCCTTAGTTGAAGCCGGGCCGAGACATGAATCAAAAAATTGCGTTACGCTTATGACTCTTCATGCGGCCAAGGGTTTGGAATTTTCGGTTGTGTTTATTGTAGGCATGGAAGAAGGACTGTTTCCTCATTCCCGATCCCTTTGGGAACAAAACCAATTAGAAGAAGAAAGAAGATTGGCATATGTGGGAATCACAAGAGCTAAAGAAACACTTTATTTAAGCTACGCATCACGCAGAATTTACTTCGGCGAACAGGTTTCAAATCCACCGTCAAGATTTATAATAGATATTCCGGAAGAGTTGTTAGAGAATTTATCCTCCTTCGCTAAAGCTACGAAGGACACGGAAATCAACACCAACTTCGAAGGCGTATTTGATGATATAGTTGAAAAGTATCTAAAATGAAAGACGATTTTAACAAAAAGGCTATTCATCCGCTTCAGTCCTGGGAATGGGGGGAATTCAGGGAAGCTTGGGGAAATAAAGCGATAAGACTTCCCAATTTCCAAATCATTTTCAGTAAAGTTCCTTTTACTAATTTTAAGATTGGGACCGTAATTAGAGGCCCCAAACTCACAAAAAGGGATGTTTTTGAAGTTACAAATATTGCCAGAAAGGCTAAGGCAATATTTGTAAAGTTTGAACCCAATGTTCTTTTTAAGGAACAGCTTAAAGATGATCTTAAAAGTTTTGGTTTAATTTCCGGCAGGCGTCTTTTTACCCCAACATCCTTCTGGATTGATTTAACAAAATCGGAAGAAGAATTTCTGAATAGTTTTCATCCCAAGACCCGCTACAACATACGCCTTGCCCAAAGAGAAGGCGTAACTGTATCTGAAGATAATTCCGAAGAAGCCTTTAAAAATTATCTTAAATTAACCAAAGAAACTTCCAAAAGGCAGGGATTTTACGCCCATACTGAAAAATACCACAGATTAATGTGGAAATTCCTAAAGCCTTCCGGAATTGCACATCTTTTGGTTGCTAAATATAAAGGAGAAATAATCACAACCTGGATTCTTTTTGCCTTTAAAAGCTTCCTTTACTATCCGTACGGGGCATCAACCGATAAATATAAAAATGTCATGGCCAATAACCTGATGATGTGGGAAGCAATAAAGCTGGGAAAGAAACTCGGGTTAACAACCTTTGACCTTTGGGGAAGAGAGGAAGGAAAAGGATTTACTAGGTTTAAGGAAGGTTATAATCCCAAGGTGGTAACATTCATAGGAACTTGGGATCTTCCCACATCTATTCTTTACTGGCCTTATAGAATAGCCGAAGAAATAAGGTGGAAAATATTAAAACTCCTGAAGTGATAGATATCAGACAGACTCAAGAATATGCCAACTATCTTAAAAAAGAGGGATGGAAAGTTGCAAGAATAGAAAACACAAACTATTTCATTAAAAAACTTCCCTTAATTGGATCTATTCTTAAAATTCAAAGACCTGAAGAAATAAACTTTAAAACAATTAAAAAACTATGCCAAAAATACAGAGTATTTCAGGTAATTGTGGAACCAATTTCAACCACCACTGACGGCACCATTAGGCATAATTTATTTATATCACACGGTTATAAACTAAGCAAGTCTCCATATTTACCTTCAAAGACCCTTCAAATAGATCTTGCCACGCCCCTAAAGTTTGATAAAGAAACAAGAAGGTGCATCAGAATAGGGGACAGAGTAAAAATAAAAAAATGTTCTACTCCGTCTGATTTAATAAAGTTTCATAATGCTTGGAGAAAATCTGTTAAGTTTACAAGGTTTGCACCGAGTCTTGAAAGCTTAATTAATTTACAAAGCGCCTTTTCTATACACAAACCCACAATACTTACGTCGCACAATGTGTCTAGCAGTATTATTGGTGGAGCGATTTTCACACGTTCTTTACACGACTGTGCATATTACTGGCAAGGGTTTACAAATAAAGAAGGACGTTCTTCCCTCTCCCAATACTCTCTTGTCTATCAAGGTTTACTATGGGCTAAGAAGGTTGGTTGTAAAGTTTTTGACTTTGAAGGAATTTATGACGAAAGGTTCCCCAATAAAAGCTGGCTGGGCTTTACCCACTTCAAAAAATCATTCGGGGGAAAAGAGGTTCTCTACCCCGGGTGTTATACTAAATTTAGGTTCCCCTATTCGTAAATTATTTAGGTTCGAAACGATTAACTTCGGGGATTTTATCAAAATCACGATCGAAAGAATAAATATCTTTAGTTTTGGATTGTTTCATAATTACAGATATATATGCGTCTGTGTACCTAATATTGTATTTTAGAAACGTGCTTAGTGTGGGAAATATTATATTTTCGTTAAATTCAATATTTTTATTCTTGAGAAGAACGAAAAGAAATTGTGCGGTTTTTTCCTTTGGCCATTTATAAAATCTTCCTAAGGTCCAAACAACTTCCGCGACAACAATGTCTGGAATTATTAATGTTTCATGACTTTTTAAGAGTTTTGCGATCTTCGGTGCGTCATTCTCGCCAAGAAGGTATCTTAAAACAATATTTGTATCTAAAAATATCTGTTTCACTTTTTAAGAGTTTTCTTATAACGATCAACTGCTTCTTCAGCAAAGATTTTTTCAAAATCTCTTCCTGTCGGCAATTTTTTGCCTTTAAGAATACCCATAAAAGATTCTAGTGATGGGAGTGGTCTTAATATAACTTCCCCCCTCTCTTCAAAAAATTGAACTTTTGTACCAGCAAATAAGCCCAAGCTTTCCCTAAGTGCCAAAGGTATTGTTGCCTGTCCTTTTTGTGTGACTGTAGATATTAACATAGTAATACTACTATACATCTAGTAATACTTATGTCAAGAGGTATTACTTAGATAGTATTTTCCCCCCGATTCTGTAATAAGACCCTTTAAACTCATCATGGAGAGTATTGAACCGATTTCAACAATATTGCCTCCTATTTTCAAAGCTATTTCATCCAAACCCATTGGCTCCAATTGCAATGTTTTATATATTTTACTTTCGAGGTTTGATAAATTTAAGTTGTCTTGAGTTTTGGATTCTTCGATTTTTTGTGTTTTTATAATATCTCCCGCACGGGTGACCATTATCGCCTCGCTACTTTTTATTAAATTGTTAGTTCCCACAGAAACCGACGAGGTGATTGCTCCTGGTACAGCATAAACTTTCTTACCCATTTTTTTAGCAAGGCCAGCGGTAATTAACGAACCGCTTTTTTCACCAGCTTCAATCACCAATACACCTAAACTGGCAAGGCTCGCTACAATTTTATTTCTTTGAGGAAATTTCCAAAGATGAGGTTTAGCATCATCTTCATATTCAGAAACTACTGATCCTCCACTTTCTATAATTTGGTCATATAATTTTTTATTTTCGGGGGGGTAAATTACGTTTAGACCGCAGCCGAAAACCGCAATCGTTTTGCCGCCATAATCAATAGTTTTTTGATGCACTTCTGTGTCCACTCCATACATAAAACCGGAGATTGTCGTCACTCCGTTTGCCACAAATTCACTCACAAATCTATCAACAACTTCCTTTCCATACCTCGTCATTCGACGGCTACCGACAATGGCAATGGATTTTTTATTTATTTTATGTGGATCGACCCCTCTAAAATGTAAGGTTTTCATAATGGGTTATTCTACTACCCTGAACTATACATACAGCATCTATTCGGTAGGAATCATATTTTTTGGCAATGCCGGGATTATCTATTAAATAAAATTCCGACATTCTATGAACTTGTGTTAACTTTGAAAAACCAATCATTTCCTCCGGTGTTCCAAAATCCTCAGTCTGTTTTAATTTAACTTCCACGAAAACCAAAATATCATTTTTAGAAGCAATTAAATCGATTTCCCCAAATCTTGTGTAATAATTTTTTTCTAAAATATTATAGCCTTTGTCTAAAAGAAACTTTGCCGCAATCTCCTCCCCATCCTTCCCAATTTTTCTATTAAATTGTTTAATCATTCGTTCGTATGCGGTATTGAAGCGCTTCGGCAACATGGTTGGGTAAAATTCTTTTTTCGCCAGCTAAATCACAAATCGTCTGCGATACCTTAATCAATCTGAAGTAGGTCCGAGCAGATAGATTATAAGTATTGACCGCTTGTTTTAACAATAAAAGTGAATCCTTATCGATATCACAAAACTTAGCAATATGTTTATTCTTCATATTGGCATTCGTATAAATTTTCAAACCCTTAAATCTTTTGTTTTGAATTTTTCTGGCCTTAATTACCTGTTCCCTTATTTGTCTAGATGTTTGACTACCCAACTGTCTGGATTTGTTAATTAACTTATCAACATCCACTGCCGGCACGTTTATATGTAAATCAATTCTATCCATCAAAGGCCCCGAAAGTTTGGCCTGATATTTCATAACCATCCTGGGTGTACATTTACATTCTTTTTTAGGGTCTCCCAAATAGCCGCAGGGGCAGGGATTCGATGCAGCAATAAGCATAAATGAGGCAGGGAAAGTAACACTACCGGCAATTCTTATTATTGAAACTTTCCCATCTTCTAGGGGTTGTCGCAAGGCCTCAAGCGTTGATCTTGGAAATTCAGGAAATTCGTCCAGAAATAAAACTCCGTTGTGAGAAAGGGAAATTTCACCCGGGTGAGGATCACTTCCCCCACCAATTAGCCCAATACGGGAAGTTGTGTGATGCGCGGTTCTGAAAGGCCTTTGGGTAATTAAACCTTCACCGGGCGGAATATTTCCAGTCAAAGAATAAATCTTGGTGACTTCCAAAGATTCTTCTTCATTTAGGGGTGGTAAAATTCCAGCAGTTGCCCTGGCTAACATTGTTTTCCCTGCTCCGGGAGAGCCCTGCATAAAAATATTATGTCCGCCGGCTGCCGCGATCGTCATCGCCCGTTTAGCCGATTCCTGACCAATAATTTCGCTGAAGTCAAACTCGACAGCTTCGTAATCAGTGGATAGTAGATGATGAACAGTATGATTAAGTTTCTTTATTTCGGCAACTCCATTCAGAAATCCCATTAGTTCCGATAACGAAATAACTGGATAAACACTAATTCCGGCAATTACTGAAGCTTCATTGGCCGAATCTTTGGGAACAAAAAGATTTTTAATACCAAGGCTTTTTGCAGCAAGTGCCAAAAGAAAGACTCCCCTTGTATGTCTTAATCCACCATCCAGAGAAAGTTCTCCGTAAAAAAAAGATTTTTCTTCGGGCAATTTAACCAGCTCCATGGAAGCTAAAACCCCAATGGCAATCGGCAGATCATAAAGCGATCCTTCTTTGGGAATGTCAGCTGGAGCTAAATTGACAATAATTTTTAAATTGGGAAAGTCAATCCCGGAATTAATTAAAGCGGTCTTTACTCTTTCTTTTGCCTCTTCGATTGATTTATTAGGAAGACCGATTATCGAAAAACCGGGGAAGCCTTTTTTAAATACATTGACCTCAACCTCAATCGGAGTTGCCTCAAGCCCAAAGTGTGCAGCAGACAAAACTTTAGTTAACACTTACTAAATATATCACCAAATTCTTTTCAGGGTTTCGTAAACACTTTTTCCGTGTTCAATTAAAATTATGTAATAATAACCCGAAAACCTTTTATAAACCATTCTGTAATCACCGACCCTAATCCGAAAAACATTTTTATGCTTGATAAGGGATTTAATTCCTGTTATTTCTTCATTGGTGGTTAAATTTCTTATTTTACCAGCTAGGGATAACTGAACTATTTTTGGAAGTTTCTTTAACTGCTTTTCAGCAAGAGGAGAAAAAACAACCTTCATATACCAAGCTCTTTTGCAATGTCTTCAAAATCTCTACCCTTACTAAAGTCGGTTTTTTCAATCACTTTTCTATCTTCAACATCTTCCAGATACAAAACAAGTTTTTCAAAAAGACTTCTGCCCACAAGATAGGCCTCGGTTGTATTCCTGTTTTGAATCGCAAGAGGATAATCCTGAGCATCAGAAATAGCCGCAGCGGGATTCATCTTTAACTGAGATATGGATACACTAGTCATGAATCTATGATACCACTAACAAGTCTCTTGTCAAGACCTGTTTATAAGTCATAATTTAAATGTTATAATAGTTCTAATGAGAATCAGGAAAAAAACCTGGAAAGAAGGATTTGAAAAGATTGCTTCAGGAGAAAAAACGTTTGACGCAAGACTTGCGGATTTTAAGTGTAAAAAAGGAGATATTTTAGTTTTAGAAGAATATGATCCGATAAAGAAAAAATATACGGGAAGAAAGATAGAAAAGAAGATTACATTTGTACTAAACACAAACGAACAAAAATATTGGAACAACTCCGATATTAAAAAGTACGGTCTTCTGATAATGGCGTTTGACTAGTTATTCCGACTTGCAAAATAAAGAATATTCGCACTTATTCTGGCAAAACATGTGATTGGAACATTTAAATTCTGATTTTTCTATTTCATCCCTTACCTTAAATATTTCTTCAATCGCTTTTTCTAACTCTCCTTTTGTTCTTTCTGTTGTTATTTTTTCCTGAGAATCCAGGAAATAAAGAGATAGTTTTATTTTTTCAGGTAATTTTCCTAAAGGTTCTGTAGGAATTTTGGTTGAGGCTAAAGCATAGAAAGAAAGTTGTAAATTATTATCAACATCTTTCTGCAAGGGAATTGCAGCCCCTGTTTTATAATCAATAATTTCAATTCCCCCACCCGGAAGTATATCTACTCTATCAATTCTTCCCCCGATTTTTAAAGGTTTTTCTTTTTTGTCCTTTGAAATAAGGGGAAGAATAAAAGGAAGCTCTAAAGATACTGTTTTTACTTTGGGATTAAATTCTTCTTTCAAAAATCCCCTTAAATAATCTTTCCCTTTTTCCAGAAACTTTCTTTCCTGGACTTTACTTGCATATCCTTCCTTAATCCACATATCTTTAAGTAAGTTAAGAATTAATTTATCGGTTGGTTTTTCTCCAGCTCCAACTTTTAAGTAAAAGTTCTTGAGTACCGCGTGCATTGTAGTTCCGAAGCTTTGAGATGCGGTTTGCGGTGTCGGCACTTTATAAATAAATCTTAATTTATAATGAAGCGGACAAGTCTTAAAGGTTTCTATCTGGGAATACGAAAGATAATCAATATGAAGGGGTACTTCTTTTTCTTTAATTGGAGTTCCAGGTTTATACTCCAGTATAGAAAGCTGTTTGGTATTATCTCTTGTTTGTTCACTAGACAAGGCTTTATCCCCCAATGCTTCAAAGATAAACGGCGAGAGTTTCTTGCCACGCTTCCCCTCTCCATAATAATCAGCTGCTGTCAGGTAGAGTCTTTCTTTAGCTCTGGTTGCTCCTACGTAAAATAATCTTCTTTCTTCTTCCTCGTGGTAATCCCCTTTAGGTAAAACTTCTTTAATTAACTTTTCCGGAATTGGGATTTGTTCCCTTCTTTCAGTTGTCGGGAACCTCTGGGAAACCAAGTTAACTAGAAAAACAACTGGAAACTCAAGGCCTTTGGCCGAATGCACGGTAAGAATATTGACAGCATTTATGTCTCCCCAATCTTCATTTGCCGCAAGCGGACTTTCTCCCAGCTCCATTGATAGTTCCAGCCAATCAACAACTGCGGGAACGGTTGCATCTTCATGATCTGCTTCATATGATTTTAATTTATCAAAAAACTTAGAAATATTTTTGGCTTTCTTTTCAGCTTCCACCGACTCAGGAGAAAGCATTTTAACTAAAAGCCCTGTCTCGGAAAGGAAATAATAAAGAAGCTGTCCGGCGGTTTCTTTTTTTATCAGATTTAAATGTCTGTTAATTAAATCTGTAATTTCTTTAACTTTTTTTCCACCCGTCTTTTCCGCCGACTCGAATAACGACAAATTATTTTTTCTTGCGTAGTTTCCTGTTGCGGCCAGGTCCCGCCCTGGAATTTCAAAATATTCCATGGAAAGAATTCTATAAAAAGAAACGGAATCTTCAAAGTTGTATAAAACCTTTAGGTAAGAAATTAGATCAATAACCTCACTTTGTCTAAAAAGTCTTCCGGGACCTAAAAATTGATGCGGAATTCCGTGGCGGTATAACGCTCTGATAATGGGTTCCGAATGGTTGTTGGCCCTTACCAAAATTGCAAAATCAGAATAATTATATTTTTCTAATTTAATTAATTTTGTAATTTCCTTGGCAATTTCATCTGCTTCATTCTCTACCCTATCCACATGTATAAACTTAATCTCTTCCCCTTTTTCTTTCTTAACAGATATAAGTTTTTTGTTAATCTTCTCAACAACTTCCAACCTGTCGGGGTTATTATGCTGTATAAGATCGTATGATCTATCCAATATCTCTTGGGTTGATCTGTAGTTTGTGGTTAAGGTAACTACTTTTGTCTTCGGAAAACTTTTTCTGAATTGAATAACATTGCTAACTGCCGCGCCCCGAAACCTGTAAATTGACTGGTCATCATCAGCGACAACCGTAATGTTTCCATCTTTTCCTGTCAAAAGTTTAACCAGTTCGTTCTGTGAATAATTGGTATCCTGAAATTCATCAACCAAGATATGTTTAAATTGCTTGCGGTATGACTGTAAAACACTTTTTCTTTCTCTAAAGAGTTTTAGGGTTTTAGTTATTAAATCTCCAAAATCAAATCTTCCTTCTTTTACTTTTAATTCTTCATACTCTCTATATGCATTTGCCAGTTCTTTATATTTTTTAAGTTCTTCTTTTTCTTCATCTGTTCTGGGTTTTAATTTTCCCACCCAACTTAAATATTCTTTTGAATCAACATCCTCATCTTGTAGGCGCGAGAAATGCTGCAGCATACCGCTTAAAAATTTATTTGGATTTCCCAGGGGTCTAAAGTAATTTAAATTAAGTTTAAAAAGATTATTTCTTACGAGTTGTATAGACTCGGATTCAGTCATTAGTTTGTAGCGTGGATCAAGGCCAATATGTAAAGCCTCCGCCCTTAATATTCGATCGCAGAAAGAATGAAAAGTATAAATCCACATATTGGTGTAACCGTAAGGAAGGGCAATGTCTACCCTTTCTTCCATTTCTTTAGCGGCTTTTTCAGTAAAAGTTAAAGCAAGTATCTCATCGTGTTTTATTTTTTTGTTTAAGATTAAGTTTTTTATTCTTTCGGTAACAACCGTAGTTTTTCCGGTTCCAGCACCAGCAATAATTAAAAGCGGACCACCGCCAAATTTAATTGCTTTTAACTGTTCCTCGTTCAATTTAAGTGAGGTCTCTTTATCCACAAGTGGATTTTAACACGATTTTAATATACCGTTTTTATACTACGTTATGAGGGTTTGGGTAGTTTTTTTCGTTTTCCTCTTTCCATCCTAAGGAAAGTTTCAAAAAATCAAGTAATTGAGTGTTGCATTTTACTGCTTCCAAATCTGATCTATAACCTCTGGTCCACATCAACATATCGTAGACCTCCTGATGGGTCATCATTCCAGCTTCACTTCTTGTTCCAGGTGGCACATCAAATTTGTTAACTTTTGGGTTATACCACTCTAAGAGTGATTTTACCTCGTTTGGGATATCTGGATATTTATTAACAACTATCTCAACTACAGTTTCATCTACATAATATCTTTCCTGTTTCTCTGTCATTTGAAGAAATCTCCATTCACAGGCGCATTGTAGCACGATTTATTTACAACCTTAATTCTGATTTGATAGTTTCAAGAAGGAGGGGGAAAGTCGTGTAACCAGATTCTGAATTTAAGTGGCCACCTTTAGAAATTAAAATAAATTTCTTGGCTAAGCACAACTCAGAAAATCTTTTGAGAACATCTTGAGGAAGGTATGGGTCGTTATCCCCCACAAAACAAATTATCTTAGAGCAATTCTTTTTCAATTTCTCCCAGTCAAAATCTTTGTCAAAAAATCTTGGATGTACCGTATGATACGGTTCAAGTTCATCAACATAATCAGTAAATCCTGAAACAAAAAATGCAGCACCAATCTTTGCTTCATATTTATTGAGGTAATGACAAACTGCCATTGGAGAGATAGAGTGAGCAATAATTACTGTTTCTTCATCTGGCCCACCAATTTTTCTAACTGCTTCATCAATTACTTTCGTCCAGTTTTTGACATTTTGTCCTTCGGGTGTGGGAAGGACTGGCCTTATAGTCTTATGTCCCAGCTTTTCCAGTTCCTTTGAAAGCCAAGGAAACCAATTACCATCAGGCGTTCCTTCTGTTCCGTGTAAAATTACAAAGTTCATTCTTCTAATTCTTTGATCTTTTCTTTTTCTCCGCTTCCTATGTTCTGTGTTGATGAAATCTTTCTTCCCAGTTGAGAAAAAGAAGAGAAAACATTTCCAATCATATTGTATGCGTTGGTTAAATGTTTTTGCAGTACATTCAAGTTTTCTTCTACTTTTTC
>Ga0208957_1001579_pt1 | contig 11407 bp, 11 predicted proteins | sample RifOxyA1_FD_184029 | JGI IMG/M metagenome (GOLD analysis project Ga0208957, IMG submission 184029) | Groundwater microbial communities from Rifle, Colorado - Rifle Oxygen_injection A1 (SPAdes) | ecosystem: Environmental > Aquatic > Deep subsurface > Groundwater | place: Rifle, Colorado, United... | reverse complement strand
GCCAGCAGGCAAGCCCCAACTTGGCAGGCAACCCCGCGACCGGCGCGCCGGGGCCGGCGCAGATGCGCGGCATGGGCAACCAGCCGTCGCCGGAAGCTGGCTGGAATACCGGATACGATCGACAACGGCAGGACGAGGACGAACGACTCGCCATGATTGGACTTGAAAGGGGCTAATGCGATGTGGTTCAAATTTCATTTCTACGACGGACAGGCTCCGGTGCAGATATTCGCACCGACGCGCCAGGACGCTGAGAGCATCGTCCGCTCACAGTATGGTGCGAACTTCACGTTCGCAGGGTCCGGGAACGACCCTACCAATGGTTACCGAACCGTCAGTACGGGCAGTCAACCGCAAACTGCACAGCCCGTCACCAGCCCTCCGGGACTGCAACCGCCTTCGACTGGCATATTCAACTCCGCGCCGGGCACGGAAGCGTCGCGCACGTTCACGCCTGAAGATGAAGCCCTTGGTCGCTCGGGCGCGTTCAGGCGTGCGCTTCAGCAACGGGGTGTCGATACTGGCACCCTTGTAGGCGGGTCGCTTCTCGGACAGCAGGGCCAGTTTGAGGACATCTTCGACGTACTTCAGGCTCTTGGGCGAACCCCAGGCGGGGAACAGGCTTTCCAGACCTTCGCTGGTGGGCAGAGCAACCCATTCATGGCGGCTCGCGATCTGTTTCAAGAGGTCGGCGGTATCCCGGCCGGTCAGGCAAACGATCGTGTCCGCGCCATCCAGAATCCCACGACGGCAGAGGAATTGGGCGGCACAGCTCGCTTCGGGCAGGCGGCGCTTCGTGGGCAGGTTGGCGCATTTGGTTCTAACCCATTCCTGCGGGACCTCATCGGCAGGCTGCCGGACGAATACGCCGCACAGTCACAGTCACAGCAGGCCGCGACGCCATTCTTCAACTACCTGCGACAACGGATTGGTCTTTAGCCCGTGACAATGGGGCGGTCCATCTTCGACGACTTCCTGGAACAGGACGAACTCGGTCGCCGTGCCGCTTTTCAGGCGCGTATTCCGCAGAACTTTGGCTTTGGGGAGCAGGAAATTCTCGGCTCCCTGTTTCAGCCGACCTTCTCGCGGTACCTGGGCGCGCTGGGCCGGCAGATTCAGGGCGGGCAGACCCCTAACCTTCGGTTCACCGACTATCTGACACAGAACTTCGACCCGCGGCGCGAACTGCTTCGCTTCCCATCGTCTGCGTCGGCGGGCGTGCAGGCTCCGAGAGCGCCGCGGCCGTTCTTTGACAGGTACTAGGTCATTCGAGGTACTTGGCGCATGCCTTCTCTGAAGCAGTCTGTTCAGATAGCAGAAGGCGTCGCCCGCTCAAAATCCCTTGATCCCTCGCATCTTCGCTTGCCCGTACCGACCGGAGTTCCTTGACGATGGCGGCCACGCATTTCTTCAACTCATCATCCACCGCCGTAGCCGTGGGCGTCGAGACAGGCGTAGCCGTTGGCCCTGGCTCTGGCGCGGCCGATGCGGTACAGGCCACGAGGGCGACCATGAGGGCGGCTAGCAGGGCGCGCATGGGACTCCTCCTTCGGCGGGCATTGTAGTGGTACAGCCACGTATCGACTTCCCCGCCTCTGACGAGGGCGCAATCCGCCGTGAGACGCAGCGCATTCGCGAGCGCCAGAAGCTGGAACAGCTCGCGCAGGGCATCGGCGGGCCGGGAACGCGAGTGGCCGACCCCAACCTGTTCCAGCGTTTCCTGGCGACCACAGGCGAGCAATACACACGGGTCAATCAGGCCGCGCAGAGCTTCTTGCCATCCAATCAGGAGATCGTGAGTTACCTCGGAGAGATAGGCCAGGAGTTGCTGCGCTCGCCCATCCCTGAAGGGTTCGTGACAGGTGCGCCGTCTGCGCTTCAGCCAGCGGCGCGTGTCATTCGGGAATCCGCCGCGCCAGCCGCAGCCGCTACCCTGCCCCTCGGCGGCTCCGCGCGAGTCGTCGGTGGCGGGCTTCTGGGAGCCGCGGGCGGCGCTACGGCGGGGCGGGCGATAGGCGGCGACACGGGAGAGTTGATCGGGGCCATCGGCGGCGGGATAGCGGGCGGGGTTCCTGCCGTGCAAAGGCTGGCGGGACGCGGGATCATCCGCGCTGGCGACGAGGCCGCGTACCAGTTGCAGGGCAGGCAGGCGGCGCGCGCGGCGACGGAGCCACCAAAAGACGAATATACGGGCGACATCATTGCCGACATCTTTGCAACATTGCAAAAGTTCAGCCAAAACAAGGCGGCGGCTCGTCAATTCCTTCACCAATCCATTGACCCACTAATTGCTCGTCAATATGGCCGCCCCCTTCCCATAATGGATGTATTTGTTCCACTCCACGGCGATGGCGAAGTGTTGTTCGCTGTTAGCACAGCGGGGTGGCGTCCGAAAATGGAGGCGATGGGCTTCCAGTTTGTGCGGCAACACGGCTTTGATGATCTTTATCGGGCACCGGAAGCCGCTGCGCCGCTGCGGCCTGCGATTACAGCAGGCGCGCTCACAGGCAGACAAATAGCCCCGGCCGCGCAAGCCGTCGCGCCTCCGCCCGCGGCGGCTCCTCCACCGCAGCCGCCGATTCCACCGGCCGCGCCGCCACGCGTGCCGCCTGCGGGAGCGGTGCCGCCTGCGGGGCAGCCGCCTGATGACCCCGTTACGAAACTCGTTAGCGTTATTCAGGGTATTCAGAAGCGATCCCCTGCACTCCGAGCGCAACTGGCTATCGAACGGTCGAAGGAGGCTGGCACTCGGGCGACGGTCGGCATGGAGCGTGCGGGGCAAGTGCCCGCGAGCGAGGCTGGCCGCGCCTTTCGTTCGGCTCTTGGCGGCCAAATGCCGCGTGTGCCCGACTTCCCCGCGGTTCGTGACAGCTTCACCCCCGATGACGTCGAGGGGCTTTATTCCCGCATCTGGCGCACCGACATCTTGAGGCCGTTCGAGAAGGGCAACGCCAACGATGCGTTGATAAAGCTCTTGCAACCGGAAGGGCTGGCCGTTCCCACGCCTTCCGAGATGACGCTGCTGGAGCGGGTGTTCGGCCCAGAAGTAAGACGTGCGCTCGAAGACATCTCCAAGGGGCGCGGTAGGCGTATCTGGGAGCAGACGGTCGATGTTCTCAATATCCCTCGCGCCCTGCGCTCGTCATTCGACATCTCGGCGGTGTTGCGGCAGGGCGGCATCCTGACCGTCAGCCATCCCCAGAAGGCGTTCGGAGGCCGTGATAGCGCATTCGTGCGCATGATCCGTTCGATGCGGAGTCCACAGGCTTACGACGAATCGCTGTCACGTATTCGTAGCGACTCCGACTTCGACCTGATCGCAGGCGCAGGTCGTCGCAACCGTCTATTCATCGCGGATACCGCCGAGACGCGCCTGACCGCGCGGGAGGAAGCGTTCCTGTCCCGGTGGGCGAGCAAGATACCGGGCATCAAAGGATCGCAGCGCGGCTTCAACACTTATCTGAACGAGATGAAGTGGAAAACCGCGAAGTCCTATGTCAACGGCCTACGCTCCGAAGGCGTCGACCCTGCCGTAGCCGAAAAGGGACTCGACACCATGACGCGGTTCCTGAACGTCGCCACGGGCCGCGGCTCCCTGGGAAGTCTCGAACGCCATCAGCTCTTGCAGGAAATCGCAACGACCGCCTTCTGGTCGCCGCGGCTGACCGTCTCCCGGTTCCAAGTTCTCGTCGAAGGGTTGCGCTCCCTCAAGAACCTCAACGCCGCCGACCCTGCGTTGCGCGCCGCATCCCGGCAGATCGCGGGGGATCTCGTGAAGTATACGGGCGGCGTGCTGGGGTTCATGTCGATCCTCAAGTTGAGCGGGCTTGCGGACGCGGAGATGGACCCGCGTTCATCCGACTTCGCCAAGATACGCATCGGCCCCACTCGCATCGACGCGTGGGCTGGTTTTCAACAGCCGTTGCGGTACACCGCTCAGTTCATCACCGGGCAGTCGAAGCCGATCACGACTAAAGGGATTCGCAACCTGCCCCGCGACGAGGTGCTGGGACGGTTCTTGCGGTCGAAGCTCGCGCCCGGTCCGGTGAGTCTTGGGGCTACGTTCGCGCCAGAGGACACGCCGATCTCAGGGCTTACCGGCGGAGGGCGGACGTTTATTGGCGAACGGATCGTGCCGGGTCCAGCCCGTCCCTACAAGACCGTTCCTGACAGAACGGCTGGGCTGGGCAACACCCTGCTAGAGGAGACGCTGCTGCCGCTTCTTTACAGCGACATTGACGAGGCGATACGTGAGCAGGGATTGGCGCAAGGCATGTTGTTCGGGGCGGCCCCAGTAGTTGGACTTGGCATCACGATTATCCCGGATGACGAAGGCCAAGCGACCACTCCTGGTCAGAAGATGAAGAACTTCTGATGATCCGCTGCCGTTCGTGCGACAAGCCGTTCCCGTGGCTGCTTGTGTTTCAGGGGAAAGCCGTAATTCGTTGCGGTGAATGCCAAGCGTTGAACGTTCTCGTATCGCAGGGGAGCACTCGCGTTGACGTAGCGGGATTGGCGAATGTAACATCCGCGTAACCGAACAGGTTCGGCCCAATGCGGCCCCGCTTTCGCGCCCTTGAAGCGCCATGGCGGGGCTTTTGTGTTTGGAGGGCAATCAGTGGTACAGCAGGTCGCGCCGCCCCCAGAGGACATGGCTGACGACGCCCTCATCGAGGACACCACCACGCCAGAAGTGCTAGCCCAAGAGGCGGCGGTTCTGGCAGGCACGGCTCCCGATGCGGTCGAAGTCCCCGAAGCCCCTGCGGCGGAGGCACCCGCCGAGCCCGCGCCGCCACCCCCGGCCGAACCGTCCGCACCCGAAACCCCTCCCGCCCCTCAGCCGCGCACCTATTCCGAAGCGGAAGTGCGCCAGATGCAGGCGACGGCAAGGGGCAGGGTGGAAGCGGAGCGCAAACAGGCCGACGCAGTCCGTCAGCGTCTGGCAGCCCTCGACCTGGACGCGCGCGTGGAAGCGCATGTGCGTACCGAGGAGCAACGGCTGGCGCAGACGATGGGCGCAGACGAGGCCCGCGCCTACGCTCGCTCTCCTGAACGCCTTCAGCAGGTCCGTGGACACTTCACGGCCGAGCAGCGGTTGCAGGAGATCGAGGCGCAGCGCACGAACGATCTATTCGAGCGCGAAGTCGGCGCGATGGTGCAGACCGCCATGATGTTCCAGCAGCGGTACAACGTGGCCGATGAGGACATGGAAGTCCTCATGGCGACGACCACACCGCAAGCAATGGAGAAGGCAGCCAAGCGCCTCGGCAGTGTGAAGGCCGAAGCAGCCAAGGCGGTCGCTGAGCGGCGCGCGCAAGTTCCGGCAGAAACGAAGCAAACATCCCTGGAGTCCGGCATATCGAGCAGTTCTTCCCCGGAGTCCGATGAGGCTCGCCTGGAGCGCATCAACCGGACTCCCTCGTGGGAGTGGTCCGATGCCGACTTCAAGTACATGAAGGGGCACTAAATGCCACAGTCAACAGGGACGGGCTCTGGCAACAGCGCCCTGTCCGCGATCGCAAACCGCATCGTGGGGAAGGCACGCTTCACTCAAGAAGCGAACACCCCAAGCTGGCAACTGGCCGAGAAAGTCGCGCTCCCCAAGGGCGCAAACACCTATCGCATGCCCAAGTTCGGCACGTTCACGATCTCGGACCTCGTAGACGGTCAGGACATGGTGGACGAGCAGACGCTGGGCATGTCGTTCGTGGATCTGACCGCGACTGAGCGCGGCGCAAAGATCATCCTCACCGACAAGCTCGTGCGTGAGTGGGGCACCACTGGCCCCTACGACATCATCGGCCGACAGTTCGGCAACGCCGCGTCCCGCAAGCAGGACCGCGACACGCAGGCGCTCTACGCGGCCCTGTCCGGCTCCTCGGCCTACGGCGCCGCTGGCACCGCTCTGACCCTCGCGCTCTACGCGAGCGCAATCGCCCGTGCAAGGGGTGGTGGCGGCTCTTCGACCGCAGGCAACTCGACCGGCGTGGAGCCCTTCGACCCGACGTACTCCGTCCAACATCCCCACCAGACGTACTTGGTCACCCGGTCGGCGACCGCGATCGGCGCGGGCACCTCCATGCGGGTCAACGACGTGCGTGAGGAGAAGATGCTGAACAAGTTCTTCAAGTTCTCGTTCAACGGCGTCGACGCCCACGAGTCGAAGAACATCAACATCGACTCGTCGGGAGACGCGGTCGGCGTACTGGCTGAACGTGACGCCCTCGTGGGCCTCACGTCGGTCGGCTGGAGGACGGAGCGAGAGCGCGACGCTTCCAACCGCGGCACCGAGGTCAACTTCACGGCCGACTACGGTGTGTTCGAGTTGGACGACCGTCACGGTGCGCCCCTGCTCTACGACGCGGCTGCGCCGGCGACTTCGTAATGACGACTCTCGCGGTCGACCAAGGCCATGCCGAGTCACTGTCCCGACAGGGATATGCGACTACCGGGTGGGTTGGATTCGGCGTCCACGACATACCGCTCTACGCGCATCACCCCGTCTCCGACAAGAAGGTCGGGGATGTGGTCTCAACGATGCGGGTGGGCGACCCTCGCACGCTGAACAACGCTGAGGCTGTTCATCTCTCAAGGCAGGCCGCTTACGGCTACTTCATGTTCAAGCCGGGCGCGGACTGTCTCGGGCGGTACTTCAAGAACATCGAGCTTCGCAAGAGGCCCGGTGGCGGCGTTGAGAAGATCGAAGGCCCACCGCAAAAGGGTTGCCAGTGGTGCCGCGAGAGGCAGACAAACTCTCCCACGCCACCGGAGCCTGTGGCCGTCGCGGCTCCTCCACGCGACGCAGAATCGACGGCTGTTGTGCCACAGGCTCCGGCCTTGCCTTCCTACGACGTTCTTCACTGCCGTTCGTGTCCTGAGGTTTTCGTGGGCGACAGCGCCGGAACAGATCGCAGGAACCACGAAGTACGGCACCGAGTACAAGCAAGCACTGCGCGCCGCAAGTCGCGCACCCGAAAAGGGTAGTGCTAAGGAGCCTTAGATGAGTTTTCCAGTTACCGTAGGTCTTGAGATTGGCATGGAAAAGCTGACCTACACGGCCAACCAGAACGGCCGCGTGCTCGGCACCCGCGCCGTCACCCCGGACGGACGTGTGTTTCGGTGGGCCTTGAACGGCGGCGTCGCTATCGAAGCGGGCAAGATGGTGCAGACCCTGGCCCTCGCCGACGCGTCCGTGCATGTCAACGGCCTCACGATCGTCAACGCGACCGTGACTGGCGTGACCACGATCACGCTCACGATGGCAACCACGACCTTGCCCGCGAACCTGTACGCGGATGGCTACCTGTACATCGACACCTCACCAGGGCAGGCGATGTACAAGGTGAAGTCGCACCCGGCGGCCGACTCCGGCGCGAGCGCGGAGTTCACGCTCTACGAGTCGGACGAGATCAAGAACGCGCTCACGTCAGGCACCACGCTGGCCGGTCTTCGGCGCAACCCGTACACGTCGGTCGTCATCACTCCGACGACGATCACAGGGCGCGTGATTGGCGTAACGCCGATTAACGTCGCAATCGGCGGGTACTTCTGGCTCCAGACCTGGGGTCCGGGGATGGTCAACATGGACCAGGCTCCAGTGGCGGGCAAGCGCGTCATCACCGGCATCCTGACGGTGGGGCACCTCGACATCTCCAGCACGTCATCGGCGGACACGACCGGCGCGAACGAAGCGTCGAGCTATCCGCAGATCGGCGTTGCATGGACGGCCGGCCCCGGCGCAGACAAGTACCACGTCGTCTTCCTCACGATCGACCCGTAGGAGGGTTGAAATGAAAGTCATTCACGTCGAGGGCCACGACTGGCACGTTGAGGCCATCCGCGAGGACGGGCAGAAGCTCGTCGTCACCGTCAAGGGCGGTCAAGAGATCGTCACACGCGGCGCGGTAGCCAAGCTGGTCAGCACGGCCTTCAAAGAACCCGAAGCAGTCAAACCGCCTGAGCCACCGCCAGCACCGCCGCCCGAACCAGACAAAAAGCACAAGTCCGGTCGCTAGCGATGGGGCGCCGCATCTGCCTTGTCGGCTTCTCGGAGCTTTCGCGCAACTGGGCGAACGAACAGCCGGACGACGTTGAAATCTGGGGGCTGAACGAGACCCACCAGTTCCTCAAGCGGTGCGATCGCTACTTCCAGATTCACCCGCGCAACTGGAACGCGGCTTTTGTGAACTCCAAGGGGATCACGTTCTCGGCGCACTGTAACGACTGCGGCTGGGAGAAAACGGCCAAACCGGACGACCCGGCCGCAGTCGCGATGGTCAAGGGCTTAGCGCAGAAGCACAAGAACGCGTATGCCTCACATGATGCCGAGTACGGCGTGGTGTGGTTTCAGGAAGGCTCCTACGGCCGTACCCCGCACCACATGGCCTTTCTGGGGCGGTCAACGGTTCCGGTCTACATGCAGGAAGTGGACGAACGGATTCCTGCTTCTGTCCGCTTCCCGTATGAGGCGGCCACCGAGTCGTTGGGGCTGCCAGACATCACTGGCAAAAAGCGCCTGTATCTCACGTCCTCCGTGGCGTGGATGCTGGCGCTCGCCCTGTATGAGCACAAGTGCGGCCAGACGATCACAGAACTCCGCATGGCCGGGATCGAGATGCTGATTGGCACCGAGTACGCAAGACAGAAGCCGTGCGTGGAATTCTGGCTGGGACGGGCGATGGGCATGGGGATAGAGGTCAGTGTCGCCCCGACAGGCTCCGCGATTCTCTCCGACGCCATCTACGCCATCGATTACCTTGAGCCGCTTCGCAACCCCGGCGAGATGGTCTATCCGATTCATATGAAAGACAACGGCGTCGCCCTGCCATACGTGGCCGTGGGTGAGCACGACGGCATGCCGATGGGGCTGCCAGCATGACTCTGATCGCGCCCGCGCCCCGAAGCCTCACGATCCCGGTCACGAAACTCGACGACCCTGACTACGAACTCGCGATCTGCGCGTCCGGGGATTACCGGACGTGGCGATCAAGGGCCGTTGAAAAGGAGCCGTGGACCTACGACTGGCTCAAGGAGATCGGCACAGGGGTTCTCTACGACGTGGGCGCGTGCGTCGGCTCCTACTCGCTCATGGCCGCGGCACGCGGGGCCAGGGTGATCGCGTTCGAGCCTGTGCCGTGGAACTACGGCGACTGCGTGGCGAACGCCTGTCTCAACGGACTATCTGATCGCATTACCGTCCTGCCCTTTGCGATAGGCGCTGAGGACGGCGTGCGAAAACTCCGGCACATGCCCGCGCCAGTCTCTGGCTGGGGCGAGGCGGCAACGAGGTGGCAACCTGCTAACGAGAAGGCGTGGGAGTTCATGGTCACGCAAGTCTCGCTCGCCACGATCACAGAAGGTTATGGACCTGCCACGCACGTCAAGATCGACGTCGAGGGTGATGAGATCGACGTGCTTCGAGGCATGAACTTCGAGGGCGTCCAGTCGATCATCTGCGAGATCCACGACGCGGACCACGAGATGGACGCGCTGGGGATCGTGCAGGCGCACGGCTTTGAGTCTATGTGGTGGGGCGGGACTCGGACCAACGACCAGCGGACGCACATCTTCAAGAGGCGCGCATGAAGTCCGTCGCCGTCGTCGGCTTCTACCCTGCGACACGGGCGCTTGCCAACGCGGAGCCGCCAGAGGTTGAAGTCTGGGGCATGAACGTAAACCACCAGTTCCTCAAGCGATGGGACAGGTGGTTTCAGCTTCACCCGCAGTCATGGCACGGCGGCAAGTACGGCCGCGACGACGCGCACCTCGCCTTCCTGCGGACCTGCGGCGTGCCCCTCTACATGAACGACCCGATGTCCGACATACCGACCGCAACTCCGTTCCCTTACGCGGCCATCGCAGAGGATCTGGGACGGGACTATCTGACTTCTACCGGCGCGCACGCCATCGCGCTAGCCATTCACGAACGCTACGACGAGATCAAGGTTTTTGGCATCAACGTCGCCACCGACATCGAGTACGTTGAGCAGCGGCCGTGCATCGAGTGGCTGCTTGGCATCGCGCAGGGCCGTGGGATCAAGGTCACGCTGCCCGCGTACACGATGCTCCTGTCGGGGCGTAGGTATCCGCTTGGTGACCGGAGCGAGGTGGACTTCATTCAGGAACACCTTCGCCAGACGCGAGCCGACTTCATGGCGAGCTGGTCGAAGGTCTACCAACTTCTCGGCGCGTACAAGGCACTTGTGCAGGCGGGACAGAACCCCCACGGCGTCAAGGTGCAATTCGTGAGGGAGATGATGCGGTTGCAGAAGGACCGCGGCAAGTTCGAGGCCGAGAAGTTCACGCTTCGCAGGCTTGGCGGGACTGATCTTGCGTCCGCCGAGTTGCCCGACGTCGAGATTCCAGCGGAGATGCTTGAGGTCGACGGTATCGCAGAAACGATGCCAAACGTGCTGGACATGCCGATGGCGGCGGGGGTGAGGGTACGGTGAGGGAGTTCCTGATCGACGGCGTTTACGTTTCCGACGGCTCGCCCGCGTACTGTGTGTCAGAGATCGGCCACAACCACGGAGGCGACATCGCGAAGGCCATCGCCATGATTCGCTCTGCGAAGGTCGCAGGAGCCTCCGCGGTCAAGTTCCAGACCCGCAACCCCAAGCGCGTCTACCAGCAGACCACCGAGCGTGGCGCGTACCTGTTCGAGTCCGACAACCCTCAGTGGATGGACCGCGTCTATGGCGTTCACCGCGAGAAGCTCGAACCGACGTGGGACGAGTGGGTGATGCTCAGCGACGAGGCAAAGCGCATCGGGATCACGATGTTCTCGACGCCCTTCGACATGGACTCGCTCGACCTGCTCGAACGTCTCAGCGTGCCCGCCTACAAGGTTGCTTCGGGAGACGCGACCAACATCCCGCTCATCCGCGAGATCGCTCGCACCGGCAAGCCCACGATCATCTCGACAGGCGGTTGCAATCAGGAGGAAGTCGACCGCCTCTACGACGCGTTCCGGGCCATCAACGGCGACCCGAAAGACCTCGCCATCCTCCAGTGTTCCTGCGTCTACCCGGCGACTGACGAGGCCATGAACCTGCGAGTGATCGAGACGTACCGGGCGCGCTATCCCGACACCGTGATCGGCCTTTCGACCCACCATCCCTCCGCGATTCCCTCGCTTGCCGCGTTCGTGCTCGGTGCCCGCATCTTCGAGCACCACTACACGAACGACAGGACATGGAAGGGGACAGACAACAAGTTCTCGTTGAATCCCGACGCGATGAGCGAGTTCGTCACGGCTCTCCACGCGACTCGGCTGGCGATGGGATCAGGCGTGAAGGTCTGCGCCCCGGTAGAGGCGATGCCCACGAAGGAACGGCGCAAGAAGCTCGTGTGGGCACGCCAGGTCATGGAGTTCGGGGAGATCACCGCCGACGACTTGACCGAGATG
>Ga0208957_1001571_pt1 | contig 11472 bp, 7 predicted proteins | sample RifOxyA1_FD_184029 | JGI IMG/M metagenome (GOLD analysis project Ga0208957, IMG submission 184029) | Groundwater microbial communities from Rifle, Colorado - Rifle Oxygen_injection A1 (SPAdes) | ecosystem: Environmental > Aquatic > Deep subsurface > Groundwater | place: Rifle, Colorado, United... | reverse complement strand
AATATTTAGATCGATAAATGCCAGATCAAATGATTGATTCGAGAGAATGTCGAGGGCCTCCCCTGTTTTATTACAGATGGTGACATTTCCAAAAGCTTTAAGCTTAAATGAAAGCGATTGGGCGATGAGGGTATCGTCATCAACTACCAAGGTGCTTATTTTCCTTATATTCATGGTTACTTAAATAGGATGAAAGTAAAAAAGATACAAATATTCTTAAATGAGTATGTAAAAATGTTATTAACTGGACTTTGAGAATGGGGATAAAGTTATTAAACTGTGTAATCTTCAAAAGTTCAAATTAAGACATACTTAAAATTTTAGCTTAAAAATTTCAATACGTTAGCAAAGTCTAAGATTGATGCTCGATGCAGACTCCTTGCTCATGAAGCGTGGCTGCCCTAACATTGACTGTTTTTTTTATCATAAAGATGACCGCGTCATTAAAGATGGCACCTATTATCGGCGAGATGATGCTCGCTTTATACAGCGTTATAAATGTAAACATTGTGGTCGAAAATTTTCTAGTGCCACTTATAACCTTGCCTGTTACCAAAAGAAAAGAAGGATTAATATTAGGCTAAATGCTCTCTTGGCTTCTGGTGTTTCGATGAGAAGATCCGCTCTGATTTTAGATATTCATCGCATGACTGTTAAGAGGAGACTTATTTATCTAGCTAAAAAAGCTAGGCAGCTTCATCAAAAAAGACTCAACAGTCTTTCTAATCAGATTGAATATTTACAATTTGACGACCTGATTACGATTGAGCATACCAAAATGAAACCCTTGACCGTAACGTTGGCGGTGGATGGCAAAAACAGAACTCTTCTGGGCGCTGAAGTCGGTCAGATTCCTGCATTCGGGCACTTAGCAGAAAAATCCCGAAGAAAGTATGGACCTAGAGAAAGTCAGCACAAAGAGACTATCAAGCGTTTGTTTGAAGCCATTCAAAACGTCATTAAAAAAGATGCTTTAATTGAATCTGATGAACACCACCTGTATCCTCAATTTGTTAGGAGTTTTTTCCCAGCAGCAAATCACCAACAATTCAAAGGGGGACGAGGCTGCGTGGTTGGGCAAGGGGAACTAAAGAAACTTCACTTTGATCCGCTCTTTATGTTAAATCATAGCTGTGCCATGCTTCGAGCAAACATCAATCGACTCATTCGAAAAACCTGGTGCACTACTAAAGATCCGAAAAGTCTTAAGGATCATCTGGATATTTATATTGAATTTCATAATCGATACTTAATCCCTGCTTAAAAACATTAATTTCTGCTAATAACCTTATCAAATTTAAGATCGGCAACGTCTTAATTGATAATCAATCTCTTTTTCAAGATTATTTGAATAATTGTTCAAAAATTTTCTATCCGCAAAAGACTATGACACCATTTTCATAGGCCAGTTAGATTGTAATAAACCATTTTAGATTTACACTCACTCCTCTTAAGTAAATCTGGAGGTGAGATATGAGAGTAATATTATTTGCGTCTATTTTGGTTCTTATAGCTAATTTTTCTAGCAATATTTTTGCACGGACTAGCAATGTAAATAAAGCACTGACAGTCAGTGAGATGATTAAAATTTGTCAAATTGAGCAAGATAGTTGGTCAATACCTGAAGTTATTGAAGTCAGTATGGATAGTTTTAAATTTGTCCCGGAAGATATCGTTTTTCAAAAATGTAGACCATATCATTTGATATTAACCAATGATAGTGGAGTCCCGCATAATTTTATAGCTAAGGATTTTTTTAAAACAGTATTACTGAAAAGTGATTCTGGTTCAGTTGGTGTCATGACAGATGTCACTATGAAAAAATTAGATCTCAAAGGTCATGAAAAAACAGAGTTAATTTTCATGCCAGTAGTAGTAGGAGAATATTCGCTGAAATGTACTCATTTTGGACATGCTGTAATGGGAATGAAAGGGTCCATCGTTGTTGAAGAATAATTACTAACTGGCTAACATAAATGGGGATGAAAGTAATAATAACTTTTATAATTTAATAAGTTAGTGTCCTTTTAATGTAGCGGTTTAAATTTGTTTGATTTTATTATAATGATTTCGCAATGCTAGACAAACATCACCCCCATTTATGAAGGCCAGTTTAGGGTAGTTAATTAGAGCTCCTCACCTAATATGGAAGCAAAATCGTTCATGTTAAGTTTCCCAGTAAAATACTGATCATCATTTTCCGGAAGCAGATCAAGAAAAAGCTCCCGCTTATATTCTTGTAATTTTAAGACATTTTCTTCAACAGAGTTTTTAATGATAGGGCGGTACACGGTAAGGGTATTTTTTTGTCCAATACGATGAGCACGATCGACGGCCTGGTTTTCGACAGCGGGATTCCACCACGGGTCCATCACAAAAACATAGCTGGCAGCAGTTAAATTAAGTCCCACACCACCGGCCTTTAGGCTGATTAAAAATATTTGGCGTTTGCCTTCTTGGAAAAGATCCACTTGTTCCTGGCGTTTTTTTATAGATTGGGTTCCATCAATGCGAGCAATTTGCCAATGATGTTTATCCAGAGATTTTTGAATGATATCCAGATAAGTTGTAAATTGAGAAAATACAATGGCCTGATGTCCCTCTTCCACAATTTGTTCTAGATTTTCGTTTAGAAAATCTATCTTGGTGGAATGCAAATCACCGCTTTGACGATCCCATAGACATTGTTGGCGAAGCTCTAAAAGACCCTTTAAAATTTCGCCATATTTTCGCTTTTTAGGAGAGAGTGATATGCGTTTTTTTATGGCATGCAGTTTGGCCTGATAGTTGTTTAACTGTGCTTCATCAAAGTTGAGATAAACGGTGTTTTCTTGTTTGGGCGGGAGTTCAGTAAGTACTTGGGCCTTGGTTCTTCGTAGAATAAAAGGACCGGCAGTCTTTCTGGCCAAGAGTCTGGACTTGGAAGTGGAAGTTGTTTTTATAAAAGATAGATCTCCCCAGATGCCGGGAATGGCCAGATCAATTATATTGTAAAACTCGGATAAATCATTTTCCACCGGAGTACCAGTTAGACAAATTCTAAAATTGGCGTTGATCTTGCGAACCGAAGAAGCCCCAAGGGATCTGATATTTTTTAAATGTTGAACCTCATCCATGATCAGAATGTCAAAACATTCATTTTTAAAAGTGGTATCCACTTCTTTTTTCATAATACCATAGCTGGTAAGAATTATTTTGGCGCTGGGATCAATGTTTCTTGCCCCACCGTGATAGATAAAGGCATTTAAATCGGAAAATTTTTGAATTTCTTTTTCCCAATTTAGAATAATCGTCACGGGGCAGACAATGAGAACTTTGTTTATCTTATCGTATAAACTTTTTATCAGAGCAATGGTTTGGATAGTTTTACCAAGACCCATATCATCCGCGAGACAAGCTCCCATTCGATGTTCATAAAGAAAACGAAGCCAGTTGTAACCGGTTTTTTGATACTCTCTTAAAATAGGTTCAAGATAATCTGGTAGCGGGTAGGAGGGCATTTCTTTCAAAGTTGATAAGGTGTAACAAATCGCCTCTTCATCCTTGGTGAGAGCGCCTTCAATTCCCATTTTTTTTAATTCAAATAATTCAAAAATGCGGGCCTTGTTAAAAGGGATATGAAAGCGGCTGATAGGTTCTTCGTTTTCTTTTTCAATTTTCTCGTAATTTTCCGCTTCATACTGGGTGTATTTTTGCATGAATTTAATCAAACTTTTTTGTTCATCGGTTAGTAGCACCAGACCTTTGGTGGTTACTATAAGATTGTCTTGGTAGTTGGCATTTCTGATAACTTCCAAATCTTCCTCGGGAACATCCAGATTTAAATTAAACCACGAATTCATACTTGGTCTTCGCTCGAAACTGATTCTGGATTTCCAGGGAGTTATTTCTTTTTTGTTGTAATAAATATTTACCCCATAAGGAGACATCGTTTTATAAAATTGTCCCAGACCTTGGAAGAGGTTACCTGTTGGTAGATGAAAATAAATGGTCTCATTGACCATATTATATTCTGAGAATCTAAATACAATATCTCCGAAACAATTGATCAAAGTCTCTAGGAGTAAAAGAATATGGTTATTTGGATATTTTACGATGGATTGTTTGGTTAGATGATAGCTATAGCTCGATGGATGGGCGATGAGCTGTTGAACCAGATCGATCCAAAATTCCTTCTCGGGATTTCCGATTAACTCTTTTTTATAATCATCGGGGATGCTGTCGGTTGAATATCTAGAGAGGCATGCTAAGAAATCATAAGCATTTTTTTTCTTTTTAAAACTGCCCAGCTGTCCTCCCGCAAAACAGATATTTTTAAGAAAATAGGGAATTGGCAGTACCACGTTGTCAGCATCCAGATATTGCAAGGTAAATTCTATATGTCCCCGCTTGGAACTGGGATTGATTGTTATCTGTAAGTTAGGTGCGATTTGAGGGAGTTCATTGCAGGAATGGCCGTTTATGGAAATTTCTAGATATTCATTAAAATTATTTTTTTCCACCATGGATAAAAGTTTACCCAATTGAAGTGTTTCTTCGTTGATGATTATGTTTTTAAAAAAACTTTTCAATTTTTCAGGAATATGCAAAGCCGATCCGTCATCCCAATTGAATAAATACATATTTTCGAAAATGGAAATATTAGTGACAACTTGATTATTTAATCCCACATATTTGAAATTCAAACTGGCATATTCGTGACTCAAATTATCTATTTGTGCATCAATAATTATTTTTCCAATGAAAGGTTTAGGTAGGGGAAAATTGATGATTTTATTGTTGTTAAGGCGGAAATTTAAAGTTGAGTAAGTGGAGTTGGGAAGCGCTCCTTGTAGTTTGTGAACGCTTTTAATCATTGTGCCGTACTCAAAAGGTGTTACCCCCAAAAAACCCTTATCTCTGGTGGTGTTTAGAAATATTTCCCGCTGCTCTTTTTCTATTGTATGATGAAGGTGATAGTAAAAAAATAAGCTGGCGGCATGTCGGCAATGGTGTTCTTGATTCCACTCGATGCAATCACAATTAGAACTTAAAATTTCCGTGGGATTATTTTTATAGACAATTTTAGTTTCGTGAATGCGGTTTTCATTAACAATACCTGATACGATGAAATAGGTATCGACCCGCCCTCGCATATATGAAACAGAAATTCGTGATTGTTTTAGAAGTTCTAAGGCTTCTGAGATGACATGCTTGGAGAAATATTCCTTCGCTTTGACCCTGATAGGGCTTAGTATGTCACTTGACTCATTTGGTATCATATTGCTGATAATTTTGTGCTTCCTTTTAGGTTCATTATAATAAATGAACCCCAAATTTTATATGGTTAAAGTCTTCCGCGTAGAGAAAATGAGAGGAATGAATTATAATTATCGGGCTAATTGTCCAGATAAGCCTTGAGCATTTTCGCACGGCTTGGATGCCGAAGTTTTCTTAGTGCCTTGGCCTCAATTTGTCTGATTCTTTCCCGAGTTACAAAAAAGTCTTGTCCGACTTCTTCGAGAGTGTGATCTGATTTTTCACCAATACCAAAACGCATTCTAAGCACTTTTTCTTCTCTGGCGGTCAGAGTTGAAAGTACTGAACGAGTTTGGTCAGAAAGAGTCACGCTCATAACGGCTTCTTGGGGAGAGATAATTTTTTTATCTTCAATAAAATCGCCCAAACTTGAATCTTCTTCTTCACCAATCGGAGTTTCCAGAGAGATCGGCTCTTTAGAAATTTTTTGGACTTTTTTAACCTTATCTACGGGCAGTTCCATTTTTTCGGCAATCTCTTCAGGGGTTGGTTCCCTTCCTAATTCTTGCACCAATTGTCTGGAGGTTCTTACCATTTTATTGATTGTTTCAATCATGTGAACTGGGATTCGGATGGTTCTGGCCTGATCCGCGATGGCGCGAGTAATGGCCTGTCTGATCCACCAGGTGGCATAAGTAGAAAATTTGTAACCTCGTCGATACTCGAATTTATCAACGGCTTTCATTAAACCAATATTACCTTCTTGAATCAGATCCAAGAATTGTAAACCACGGTTGGTATATTTTTTGGCAATAGAAACTACCAATCGTAGATTGGCTTCAACCAGTTGCGCCTTGGCACGGTCAGCTTTCTCTTCACCTTTTAAAATAATATTATAAACATTTTCAATATCGTTAAATTCCATTCCGGCTTCGATGCTAAGTCTTCGGAGTTTTCTGATTACGTCTTCTTGATTTCTAATCAGCTGCTCAATTTTAGCATCAGTAGTGAAGAGGTCTTTGGCCAGTTTTCTCTTATAAACGTCATCATCAATAATTTTTTCAAATACAACTCTATATTCTGCATCGTTTTTAACTTCTAGAAATTTATAAATACGATCTTGTTGGTCAAAAAGTTCTCTAAATTGCAGATAATATTTTTTAACTGGTTCAACGAAACTATTTATTTGTTTTCTATTGAAAGTCAGATCAGCTAGGGTTTCAGAAATGTCATCAAACTTGGCTTTTTGCTCTTTGGAAAACTTTCGTAGCGTACCGTCTTCCAGTTCACTTTCTTTTAAAAGTTCTACAATGCGATCACAAACGTCATAGATTCTATTTCTTGTTTTATTGATTTCTTTTTGGGTTGATTCATCATCCAATCCTCGAACCAGTTCTTTGATGAATTCATTTTGATTTTCTTGGGTTTCAATTCGCTCTTTAAGTCTTAAAATTTCTTTAAGCGCATGAGTTGAGGTCAGGGCCGAAAGAATAATCTTTCGCTCTCCATCTTCAATTTCTTTGGCGATTTCAACTTCGCCTTCTCTGGTTAAAAGGGCCACGGAGCCCATTCTTTTTAAGTAAAGTTTCACCGGATCAGTGGAAGCTGATCTAAGTTCGGCTTTTTCTTCTTTGGAAAGTGCCTCTTCAATAATTTCGGTGCCGTCGAGACGGATACCTTCTTCAACTTCGTCGGCAACACTGTCTTTGACTTCAATTCTGGCTTCAAGAATTTTATGAATGACTTCATCAATTGCATCAGGATCAACAATGCCAGCAGGAATTGCTTCGTGAATCTGATCTGGACTTAAAAAAGCCTGGTCTTTTCCTTTTATCAAGAGTTTGGAAAAAACTTTGGAGTTTAAAAAAGCAGCAATAACCGACATTAAAGTCTCCTTATTGAGGTTTAATTATTTTTTTTTTGAAACTTTTAATCCCATTAGTTCTTTGTCCACAGAACTAATTTCTTGCATAAGTCTTTCTGCCTCTTCTTTGGTGGAACAAAATGGCTGATTATTTCTTAAAATATTTCTTTTTTCTATCAAAAGTTCCTCTTTAAGTTTCTTATTAAAATCATCCAAGAGACGGGAAATTATCTTATCATCCAATTTCGCCTTTTCATATTTAAAAAGGGCATATCCCACCACCTCTCTGAGACTTTGTGAGATTTCCTCTTGGGCCGTTAGCGCCTGAACCATTTGCACATATTCTATTTCATCTATCTCATATATGAAATCTTGCATTTTTAAAATAAAATTTTTGATATGAGGTGTATTTAAATTTTCCAGAACCGGGGCCATTTTAGGAGAAGACAAGCATTCCGGATGGCGGATAATTTCTTCAATCAATCTTCTTTCCGCCGTGGAGATGGTGAGCGAGGGAGTCAAACTCGTCCCAGAATTAGAAATTGGCAGTGTTTGATTATTATTTACAATTACTTGCGGCTTTGCGTTATTGGCATCATTTTTTGCATAATCACTGAGAAATTTAGCATAAAAATTAATAATCGTAGCCGAATCAGATTTAAGGCCCAGATGTTTGGCCGTCTCCATAATTCGTTCAGTGGCGGAAAGGGAATCCTTTAAGGGGGCAAGGAATGGGAATATATTTTTTAGGATTTCCAATTTTTTATCTGAAAGTTCGGGAATATCGCTGGGTATTATATTGCGGATTAAAATATCAATAAATGGTAAAGCCTTATCCCTTCTATCGAAAAATTCATCTTTAGTCCTATTTTCCAAGAACTCGTCAGGGTCTTTATGAGGTGAAAAATCTAGATACTTAGGAATGATATCGTTAGAAAGGCACATTTCGTTTATTCGCTGCATGGCCTTGAAGCCTGCTTCATCTGAATCCAGGGCGAGGTAAAAGTTATTGGTAAGCCCTTTTAAATTTTTTAAAGCGGCTTCACCCAGTCCCACTCCCATAACCGCCACCGCATTTCTAATGCCATTTTTAAAAAGGCCAATCACATCCATTTGTCCTTCCACCAAAATAACCGACTGATTATCCCGAATAGAATTTTTGGCCAGATGATAGCCATAAAGAATATTTTTTTTATTAAAAATAAAAGACTGATCGGAGTTAATGTATTTACCCTTTTGGCTTTCTTTAGTTTTTCTTCCGCTGAATCCGACGATGTCCCCAAAACTATTGAAAATAGGAAACATAATTCGATCTCGAAAAGTGTCAAAATAAGTATTCACTTTATTTTTATCTTTTCGAATAATTCCAATTTCCAAGGCCGTATCAATGGCCAGATTTCTTTCGTTTTTGCTCGGTATAGATTCGAGATAGCTGGTTAAAATATTATTTCCGGGAGCCAGGCCAATTTGAAATTCTTTGATGGTTTCTGGTTTTAAATTTCTAGTTTTGACAAAGGATGTGAATTCTTCTTTGGAATTATCGGTCGCGACTTTTTGGTAGAGCAGCGCCGCCTTGGAGAGTACTCGCTTGGCCATTTGCATTTTGGGGGGTTCTTCTTTGGGGGCATAGTACTCATCCCAAGAGATTCCGATTCTGCTACAAATATCTTTGAGCGCATCCATGTAACTTAAATTTTCTTTTTTCCTGACAAAGGTTATGGCGTCTCCCCCGATTTGATCAACAAAACACATGAACATGCCCTTTTGGTCATTAACTTGCAACGAGGGGCTGGAATCATTATGAAAGGGACAAAGGCCTAAGTGATAATGACCTTTTCTAGAAAGTGCTATGTATTTTCCAATAATTTCGGAAATGGGTATGTTTTTGATGCGAATTTTTAAATCTTCAATCCCGTCAGACATGAGTACACTCCCGTTTTAGGGAGGTTAGTTCAAATGCCTTGATTTTTATTCCTTGAGCCACAAAGATTTTTTCAAATTTAGTTTTAAAGGAGGAAAGAAAATGGGCGGGATGCTCTAGTCTTAAATCAGTAGTTTTTAAATCTATATTAAAAAGTTTTTGATTATCTAAAATCTTTTCCATCCACAGGGCATAACCATCGTGGTCGGTTTTAATATAAAATTTTCCACCCGGCTTTAGTACTTTGTAGGCAATTTCCAAAAAGTGAGTTTGAAAAAGTCTCTTTTTTTGGTGTTTGGTTTTAGGCCAGGGATCAGGAAAAAAATAAAAAAGAGTGTCGGCTTCATTTTCATCGAATAAAAAGCCGATGCGTTCTCCTTTGGCCCGTAGAAAACGAAAATTTTTATGGGTAAGCTGATCTAATTTTTTAGCGAGAGCGAAGGATCTTTTAAAGCGATAGTCCATTCCTACAAAATTTATGTCGGGGTTTTTTTCACAATATTCCATCATAAAGTGGCCATAGCCACTTCCTATTTCCAAACAAATGGGAGCCTTACGTTTAAACACATCTTGATTCCATTTTCCTCTCAGCGCTTCGCCTTGCTCGCCGCAAAAAACAAAATCATTAAAATCGCCTAAACGATCATTATAAGGATTTTTGGTTTTGTATTTAAAATCTTGTAAATAAGTGTGATCAACCATTCGATACTAGGTATCAAAAAAATGGAAAAACTACAATTGAAATACTAACTATCTACTGGCCAAAAATTCTTTTATAGCGTCACAAACGGTATTTATGTCGTCACTAGTTAAGAATGGGTTTAGAGGTAGACAAATACACTGGGCCGCAAATTGGGGACCTACTTGCTTCTCCCCAGCAGCATTCATGAGTGGTCTTTCCTCTGGAAGTGATTTTTCATAAAAGAGTGCGCTGCCAATTTCTTTTGCTTTTAAGAATTGTTGCAATGCGTATTTTTGTTCTCGATTTGCCATCCTTATGGGGTATAAATGCCATGAAGAGGTTTCAAGATATTTAGCAGGTAGAAGACCGATTTCCAGATTTTTTAATTTTTCATGATATTTTTTGGCAATCTGTTTTCTTTGCTCGTTTTGTTGAGTGATTTTTCTAAGTTTCAGATGAAGTACTGCCGCTTGAATGGAGTCACATCGGGAATTTTTTCCGGAGAGAATATGTCCATTCGGGCTTCGTCCATGATTTCTAATTGATTTGATTTTTTCGGCCAAATTGTCATCTTGGGTTAAGATAGCGCCAGCATCGCCAAACGCTGCTAGGTTTTTAGTTGGATAAAATGAGAATGTTGTTAAATTATTGGATGAACCAATTGGTCCATTTTTAAGGTAACCGCCTTGTCCTTGAGCGCTGTCTTCTACGATTTTTATATTTAGCGGGCGACATATGGCCTCAAGTTCTTCAATTGGTGCAGGCATTCCGTAGATATGTACAGGAATAATCGCTTTAAGTTTATGTTCCTTTAAAACCCGTTTAAGAGATGCTGGGTCCATCAGTCCGGTTTCTGCGTCCACGTCGATAAAGACTGGGGTAGCTCCCTGGGTAATCACAGCTTCCGCAGTAGCAAAGAAAGAAATGGTAGGAATACCAACTTTGTCGCCGTGACCGATGTCGTAAGCTTGCAGAGCTATTTCGATAGCATCGGTGCCATTTGCTACTAACAAGCAATGTTTGGCTTGTTGCATTTGAGCAAATTCTTTTTCAAAAAGAACATTATATTCGCCTTCGACAAAAGCGTTTTTGTCAATAATTTCAGAAATTCTTCTTTTGGCTTCAGTTCTTAGTTCTTCATTGTGAAGTTCTTTAAAATTGTAAATTGGTACACCCATAAATGATCCTATTTTTTAGTTGTTATAAAATTCACAGGCGAAATACTAACAGATTCATTAAGGTTTGTTAACCTTTTTTTATAATGTTTACTAAAAGTTTGAAATTGATCAACGATCGTTTTCGTCGATGATATAGCCTTCTATATATAAGAACTTAACCAATCTTGTCCTTTAAAAAGTTTATTAACCAGAGGAAATTAAAATGAAAAGCTTGATGTTTTTTTTATTGAGTATCGTTTTTATTTTTAAGGTGACTGCTTCTGAATGGGTTTTTCAAAATAATCAAGGAACATATTATTTAGTAACTTACACCGATGAGGGAAGACATTACTTAGATGAATATTATCAAGCAAGAGGGGAATACCAAGACAGAATTTCCCATAAGGTTTTTCAATCACCAGAAGATGTGAATAAATTTGTGAACGAAAACTATAAAAATTATTCTGATAAAAAGGTCTGGAACTTTCTGGGCATGGATAAAATATTAACGGATATTTTTTCAGTTGATTTATTAGATTCTGTTGAAAGTGCCGGTCTGGTTATTTGGGAAACCAAAAATACCTGGGATCAAAAATGGGAAAAGCGATAT
>Ga0208957_1001568_pt1 | contig 11482 bp, 9 predicted proteins | sample RifOxyA1_FD_184029 | JGI IMG/M metagenome (GOLD analysis project Ga0208957, IMG submission 184029) | Groundwater microbial communities from Rifle, Colorado - Rifle Oxygen_injection A1 (SPAdes) | ecosystem: Environmental > Aquatic > Deep subsurface > Groundwater | place: Rifle, Colorado, United... | reverse complement strand
AGATGCCAGCGCGGCGTGGTGCTGCGCTTCGGCAAGTATATCGAGACGACCGAGCCGGGGCCGCGCTGGCATCTGCCGTGGCCGATCGAGTCGCGCGAAATCGTCAATATCGATCAGGTGCGCACCGTTGAAATCGGCTATCGCAACAACGTCAAGAGCAAGGTGCTGCGCGAGTCGCTGATGCTGACGGACGACGAGAACATCATCGACCTGCAGTTCGCGGTGCAGTACATCCTGAAGGATCCGGAGGAATTCCTGTTCGTCAACCGGGCGCCTGAAGATACGGTGCTGCAGGTGGCCGAAACCGCGATGCGCGAAATCGTCGGCAAGAACAAGATGGATTTTGTGCTGTACGAAGGGCGTGCTGAAATCGCCACGCGTGCGAAGGTGCTGATGCAGCAGATTCTCGATCGTTACAAGACCGGCATCAGCATCAGCCAGGTCACGCTGCAGAACATCCAGCCGCCCGAGCAGGTGCAGGCCGCGTTTGACGATGCCGTCAAGGCGGGGCAGGATCGCGAACGCCTGAAGAACGAGGCGGAAGCGTATTCCAATGACGTGGTGCCGCGCGCAAGTGGTCTGGCCTCGCGCCTGAAGGAAGAGGCTGCCGGCTACAAGCAGGCGGTGATTGCCAATGCCGAGGGTGACGCCAGCCGCTTTTCGCAAATCGTGACCGAATATCAGAAAGCCCCGCAGGTGACACGCCAGCGTATGTATCTCGACACCATGCAGACCGTGATGAACAACACCAGCAAAGTGGTGATTGACCAGAAGGGCGGCAACAGCCTCTTGTATCTGCCGCTCGACAAATTGCAGCAGATCGTCAACCAGCCCAACAGCGGCGCGTCGGACGCGCTGTTGCAACCTCCGGTAGCTGCGACGACTACGCCGCCTGTCCCCGTGGATCTGCGCTCGCGCGATGCCTTGCGCAGCCGTGATCGGGAGGATCGGCCATGAACAAATATATTGCCCCCATCCTGATCGGGCTGGTCGTGGTGCTGGTGATCTTGAGCGGCAGCATGTTCACTGTCGATCAGCGCCAGAATGCCCTGGTGTTCCAGCTGGGCGAAGTGGTTTCGGTCAAGAAGGCGCCAGGCCTCTACTTCAAGCTGCCGCTGGTCCAGAACGTCCGCTATTTCGATACGCGCATCCTGACGCTGGATGCGGCGGAGCCGGAGCGTTTCATCACCTCGGAAAAGAAGAACGTGCTGGTCGATTCGTACATCAAATGGCGGGTGATCGATGCCCGGCAGTTTTACGTCTCGGTGGGCGGCGATGAAACACGCGCGCAGATTCGTCTGAACCAGACGGTGAATGACGGCCTGCGTGCCGAATTCGGCAAGCGCACGATTCACGACGTCGTCTCGGGGCAGCGTGATAAGGTCATGGACCTCATTCGCACCAAGGCCGACCAGGATGCGCGCTCGATCGGCGTGCAGGTGGTCGACGTGCGCATCAAGCGGGTCGATTTGCCGGAAAGCGTGTCGGAAAACGTCTATCGCCGGATGGAAGCCGAACGCAAGCAGGTGGCCAACGAACTGCGCTCGACCGGCGCGGCGGAAGCGGAAAAGATCAAGGCGGATGCGGATCGGCAGAAGCAGGTGATCGTCGCAGAAGCGTATCGCGATGCCCAGCGCGTCAAGGGTGAGGGCGACGCCAAGGCCTCGGCAGTCTACGCCGCTGCATATGACAAGAACCCGGAATTCTATGCCTTCTACCGCAGCATGCAGGCCTATCGCGAGAGCTTCAAGAACAAGAGCGACGTGATGGTGCTCGATCCCAGCGCAGACTTCTTCAAGTACATGAAGAACCCGCGTGCCGCCGGCGGTAAATGACGGGGTCGGACTGGCTGGCTGCACTGGGCTTGTTGCTGGTGATTGAGGGTATTCTGCCGTTTGCCGCACCTGCCGCATGGCGTGACGGCTTTCGCAGGATGCAGGCGCTCCGCGACGGCCAATTGCGTTTTATCGGCGCTGCCTCGATGTTGGGCGGCGTTTTTTTGTTGATGCTACTGAATTGAAATGACTGCCTGGCTATTGCCCGAAAACGTCGAGGATGTATTACCGCCGCAGGCCTGGCGCATGGAAGACATGCGCCGCGCGCTGCTCGACCTGTTCCGCAGCCGCGGTTACCAGCTGGTGGTTCCGCCGCTGATGGAATATGTCGATTCGCTGCTGACCGGCGTCGGCGCCGACCTCGACCTCAAGACCTTCAAGCTGGTCGATCAGCTGACCGGCCGGCTGATGGGCGTGCGCGCCGACATCACGCCGCAAGTGGCGCGTATCGATGCCCACCTGCTCGCTGCCAACGCGGTGAACCGCCTGTGCTATGCGGGCAGCGTGCTGCACACCCAATCCGACGGCTTTCACCGCTCGCGCGAACCGATCCAGATCGGCGCCGAGCTGTATGGCGAAGCCGGTGCGGAAGCGGATCTCGAAATTCTCACGCTGATGTTGCAGGGCCTCGACGCGTGCGGCGTGAAGACGCTGCAGCTCGACATCGGTCATGTCGGCGTATATCGGGCGCTGGCCCAGGAAGCCGGCCTGTCCGGCGCGGTCGAACATCAATTGTTCGGTGCATTGCAGGCCAAGGACAGCAGCGCCGTGACGGTGTTGACTGCAGGTCTGTCCGCCGCCTTGCGCGAGGCTTTTGCCGCACTGCCGCAGCTATATGGCGACCGCAGCGTGCTGGCCGAGGCGCGTGCGCGGCTTCCGCAACTGATGTCGGTGCAGGCGGCGCTGGACACGCTCGAACGGATCGATCAGGGTCTCGGCAAGGTGGATGCCGCCTATGATCTGGCCGAGCTGCGCGGCTATGGCTACCACAGCGGCGTCGTGTTTGCCGCCTACACGGGCGGGCGCAGCCATGCGATCGCGCAGGGCGGACGCTACGACGAAGTGGGGCGGGTATTCGGCCGGGCGCGCCCGGCCACCGGTTTCAGTCTGGATTTGCGCGAGCTGGTCGTTGCCGGCTCGGACACACAATAAGGGGAGATTTCACCATGGCAGCAAAAAACGTCGTCGTCATCGGCACCCAGTGGGGCGATGAGGGCAAGGGCAAAATCGTCGACTGGCTGACTGACCGCGCACAGGGCGTGGTTCGCTTCCAGGGCGGCCACAATGCGGGCCACACGCTGGTGGTGGCAGGCAAGAAGACCGTGCTGCACCTGATTCCGTCGGGCATCCTGCGCGACAACGTCACCTGCTACATCGGCAACGGCGTGGTGCTGTCGCCGACCGCGTTGATCGAGGAAATGGACATGTTGCAGGCGGCGGGCGTCGACGTCGCCAGCCGCCTCAAGCTCAGCGAAGCCTGCCCGCTCATCATGCCGCACCACGTGGCGCTCGATCGCGCGCGCGAGATCGCCAAGGGCGCCGGCAAGATCGGCACCACCGGCCGCGGCATCGGACCCGCCTACGAAGACAAGGTGGCACGCCGCGCGCTGCGCCTGCAGGACCTGTTCCACCGCGAACGGTTCGCTGCCAAGCTGGGCGAGGTGCTCGATCACCACAACTTCATGCTGAAGAATTATTACAAGGCCGACGTGGTCGATTTCAACCAGTCGCTCGACGAAATGATGGCGCTGGCCGAACGGCTCAAGCCGATGGTGGCCGACGTGCCGCGCAGCCTCTACGAAGCCAACAAGGCGGGCGAGAACCTGCTATTCGAAGGCGCACAGGGCACGCTGCTCGACATCGACCACGGCACCTATCCGTTCGTGACCTCGTCCAACTGCACCGCCGGCGGCGCCGCCACCGGCGCCGGCGTCGGCCCGAACACGCTGCACTACATCCTCGGTATCACCAAGGCCTACACCACGCGCGTGGGCTCGGGCCCGTTCCCGACCGAACTGTTCGACGATGTCGGCCAGTATCTCGGCGAAAAGGGGCATGAATTCGGCGCCACCACCGGCCGAGCGCGCCGCTGCGGCTGGTTCGATGCCGCCGCGCTCAAGCGTTCGATCCAGATCAACGGTGTGACAGGTCTGTGCGTGACCAAGCTCGACGTGCTGGACGGCCTGGAAACCGTGCGCGTGTGCGTGGGCTACAAGATCGACGGCGAGACCTGCGACATCCTGCCGGTGGGGGCCGAATCGATTGCCCACGTCGAGCCGATCTACGAAGACCTGCCGGGCTGGAGCGATTCGACCGTGGGCGTGCAGGAATTCGACAAGCTGCCGCAGAAAGCGCAGACCTACCTGAAGCGGATGGAGGCCCTGTGTGAAGTGCCGGTGGACGTGGTGTCGACCGGGCCGGACCGGGTGGAGACGATCGTGCGTCGGCACCCCTACGAGGCGTAATGTATAAAATAGAGTCTGAAAAAGTAAAAAGCCGACACGAGGTCGGCTTTTTACTTGCAGCGTTTGGTGCCCAGAAGAGGACTCGAACCTCCACAGTGTTGCCACCGCTAGGACCTGAACCTAGTGCGTCTACCAATTCCGCCATCTGGGCAATGAAGGCGCGCATTTTAGAGAGCCATGAATAAATTGTCAACGAAGATGCCTGGAAAAAAATCCCGCAGCCGCGCAAGCAAACACCAGATCCCCGCGATCCGTCTGGCCGACCCGTTCTACGAGCGTGAAACCGAGCGCTACGAATCGCCGCTGCCAAGCCGCGAATACATCCTGCAGCTGCTGACCGACGCCGGCTGCCCAGTCGACGCCGACGCCTTCGCCGAGCAGCTGCACATCACCGAAGACGAGCGCGACCTGTTCCAGCGCCGCCTCGGCGCGATGCAGCGCGACGGCCAGCTGATGCTCAACCGCAAGCGCCAGCTCTGCCTGCCGGACAAACTGGACCTGATCAAGGGCCGCGTCGAAGGCCACCCGGACGGCTTCGGCTTCGTGGTGCCGGAAGAGGGCGGCGACGATCTCTATCTGTCGCCCAAGGAAATGCACCGCGTGCTGCACGGCGACAAGGTGCTGGTGCGCGTCGCCGGCTTCGACAAGCGCGGCCGGCGCGAGGCCAAGATCGTCGAGGTACTGGAACACGTCAACCAGTTCGTCGTCGGCCGCTACTACCTCGAAGGCGGCGTCGGTTTCCTGATCGCGGAGAACCGCCGCATCAACCAGGACATTCTGGTTCCCACGGAAAATGCGGGCGCTGCGAAATCCGGCCAGGTCGTCACGGTGGAAATCGTCACCCAGCCCGGCGCGCATAATGAGGCCGTCGGCCGCGTCACCGAGATCCTGGGCAGCTTCACCGGCCCCGGCATGGAAATCGAGATCGCGTTGCGCAAGCATGACCTGCCATACGTGTTCCCGCCCGACGTCGAGGCGCAGGCGTCCAAGCTGCCGGGCAAGGTGCAGAAAAAGGACATGGACGGCCGCGAGGACATCCGCCATCTGCCGCTCGTCACCATCGACGGCGAAACCGCGCGCGACTTCGACGACGCGGTGTATTGCGAACCGCTCGGACGCAGCGGCTATCGGCTGGTGGTAGCGATCGCCGACGTCAGCCATTACGTCAAACCCAGGGACGCGCTGGACAGCGAAGGTTTCAACCGCGGCAATTCGGTGTATTTTCCGCGCCGCGTCATCCCCATGCTGCCGGAAGCGCTGTCCAACGGCCTCTGCTCGCTCAACCCGGAAGTCGACCGCCTCTCCATGGTGTGCGACATGCGCATCACCACAGCGGGCAGCATCAAGGAATATCGCTTCTACCCGGCGGTGATCTATTCGCACGCGCGCCTCACCTACAACCAGGTGTGGGACTGGCTCTCCGGCGCCGCCAAGCCGGAGAAGAAGCAGGCTGCGCTGATGCCGCACCTGGAAGCGCTGGATAAATTATTCCGCACCCTCTTGAAGGCGCGCGCCAAGCGCGGCGCCATCGACTTCGGCTCGACCGAGACGCAGATCATTTTCGACGACAATGGCAAGATCAAGGAGATCGTGCCGGTGATCCGCAACGATGCCCACCGCATCATCGAGGAATGCATGCTGGCGGCCAACGTCTGCGCGTCGGATTACCTGCACGAGAACAAGCAGCCGGCCCTGTTCCGCGTGCACGAAGGCCCGACGCCGGAGAAGCTCGCCGCGCTGCGCGGCTTCCTCGCCGAATTCGGCCTCGATCTCGGCGGCGGCGACAAGCCGCATGCCAAGGATTACGGCGCGCTGCTGGACAAGATCAAGGACCGTCCCGACCACGGCCTGTTGCAGACCGTGATGCTGCGCTCGCTCAGGCAGGCGATCTACAGCCCCGACAACAAGGGCCACTTCGGCCTGGCGTATGAGGCCTACACCCACTTCACCTCGCCGATCCGCCGCTACCCCGATCTGCTGGTGCACCGCGGCATCAAGGCGGTGCTGCAGGGCGAGAAGCTGCCCGCCACGGGCCTGGCGGAAGTGGGTGCCCATTGCTCGATGACCGAGCGCCGCGCCGACGACGCCACCCGCGACGTCGACGCCTGGCTGAAGACCTATTTCATGCAGGACCGCATCGGCGACGAATACAACGGCACCGTCAGCGCGGTGACCAGCTTCGGCATGTTCGTCGCGATCGACGACATCTTCATCGAAGGCCTCGTCCACGTGTCCGAGCTCGGCCAGGACTACTTCCACTACGACCAGGCCAAGCACATGATGCTCGGCGAACGAACCGGAAAGAAATATCGCCTGGGCGATCGCGTGCGCATCAAGGTCATGCGCGCCGACATCGAGACCAGCAAGATCGATTTCAGCCTGGTCGAGCAGGAGAATTCCGCCCTCGACATGCAGCGCGCCTTCGCGCAATCGGCGTCGGAAAAGAAATCCTCCTCGCCTCGATCCGCCAAATCCAGGTCGGGTAGCAAACAGAAATGAGCGAGAAGTCCGCCGACAGGCACGCCGCAGAAAAACTCATCTACGGCTTTCACCCCGTGCTGGCCCGCCTGCGCCAGGACCCCGCGGGCATATTCGAAATCTACCTCGACCTGACCCGGCGCGATGCGCGTGCGCGCGACCTGGTGCATCAGGCCAAGGACAACGGCGTCAAGCTCGCGCAGGTCGAGGCTGACCGGCTGACGCGGCTGGTAGGCAAGACCGCCAAGCACCAGGGCGTGGTCGCCCGCGTCAAGCCGGTCGCGCTCACGCATTCGCTCGACGAGGTGCTGGAAAACATCCAGGGCCCGCCGCTGCTGGTCATCCTCGACGGCGTCACCGACCCGCACAACCTCGGCGCGATACTCCGGTCAGCAGACGCCTTCGGCGTACACGCCGTCATCGCGCCCAAGGACAACGCCGTCGGCATCAACGCCACCGTGGAAAAGGTTGCCTCCGGCGCGGCGGAGACCGTGCCCTACATCATGGTCACCAACCTCGCGCGCACCATCGAGGATTTGAAGGAACAGAACATCTGGGTCATCGCCGCCGACATGGACGGCGAGCAGCCGCTGTCCGGCATCGACGCCAAGACCGGCATCGCCTGGGTGCTCGGCGCCGAGGGCGCGGGCATCCGTCGCCTGGTCAAGCAAAGCTGCGATCAGGTCGCGCGCATCCCCATCGGCGGCACGGTGGAAAGCCTCAACGTCTCGGTGTCGGCGGCGCTGTGTTTGTATGAGACGGTGCGGCAGCGAGGTGGTTGAGCTGCAGTTTGGGCATGCCTACGCCGTACATATCCAATATTGTTAAGAAGCTGAGAAACTACTCACCTATTATTACTTGGCGTTGGCAAGAACAGAGAGTGGACTATGAGCAAGATCGTACAAATCAGGCTGGATAACTTTACGTCGTTTGCCAATCTTGATCAGATATTCTCGCCCGGTGTCAACGTGGTGATAGGAGCAAACGGCACGGGGAAGACGCATTTGCTCAAAATTCTCTATGCCGCGTGCGCAATCACTGCAGGTGAGGATAAAGAGAAAGGTTACGCGTTAAAGCTACGCAATGTATTCAATCCATATGAAGGGCGGATGGGACGCCTGTCTCGGCGTCAATCAGGCAGTGTTAGAACCAAGGTGATGGTGACGAGGCAAGGCGGTACCAAACTGGCTGCTGAATTCTCCAATCACACTAACAAACCGGAAGATGTGAAAGTCACGGGTGAGGTGGGCTGGAAGAGAGATGAACTCACCAGTGCGTATATTCCGGTCAAGGAAATGCTTGCCCATGCGCCAGGCTTTCTGGCTACGGCGGCGAAACGAGAAATTGCGTTTGAGGAAGTCTATGTGGATATCATCAAGCGAGCATTCCTACCGAAGTTGATGGGGCCAACCGACGGTGATCGTCAGCGCTTGTTAACAGCATTGCAAAAAGCTATTGATGGAAAAGTAGTGGCAAAGGGCGAGTACTTTTTCCTTAAGAACAAGCAGGGTGATCTTGAATTCACCCTGCTTGCAGAAGGTATGCGCAAGCTAGCCTTGGTTTGGCTGCTCATCCAGAACGGAACACTACTATCTGGCTCAGTACTGTTTTGGGATGAGCCAGAAGCCAACTTGAACCCTACGTTGATGGGCGATGTGGTGGAAGTGATTCTTGAATTGCAGCGGCTTGGTGTGCAGGTGTTCCTTACCACACACAACTATGTTTTGCTTAAAGAGTTTGACCTCCGTAAGCAGAAGGGTGATGCAATCAGGTATCTATCGTTGTTTCGCGATGATTCAGGTGCTGTTTCTGCAAATTCAAGCGATAGTTATCTTGGTGTTGATCCCAATGCGATCACAAGTACTTTCAGCGATCTGTACGACCGTGAGATCAAGCGCAGCCTGGAAGGCATAAAAATATGACGGTGCTTGCCGAGGACGATTTGCAGATTGTCTTACCTGCAGGCGTGAAAGGACGAAAATTTGACGACGAAACTACACATGGGTTGAGTCATTGTATGAAGGCCGTGGATTTTATCGTCGAGTTGGAAGACCAGGTTCTCTTTGTCGAGTTCAAAGACCCAGAAAATCCTAAAGCCTCGGCGAAGGATAGTGCTGCTTTCATCAAGAAGTTTCTAAGTGGGCAACTTGATGTCGACTTGAAGACCAAGTATCGAGATTCTTGGTTGTATGAGTGGGCAGAGAATCGGACCAAAAAACCAATTACCTATTTGGTGTTGATCGGCGCCAGTACGCTTTCCGATGCCGAGTTGCTAGCCCGCACAGATGCGTTAAAGCGGCAGATTCCGGTGGCTGGTCCCGGTGATCGCCCATGGAAAAAATCATTTGTGGCAGGTTGTGCAGTGATGAATCTTGCTGCTTGGAATAAGGCTCTACCTCAACTAAAAGTTAGCCGAGTCGGGTGAAGAGTTGGCAGGTTTGTTCGGTGAGAAAGCTTTCCGTAGATAGAGAAATCTAGGACGAACAGAAAGTCGGCCTGGCCAGCCAATTTCTAGACAACCGATAAGGCCGCAAGCGGCGGCGCGGTAACGGGGCCACGGCCTTAGCCGAAACTGCAGCAGGCATCACGCCAGTTCCTGCAGTCGCAACAAACGCGCAGCCTCTTCCTCACGCGCGTCATCAATCTCCCGCATCACCCCCTCCAGATCGACCGGCGGCTTCTCACATTCGAACCGACCGCTGAGTTCGACCTCGGGATTCAGATTGCCATGCTCATACAGCGCCCAGATTTCCTCGGCATATTGCGTTGCCAAGAGCGCCGGCGCGAACTGCCCGAAATAAGTCCGCAGATTGTTCACGTCGCGCGCCAGCATCGCCTGGGCGTGGTTGTTGCCGGCGGCGTCGACCGCTTGCGGTAGGTCGATGATCACCGGGCCGTCGGCGGCGACGAGGATGTTGAATTCCGACAGGTCGCCGTGGATCACGCCGGCGCACAGCATGCGCACGACTTCCTTGATCAGGGTGCGGTGGTGGGCGAGAGCTTCATCTTCGGTGAATGACACGTCATTGAGCCGGGGCGCGGCGTTGCCGTCGGCGTCGGCCACCAGTTCCATCAGCAAGACGCCCTCATGGAAGTTGTACGGCCTGGGCACCCGCACGCCGGCGGCGGCGAGCCGGTATAGCGCGTCGACTTCGGCGCTTTGCCAGGCAGCTTCCTGCATCTCGCGGCCGAACATGCTGCCCTTGGCCATGGCGCGCGCCTGGCGGCTGTTCTTGGTCTTGCGGTTTTCGGTGTAGTCGACGGCCTGGCGGAAGCTGCGCTGGTTGGCTTCCTTGTAGACCTTGGCGCAGCGGATCTCGTCGCCGCACACGACGACGAAGACCATGGCCTCCTTGCCGCTCATGAGCTGGCGCACGACGCCGTCGATGAGGCCGTCTTCGAGCAGGGGTGCAAGGCGTTTGGGTATTTTCATGAATGGGGTTGTCTCTGTGGCCGCATGGATTTGAGGGGTGCGGCCAGGCCCTTCGACAAGCTCAGGGCGAACGGCAATTGGTTTTGGGGTATGCCGAGGCGTTCCAAAATCATTGGGAGCGTTAACCCCGCACCTTGCGGTACGCCTCCAGCAGGCGCTGGTGGATCGCGCTGCCCTCGAAGTCGTTGCCCAGCTTGGTCAGCCCGAAGAAGCGCTCGTCCTGGTTGAACAGCGCGAACGCCTGCTCCAGCGTCTCGCGGCCGTACATCAGGGCCAGCGCGGATTCGAAGGGATTGGGGTCGTCGAGCTGGACGAGGTCGGCGATGCAGCGGTAGACCTTGAGGCGCGCTTCGCTGCGCTGGCCGTACTGGGCGATCCAGGTGCAGCCTTCGCGGATGGCTTCATCGTCGCCGAGGGCGAGGGCGAGCAGCAGTTTCAATTCGCCGACGCGCAGGTCGGTCCACGGCGAATCGGCATCGGGGGCGAGGCCGATCAGCACGGTGACCAGACGGTCGTCGGCCAGTTCCAGTTCGACGATCCGATCCAGCAACTCGGCGCATTCGTCGTCGGAGAGCTCGGGCAGGCGCGCAAGCGCCGGACGGATCAGGTTGCCGACGCTGTTGTTCTCGAACTCGAGTTCCTCGAACGGGTAGATTTCGGACACGCCGGGTACCAGGATGCGGCAGGCGTAGACGCCAAGGTGTGTGAAATCGGCGATGTAGAGGTCGTGACCTTCGGCGTGCAGCGCGTCGGTTGACCACGCGTAATCCTCTTCGGTGGTGGTGCCGAAGTTCCAGTCGACGAAGTCGAAGTCGGGGGTGTCGCGCAGGAACTGCCAGGAAATCACGCCGCTGGAATCGACGAAGTGGATTTCCAGGTTCTGCGGGTCGGCGATTTCGGTCTGGTCGAAGCCGGGGGCGGGGAAGCCTGCCAGCGAATCGAGCGCGCGGCCTTGCAGCAGCTCGGTCAGCGCGCGCTCCAGCGCCACCTCGAAACGCGGGTGCGCGCCGAAGCTGGCGAAGCAGCCCTGGTCGTGGGGATGCAGCAGGGTGACGTTCATCACCGGGTATTGGCCGCCGAGCGAGGCGTCCTTCACCAGGATGCCGAAGCCGGCTTCGCGCAGGCCGCGGATGCCGGCGGCGATGTGCGGGTAGCGGGCGATCACGTCCTCGGGTACGTCGGGCAGGCACAGGCCTTCCTCGATGATGCGGAACTTGACGTGGCGCTCGAAGATTTCGGCCAGCGCCTGGGTGCGTGCCTCCTTCAGCGTG
>Ga0208957_1001567_pt1 | contig 11496 bp, 7 predicted proteins | sample RifOxyA1_FD_184029 | JGI IMG/M metagenome (GOLD analysis project Ga0208957, IMG submission 184029) | Groundwater microbial communities from Rifle, Colorado - Rifle Oxygen_injection A1 (SPAdes) | ecosystem: Environmental > Aquatic > Deep subsurface > Groundwater | place: Rifle, Colorado, United... | reverse complement strand
TTCCTTATTGTCCGTGTCGGACATCATCAAGTCTCATGGTCTCAGTTTCTCAACCGGGCAGAGATCATCCCCGCCCGGGTACTACCGCTTACCCAAAGATCCAGACCGCGATCATGAAGATCGCCAATCCGTGCCATCAGCCCACATCTATAGCAAATACCTCTTTCCTACACCATGAGGTGCAATGGAGGTGTATTGCATCAATACATAATATTCGCTTTGCATATGCTATTCGCAGATAGCATATGCTGGCACTATTTCGACCGCTCCAGCATTGCAGCCGTCATGCAGGTCACGGCATGTTTGACCAAACTTTCTTGTCGGGCAAGTAGCTCTGCCTTACTTTCATCGAAACCACTTCGCAACGCGGTGGCGGCGACCGGTGCGGTGCTTCCATCTTTCAGCATCGCGTTTCTAACGCGCATTTCGGCTCCATCAATAGCGGCTCGCTGCATGTCGCGAACATCCGACATGAAATCAAAGGCCCAGTCCGCGCCGCTTGGTTTTGTGCGGGCAACCTTAAGGAGTTCGTAGTTAACTCCGTCCCCCATATGGCACAGCAGCAGGATCGCATCTGTCATCTGCATATCCGGAAACGCTGCCTTGATGGCGGCATGGGCTGCTTTGTATCTGGCCTCCTCTTCCGCCTTCACGCGCTTTGCTGTTCGATTGACCCGATCCTTGGCGTCGCCGGCGGCCTCTCCCAGCCTGTTCAGGACAGACAGCGCACTTTTAAGCACGCTGGTTTCCGAGGTGCTTAGCAAGGCGTGCTGTTCTTCGCCGTAGGTACTCAGCACGCTCTTGATGGCCGTGCCCGCTGCCTTGGTCTGCCTGGACAGGCTAACCATCGCTGCGGCCTTATTGAGCGCGCTGTACGAATCGGTCAGAGACTGTTGCTCACCGCTCCGCCAGTCTTTCCGGGTGGTGAACCACTCTACCAGCCTGGCAACGCGATCGGCATGGGAGGGTATCTCTTCCTTGGTGGCCGTGCTGGCAGTTCTTGGCTTCAGGGAGAGATCTAGTTCACGCTTTTTCAGGTTGTCTTTGAGCAGGTTGGTTTCTGCAACCAGTGCGTCCAACTCGTTCCAACGCGTATCGAGTTGCTGTTCTTGGGCAAGCTTTTCTGCCCGGTTGGACAGCCGTGTGGTTTCAGGCTCACCTTGCCGTGAGCCGGAGAGCAGCGCCTTGACCTCCTGCTCCTGATTGGGGTCGAGCCAGATTGTGATCTGGCGCATGCCAGCATCCCGCATACTTCTTTTGAATGCAGCCTGTCTTTCCCTGTTGGTTGCAGCCATGGAATTGACCCGTTGTTCTTCGTTACTGGTAACAGTATAAGCCCAATATTTTGCTTTGGGCAGTCGACCCACCAGATGTCGTCGTGCTATCTTGATTTCCGTTACATTTTTCAAGATTGAATGAAATGCCATCTTCATACGGCGGGAGCCGCCCAAACTCAGGCCGAAAAAGCAAGGAGCCGACAAAGGTGGTCCGGCTGCCAATATCGGTCATCGAGCGTCTCAAAGGTCGACCGCCTTCCCTGGGAGACGACGTGATCGAAATTTTGCCGGCAGCCGTTCATCTTTCGGCATTGGAACGCCCTCTGTATCTCTCCAGGGTCGCGGCTGGGTTTCCCTCGCCGGCGGACGATCATGTCGAAAAGCGCCTTGACCTCAACGAACATCTCGTCAAGCACAAGGAGGCTACGTACTTCGTGCGCGTGAAGGGTGACTCGATGATTGGTGCCGGCATTTTCGATAACGACATCCTGGTGGTGGACAAGTCATTGAATCCGGAAGTTGGCCGCATCGTGGTCGCGGTGATCAACGGCGAACTGACCGTGAAACGCCTGATGCGTAACGACGGCAAAGTCTGGCTGGTCGCGGAAAACCCAGCCTATGCCCCGATCGAGATGAAAGATGGCATGGAGTTCATTATCTGGGGAGTCGTCACCAATGCCATCCATGCGCTCTGATCGGGTCTTTGCACTGGTTGATGGCAACAACTTCTACGTCTCGTGTGAGCGGGCTTTCAATCCCAGGCTGGAAGGCAGGCCTGTCATTGTGTTGTCGAACAATGATGGCTGCGCCGTGGCGCGCAGCCAGGAAGCCAAGGATATGGGCATCGTCATGGGCGAGCCGTGGTTCAGGCTACGTCACCTGGAGCGTCGCGGTCTGGTCGCACTCTCGTCGAATTACCCGCTGTACGCCGACATGAGCGCACGGATGATGAGTGTGATTGGCCAGTTCTGCCCCCGTCAGGAGGTGTACTCGATCGACGAATCGTTTCTGGAGTTTGAGGGGTTCGCGCGATGGAATCTCACCGAGCATTGCCGGGATATTCGAGACCGTGTCAGGAAATGGGTCGGCATTCCCGTTTGCGTCGGCCTCGGCGCCACCAAGACGCTGGCCAAGCTGGCCAGTCGGATCGCCAAGAACGCCCCGGAAATGGGCGGCGTATGCAACCTGTCTGGCATGAGCGAAGCTGGGCTTTTCGAATATCTCGGCCGCGTGGACGTGCGTGATGTCTGGGGCATCGGGTCGCGCCTCACGGAGAAGCTGGCCAGCATGCGCATCATCACCGCGGCCGACCTGGCGCGCGCCAATCCCGATCTGATAAGGATGCGTTTCGGCGTGCAGGTCGAGCGGACAGTGCGTGAGTTGAACGGCCTGCCCTGCTTCGATTTGGAAACCGAGCCGCCACCAAAGCAGCAAATCGTCTCGTCGCGGAGCTTCGGTCGGTTGGTCGAAGACAAGCGATCCTTGGCCGATGCGCTGCATACCTACGTCGCGCGAGCAGGCGAGAAACTGCGGCAGCAGGACTCGGTCTGCTCGACCGTGGGAGTGTTTCTGATGACCAACCGTTTCATGCCTGACGAACCGCAGTATCACCCCATGGCGAGCATCTCGCTCCCCTTCCCTGCTCAAGATGGCTTCACCCTGGCCAAGGCGGCGCAGAGAGGTCTGGACGCCGTATACAAGCCTGAATTTCGGTACCAAAAAGCCGGCGTGATGCTGATGGGGTTGGCTCCGGCCGCGCAGCGCCAGGAAAGCCTGTTTGGGGAAGCGCCGAGCGGACGTCAGGAGTTGTCAAAGCTGCTCGATGGCATAAATGACCGGATGGGGCGTGATTCTGTTCGCCTGGCGGTAGCGAATCAATCCAGACCTTGGGCAATGAAACGAGGGAATGTCTCGCCAGCGTATACCAGCTCATGGAAGCAGGTGGCGATCGTCCGGTGACCTCTACTCGGTCGTCGCAATGGGCTCGATCAAATCGGCGCCTTCCTCGGCCGAACGGCTGACACGCTTGCTTACTGGCCAAGCCTGCATCGCTTCAGCCCGGAAGGGTTTTACAAGTTCGAAGGCATCCGCCGGTGGAGCGGACAACCAAGCCTCGTACTGCTCAGGAGCAATGATCACTGGCATCCGGTCGTGAACTGGCACCATGATTTCGTTCGCCCCTGTCGTGATGAGGCAGCACGTCCGAAAAATGTCGCCGTCAGGCGCACGCCATGACTCCCAGATGGCACCGAACGCGAAGGCTTCGCCAGCGCGCATACCGAAATAGTACGGCTGTTTGCTGTGGCCTTCAGTTTTCCATTCATAGAAGCCATCGGCGGGCACGAGACAGCGCCGGCGCTTGAAGGCGTCACGGAAGGAAGGCTTGTCGGCCACAGTTTCGCCTCTGGCGTTGCTTAGGCGGGCGCCAATGGCTGGATCCTTGGCCCAATGTGGAACTAGCCCCCAGCGCAGCAGGTGTAGCACACGCTTGCCTTCCGGTGATTGGCGTATAACCGGGATGTCCGTGCCGGGCGAAATGTTGTAGCGAGCTGGGAAATCCTCAGACTCGTCAAGACCGAACCTAGCAACCAGCTCGCTGGCGGGAGTCTTGAGCGCGTAACGTCCACACATGCAGTAAACCTCAGTGAGGGGCTCGTACCTGCCCGTCCAGTATTCTATCCACACAACACCAGTTCATGAGCTGCAAACTGCTCTACCTGCTCGGGCAATATACATTCCTGATCTAGCAGTAGCGCGCCTCATGAAGCGCTGCGTAACCGGGTCTTCCAAGATTTCGTGCCAAGAGACTCCTTTGGCGGATGAAGAACTGCCGTCACACAGTTCCGGCTACGTGTAGACCACTTCACGACATCACGCAAAATCAGTGTTATAAGAATATATATGTTATATTTTTCCATAACATACGGACAAGCACATGGACCAACGGAACGACAGCCCACAGCAACGCCTCTCTTTACTTGAACTGCTTTTGATTTGGGAAGGACGCATCTACCGTTCGCGGGTATGCGAACTATTCGGCATCGGTCTTCCCCGGTCTAGCCAGTGGATCAAGGAAATCCGCGATCTGAATCCCACCTGGATGCAGTGGGACAGCAAATCCAGAAGCTATAACGCGACGGCTGATTGCTACAAGCGGTTCGCCAAATCCAAGGCTTCTCAGGCCGAAATTTCTGAATCGCTCTCCAAATACCTGTCCATGGTTGGCCTTCCGTATGCATCGGCCATGGACGAAGGTGAGGGAGTGATGTGGTCCGCCGTACCGAGCATCACTGCCCCGTCGCCCAAGATTTTCTCCTGTCTCGGGACCGCGATCCGACAGTCCAAGGCCGTCGACATCGAGTACATGTCCCTGAGCGAGCCCGCTCCACATCGCCGCGTGATTTACCCGCACAGCCTGGTTCTCGCCGGCCGTCGCTGGCATGTGCGCGCCTACAGCGAGCCCCATCAGGAATTCCGGGATTACGCGCTGGGGCGAATCATCGAGGTGAAACCTCTGGCCCAGATTTCCAATCACAACCGCTATGACGACCTTGCCTGGAACACCAAAGTCACAGTACGCCTGGTCGCTCATCCGGAGTTGTCGCCCGAACAGGCAAGGGTGATTCAGGCCGAATACTTCAGAGGGACCGCGAGCCGTGTGGAAACGTGCCGGGCGGCGCTGGTCCCCTACTTCATCCAGGACGTCCGCGCGGCGATGGACACGCAAACCCAGCATGCCCCCGATTACCTGATCGCCGTTGAGAACGCACGGGAGGTGTCCAAGTGGCTGTTCAACCGCTAGGAACCGGCGGCGCTGCCGTCTCTCTTCTGTTCAGAAAGCTGGCTTCAACAAGAGAGTTTATGCAGGAAGTGCCAAGAAAATCCTGCGATTTATTAACCAATGCAATAGCGTGTCCGTGATGGAGTGGATCCCACTAATTGCTTCTACTCTGAGGCTGGTCGATCTTCACGACAGCGATCGTGCGTATGGTAATCCGCCCAACTACACACGCGAGTCGAGAACGGGTAACTCTGACGGTGTTTATCTCGACATTGCCCTGCACGTAGTCCATCGCCTGAAGTTACTGGATCAAAGTGCAAGCCAGGACTACTTGCCGTTTACAGTCATATTTAACGCTATTCACGAAGACCGGCCAGATGCGGCCGAGGTGGATGTGCAATATGTCCTCAATGTCTTGCGGCGTCCTTCAGAGCTTTTTTACCTCACGAGCGTTGCCGGCCATCAAGCCAAGGTTTGCCATTCTGAGAAGCGCGAGACTGCGCTGATCGAAAAGACCGACTATGCCGACGAATACAGGCTGTCGGCATCTGGCCGGATGCTGCTTTCCCTCGCGAACGTGGCCCGTGATGCCACGTATTTGCGTGGAGACGCTTACAACCTGCTGCACGCTATCGAATTTTACGATTTCCCGAAAATCCTCACCTTTTCGGACGGGATCATCAGCCAACTTAGAAACGAGATCCTTGAAGTTCGGTCGGCACTGGAGCGTGTCGGCCGAACGGAGAGCATTGATAAGTACCTAAACCGCCTGGATCAATACAAGCAGGTCATTGAAGAGACGATTGGCATAGCCCAGAAAGCGGAAGCACAACTGGAAAAAAGCGAAGTTCTGGAAGCATTCGAACGCTGGCAAGAATTGGCCGATTTGGATATCACCTTCGAACACCTGCGCAACCAGATCAACCATGTGCGGCAAGTGCTGGTGATCTTCAACCGGCTCCTATCCGAGTTGGTGAGCCTGGCTCTACAAGGAGCCCGTTCGGCCGTGCCGCCGCCCTCATTTGTTGATGTCGCCGCACATTTCGTCAGGTCACCTCTCAAGCTTGGTAAAGAGGGATTTTTGCTTGCACAGTGGGGAGCACTCAGCTTGGAAACGCCATTTCATTCGTCGCTCGATGGTCTGGGCGCGGTGAAGCTGCGCACGCTGGCAGAGTCGGTTCCTGCCATGACCTTCGTGGATGAAACGGTGGAGCCAATCTCGGTTCTCGGCAAAGCGAGGTTTCTTGAAAAGCACGGGCACGACATCGCTTCGGCACTCAAGGTCGGGCCGCTGCGCCTGTCCGAAGCCATTGAACGAGGCTGGTTCATGGTGGATGAGGAGATGATGCTGGGTGACCTGGTTGGCATTTTCGTGGCGCCAAGCAGCATCCCCATCGAGTCCAGCATCTTGATCGGCGTCAGCCCGACCCTTGACACAAAAGCTGCTGGGGACGGTGAGCTCTTGTTCACGGACATCGAAATAACCGCAGTGGAGAAAACATGAATAACTCGGATATGGGGCGCGTCCATGCCTATTTGCTGCGCCATCGCTTCATCGAAACCAAATCTGGCCGCCGCAATGTCAGCAGGGAAGAGCGCGAGATAGCAACCCTTCTGCGCGACGCGGATTTCGCCATGCGCAGACAATTTGAAGAGATCCTCGATGGCCAAGGCCTGCAACTGGTGGCTTTTACGTCCTTCGATGTCAAAGGTATCGCATCCGGCGCCACGGTGTTCATGTTGGCCAGGAAGCCTGATTCAGCCCCGCCGTTCTGGGGAACAGAACGGCTAGTGAGCCGCATGCTGCAAGTGCGCGGGATCAATAATGATGCGGAGGCAAAGACCTGGTTCACCCAACTCTGGTTTGTGCTGCTGGATCTGCTTTACACGCGCAAAAACCGGAGCCCCAATGCTATGCAGGATTGGGTGGACACGACCTTCACCAAAGAGGTTTTCATCGATGCGGTCAAAGACTATCTGAATGACCAGGTCAGAAAGATCGACCCTGGCACCCTGGAGGTTGATCAGGTGTACAAGACATTGACCAGCCTCAAGACTGGGGCGGAAGCCCAGGTTTGTAATGCGTTTCTGGAGCTGATGCTTGATGCCGGCCTAATTGAAGAGGTCAACAAAGACGCCTACAGACAGAGTCTGTTGTTCGCCTATGAGATGAAGACCAATTTTGACCGGCAGCTCGCACATCTCCTGCCGTCACTAGACCAACTTGCCGCCGCGACCGAGATTCTGGTCGAACGCACAGAAGAAGAAACGGAGGCCAAGTAATGGCTTCGATATCACGAATTCAAGTCGCCAATTTCCTCACCGATGGCTACATGGCAGGGAAGGAATGGACTCCGCTCTATCGGGGCGAAACATTTCGTCTATTTGGTCAGCCCACGGCTATGCAAATCGATAACGGCGGTGGCAAGACCAGTCTGACCGAAGCCTGTCTGTACCTGCTGAGTCGGGATCGCCGGCTGAAGCCCAAGGTCGAAGACCGGATCGCACCCATAGATCGTGGTTGGACCCACATACGGATCGAGTTCATTGAAAAGTCCCATGACGACGATGTTCTTCAGGTTAATTTGATCACCCAGGATCCCGAGGATATCCCCGGCATCACTTACGTCATGGGCATGTGCTGGAGCCGCACCAAGGAGCCTTTCTTCTATTCCTACCAGGGGTCTTTGGACGACGCGCCCTGTTTTACTCAGGATCCAAAAGGATTGACCCTCATTGCCAACGACGACTTCCGAAAATCCATTGAACGGATGCCTGGCGCCAAATGGAATCGCTGGCGAAACCAGTCGGAATGGCTGGACGAGATCAAGCAATTCACCAATGTCGATGTCATCAAGCAAAACGTCGAGTTCCAGCTGGAGGGCGCCGGCGACTACTCGGCCATGGTTACCAAGGTGAAGCCGGAAGGTGGCGAAACTTATGACGCTGCGTTTTTCCGGCAGTTCGTCGCACCCGAATTACTCAAGCATGCTATGGGGGCCGAAGGGGATCCTGACGAGCAGGGATTCGAAGACACGATCCTCAAAACGTTGAAGCCGGCCGCCGATGCCTTGCTGGACATCAATCGCCGCCAAAATGAACTCGACGACACACGACAGGCGCTGCTGAAGTTCGATCCGGTCTTGCAGAAAGCCGGGGAAGTCGTAAGCGCGAATACGGAATACGACAGGGTAATGAATGATCTCGCAAGGAACGCGGCGATCGTGCATTCCCTGGCCTTGGCCGCCCCACTACCAGGCATGCCTGTGGTTCCGGCAGGAACGCAGTGGGCCAGCGATAAGCGCATCATGGAGGCCTTAGCCCACATGGTCATTGACAAGAAACATGGGGCATTGATTACTGATGAGGGGCTTTCCAGCCTAACGCGCATCCCGACCGGCGAGATCAATAGAAGAGCAACGGCCGGCGCTGGAATTGCCGTAGGCTCACAACTCATTGATATTAAAGATCATCTCAAAACCTCAAATGCTTTTTCCTCATCGTCGACAGACATTGCCGATGAATCGCAAGCCATTGAAAACAAAGATCATCTCAAAAAAGGTGGCCGTGGCGGCAGGCGCTATGAAACGAAGTTCTATGACTTGGAGCAGGCGCGATCGATCGTCTCAGCATCAGCCAATCTCTCAGGTGCCCAAACAAGCGGCCTCGCTGACGTCTTGAGCCGCGCATTCGGCATAACCACAGGTGAGATCGATACCAATCCATACCGTGCCCGCCTGCGAGTGCTTGCTGCTGAATTGAAGGCTCAGAAGACACGACAGGCCACGGCCAAATCTGATTACACGCACTATCAGGAAGAGCATGAGCGCCTGACCGCGGAAAACCGCGAGACCAAGGAAAACCAGATCGCTTACGAGACATTCGCCTCAAGAAAAGGAGAGTTCCCGGAAGAATTCTGGGGGTCCCCCATCGCCGCGTTGAGCTGGGCAAAAGATGAATCATCCAGGGCCGGGAATGAGCATACGGAACACATCAAGCGCAGCGGCGAATGTCAGGCCGGATATTCGGCATGGAAAGCCTTGACCGCAGCGCATGGCTTGACCCCTTTAACGGAAGCGCATGATGCGCTGGTTCGGCAACATGCTGACGCCACGAATACAGATCAATGCGCCCGCCTTGCCCTCGGCAATGCCAAGGCAGAGCTTCGTAAGAAACAAACGGAGCAGAAAACCGAGGAAGAGAAGTTCAAAGTCGCAGAGCAACGCCTGAACAGGCTGAACGAATTGGCAGCGAGCCTGCCCGCCTTCCGGGACTTCTTTGGAGACGCAGACCCTGCAAGCCTGGATCCGAATGCCGAGATGCAGTCTCAGCAGGACGCACGATCCAAAAACCAAAGCCTCCTGCAAAGTGCATCTTCCAAGAAGCAGGAGCTCTCCGATCTGCGCTCGAAGTCCCGCCTGTTTCTTGAAATCTTTGGCGATGTGGATCCCGTGCCGCTCGACCCGGCCAAGGACCTCCAGAATCACAGAGAGGCGCTCGCTATCGAAGATGGCACGGTGGCCGAGCACCTATCGTATACCGAGGCACTAAGCTATTTCCGTGAACAGCACCCCGGCATGACCCCGGACGCCTGGCTCTCTGAGACAGCCAGTCAGCGCCAGTTACTGAACGAAGAACGCATCGAAAAGAACAAGGCGATCAAAGACCTTGAGGGTGAGTTGGCAGACCTGGCGGCCTTTGGTGCGGCCGACGACCGGGTCTACGCCAAGGCGCTGCAACTGCTTGGCAGGAACGGCATTGCGTTTGAGCGTCTGCACGACCTGGCTTCCAGGACGGTGAAAGGCCCCCGCCTTGAGCAGTGCCTGTCGCTGTTCTCAGCCGCCTTGTCCGCACCCGTGATCGCGTCGCTTGAAGCAGCAGGGGAAGCAACCCGCCTGCTCGAAGAGGCCAGGCTGACGGTACCAATTTTTTTCAAGCCGGCACTTGAACACCTTCTCCGTGAAGACGAGATCCACCAGATTGGCGAGGTTGCGCACGCACTTCTGGTGGGCCGGCATACCCGACAGGTTGCGATCCTGCTCAATCCATCGCTTATCGAAGAGGAAAGAAGTCGGACACAGACTCAGATCGGTACCCTCTCCAAACGCAACGAGACTATCGGGAAGCTGCTCGCTGACATCTCCGAGGAAAGTGACGCCGTAACTACGGCGGTAACCGCCAAGGAGGCGATCCGCCGCGATTCTGAGCGCAAATACGCCGAAGCCATGGACAGACGTGACGGCCTCCAGCAGAAAACCGCTGAGTTCGTGCGCCGCGCCTCGACTGAAGCACTGGAGGCAATCTCCTACATGAAGCGCTTCCTGAAGGCCGGTGGTGACGACGAGTTGAGGAAGTTGGCCGAGGAGACCATCCCGGAACTTGAAGGTGAGAAAGTCCAGATCCAGGGCAGGATCTACAAACTGAATCGCCAGACTTCCGAACCGGCTATACGCGCGCTACATGCCGCCAAGGATTACCTACTGGAAGGCGGTGAAACGGCGCTTGCCACTGCCAAAGCGGATGTCGAGGCCTTGAGGCATGTCGTCGAGATACTAAAGGCGGCCGTGAACAATCTACAGGGCCAGGTGGATGGGGAACTCAATCAGGCCGCAACCAATGCAACCGACGCATTGAACCAACTTAACGAGACATTTCAGACGGATAAGCGTGACCTCGAAACGGCCATCCGTTTTGAGATGGATGGTCACGTTAGGTTCATGGAGCAATCACCTGCTCGGGAGCAGGAGCTTGATGCCGCCGTCAAGGCAGCACAGGCGCGGCTGCAAGGAATCGAGTTCGATCGTGCCGATCGCTACATCCAGTCCACTCGCGCAGAAGAGCGGAGTCTTGCCGAACGCATCGCAGAGGCACAAGGAAAACGGGATAACGCCAAGTTAGACGAAGAGAAGGCCGGAAAAGAAATCACCCAAATAGAAGGCAAGATTGGCTCCTTAACCCCATTCATGGAAGCCATGCATGAAATGGTCATCGCCGTCCGTGAACAACATGCCAAGATTGCGGTGTTTTCCGAAGACATACTACGCCTGATGCAGTCGTCGTCCATTACGGACCCGGAGATACTAGGTTACGCCGAAACCATCCGTATTGCCTGTCTTGGGGACACACCCGGCATTGATACGGAAATCCGTTCCGCAATGATCAACCTGGCGCAATGCGTCAGGGAGCTCGATATCAATACCGCCGATCTTCAAAAGATCGACGAGAACAGGAAGCGGCTTTTCCGTGACTACGTCGACCGCCGTGATGGATTTTGTGACAGAGCCCGGAAAGGCGAAATCAAGGGGCTAAATCAGCTGGAGATCTCGGCCATCGCGGAAGCGACGACAATCGAGCAGCTTCAACTTATCCAGAAAACACGGGACAAAATCGAGGTTCAGATCGGCGAGATTGAATCCAACCTCGACAAGATCCGTGAGG
>Ga0208957_1001561_pt1 | contig 11522 bp, 18 predicted proteins | sample RifOxyA1_FD_184029 | JGI IMG/M metagenome (GOLD analysis project Ga0208957, IMG submission 184029) | Groundwater microbial communities from Rifle, Colorado - Rifle Oxygen_injection A1 (SPAdes) | ecosystem: Environmental > Aquatic > Deep subsurface > Groundwater | place: Rifle, Colorado, United... | reverse complement strand
TCTGTTTCTAATTCATTTATTGTTGCCATGTTAATTTTTTATAAATTTCTAATATATTGCAAACCTAAAGTTACTGTCGTGTTTGTTACATCGTCCGCGTTAGTAACACCACCATAAACATCGTAGTCAGCGTACCAACTCATTCCTTTTTCCGACTGTCTCCACGGGACAGGAAAAGTAATATCAGTTGCCGCGTTAGCCGCCATTTGAAGTCTAAACAAGACTGCACCACCATAATTTTCGTGGAAGTTTAATCTAATGGCTTGATCTGATCCATTCACGCCGTAAACATAAACAATGTCATTAAAGTAATCGGCATCAATGTTAGTTACCCTTGTTTCATTGTTAGCTTGAGCTGGATGAGTAGTATTGTTCTGCATGGTGGTTGCGACAGAACTCACATATCCTCGAACGGAATAAGGATAAGTAATTAAACGACCTTGTGAATCAAAGGAAGCATCAATCTCTTCGCCTGATTGAACTGAAGTTCGCGCGTCAGTTACATATACGAGACCTTTTATTTTTTGAAATATTGACATAAATGTAAAACGGACGATCTTGTGAGATCGCCCGCCGTTGTGTGGTTAGAGCCTATTAATATTTAATAATTATATACCTATTTGCCGACTAAGTCAACTAGATACTTTTCTAAATTCTCTCTTTCCTTCGTTGGAGCTTCCATTGCTTGCAATAATGCCTTGTAAACAGAATGTTGCGTGATTAATCTGTCGTTCTTGTCGGAAGTATTATCTAAATTCCGCCACTTTCCTTCAATCAATCTAATCTGATTCTCGCAAAATTCCTTAATCTTTTCAACTGAAACTTCGCCACTAGACAATATCTTATTCCAACTATCAAAAGTAGTCTTCTCTGAAGTTTCGAGATTGTCCACTTCTACGTTTCTTTTACGCAATAATTGGTGCAGGAGCTGGTGCATTGATTGGAGAAGGAATACCGCCTTCTATCGGCTGTTGAGCTTGTAATTGAGCTTGTTGTTGCATTAATTGTTCTGCTTGTTTCTGCGCCTCTTCGACCTCTTTCAATTCTTCTGGTGTTAAGTCTACTGTCTCAAGCATACGCTTTTGAGCGATCCTTTTCAATACTTGGTTCTCTGGAAACTGTTGAAGAATGAACTGGAACTTTTGAAGGCCCTTTGTTGATTCTTCTTCTTGCTCGGAAGTGGAAGCAACTATTGGTTTGTAGCCTTTCTCTGACTTCCAGTCAGCAGGAAAGACTGTTTTAGGGTAAACGACGCCTTTTGCCGTCTTGTAAAGCGTTCTCTTCTCTGAAGAATTGGCGGCGTTTAACTCGTAATACTTATTAGCAAACTCAAACCAAGCTCTCCTATATGCTTTACTCATAGCAATAGCTCTCTCTTGAGCCTTCCCGACTAGAATCTGCACCTCGCCTAATGTTGTTTGTCTCTTTTCTCCTTGACCCTTCTCAATCGCAGTTGCGCCTGTGCCACGTTCTATGAGTGTCGTAACAAACTGAATAGCTGTTAATGTTTCATCTAATCCTTGAATATTAACTGGAAGAATTGTTTTATTTGGATCACCTGGCGCTGGAAGCATTCTGCCTGGCCCAGGCTCGTAAGTCTGCGGTGTGTAACCTTCTTGTGTAGCATCGTACCAGTGCATTTGGAAGTTCCTAAGAGTTCTATTTTCAACCAACTGAGAAAACCAAATATTAACTACTTGGTTTGGTGTTCTCACTAAATCAGCCACACTATCACTCCAGACATCTTGAGTCTCTACGTCTTCCGCCCAGCTAACGAATGGCCAGAAATTTACACCTAGTAAGTCCTCCAAACTCTCGTTAAGAAGCTCTATCGTGTCATTAGCGTAAACTACAACTCTTCTTTCAAATGCTTTCTTCTTCGTGTTCCAAATGTTTGTATAATGTTCACAAAGATTCACCATAACATCTCCTCCAGCGAATAGATCAAAGTCCCCTGAACTAACACCAAGAGCTTTTAACCTGTCCATCTTCTTTTCCCATTCTTCTTTGTCTTTACCTTGCTGAATGATGCCTTCTGAAGATAGAAGGAAAATCTTTAGTTTATTCTTTCCTTCCGTAGAGTAACGATCGTCTGCCAAAATATCTCTTAATGTTCTAAAAATGTTCTGATGGATTATGTATCTGGCCGATTCAATGTCCAAAGGATCAGTCAAAGGATCAATCAAAACGTCATAAATATCTAAAGATTGACAACCAAACCCATTATCTAACCAGTTTAACTTCTTGAATGATCGTCCATAAAGCAATACGGTCTTCTTGTCTTGTATATCTATTCCTTCTAAATTGAGTCGTTCGTAGTCATGATTCCACCATTCTTGGAAATAAAGCTCTTTCATTCCATCGCCCGAAAGTTCCTTCCAATCAACAGTTGGCGCGTCATCCACCTTTGAGAGAAGTGTCTTAATAGTCTCCTTCATTAACGGAATATTCACCTCTTGACGTTGAGTTAAACGATTGGTTTTAACCTTGTTTCTATATAATTCGTAGTTTTGATTCCATTCTGAATACCGCCGTTCTTTAAGTTCACGCGCGGCATTCTTCTCCGCAAGGAGCTTTGTCATTAAGTCTGATTGTCCTAATGTATTTGAAATTGTGCTATATGGCATAAAATAAAAGCGGATTATCTTGTGATTATCCGCTCTTTTGTTTGAGTTAGGTTATTAAATTGTTTTGGCCTTCGCCATTTGATGTGTTCTATCTCAATTTGCTGTAGAGTTCCTTCGTTGTCAAATCTAATTATACAACATCCGTTACGAATTGCCAAGCAACCTTGGCCAATTAATGTGTGGATTATCTCTCTGTATCTCAATGTATCCTTCTCTGAAACATTATCAAGAACTATATTAATTATACCTTGCTCTGTCATTTTCTTGTACAAAATAAGTTCCAACAACCATCACTGTAATCGCCTGGAATAATCTTTTTATCAAAGTATTTATCAATCATTTGCTCAAAATCCTCGATAGAACATCCACCACTTTCTATGTACTTTGGATAAAATTCAATCACCATTTTCATTTTAGGACTTCTTTTTATAGTTCTTTCCATTCCTTTAAGAACTTTTGGCTCTGGGCCGTCAACATCTACTTTAATGAAATCAACCGTAAAAATTCCTAAGTCTTCTAAAATATCATCAAGTGGCCGACATCTCAACTCAAACTGGCAGTATTCTGGAGCAGACAATGGCATCTTAACTATCTCATCTTTATCCCAAGCTCCACAGTGAATCTGGGTAACTATTTTTTTATAACCATTCTTTCTGATATTTCTTCTTAAGTATGGTTGTTGGAAATCTGTTGGTTCTATTGCTATTACTTTGCCTATTGGGCCGACTAATCTTGAAAACAATAATGTGAAGTATCCAACACTTGCGCCAACATCTACACAAACATCACCAGCTTTAACATTTTCTTCAACCGCCTTAGTCGTTTCTTTTTCCCAGATATCTAATATCTTGTAATCAAGATGAATGTCTGCCATCTTGTTAGCAGGTTTAATCCAAAATTTATGGCCATGGACAACTGTGTACTGATTTATATAATCCCAGAGATGAATTATTTTAGATAAAGATATTAAAAACTCATTATTGCCTATCAATGGCCATTTACTGAGCATCACATCTTGTTGCCAACCCTTATAATCAAACACTAAGTTTACATTAAAATCTTTGGCAATCTTTCTCATCAAATTCATTTTGGCATATCCCCACAATACTCCTTGTGGATGCATACCATCAGAAGTAAGTTTTTTTATACCTGCGTTAAGTTCTCTGCTATATCTATCTGTTATGTGTTCAACCATAAATTTTCAATATTGGCGATGCTTGACCGAAAGTTCTTGTGTTCTTCTTCCACGAATAGAGAGCATATCGTGCGGCATCGCACAAATGGTCATTCATTTTCTCCGGCACGTCTTTAAATGGTTTACCATCCACTCCTTCAGGATATTGATATGTATTTAATTCTTCCAGTGTATGTTTGCAATTATGGCAAACTTTAAATCTTTTCTCTTTTATTAAGTTTTGGATGAAACTCACGCCACCTTCTACATCTTTATTAGCTTCATAAACAGGAATACCAGCGCGTCTACATTCTTCAATTCTATCTGGTTCAGCAGGATCAGGATACACTTGTCTTATCCTATGTTCACTAATTTTGTTCTGTATTACTTGAATGATTTCAGCAGTAGTTCTTTCAGCTACTTTCCATTCATCTACAGTAAACCATTCGTTGTCTTTTAAGTATCCAATCCATATTGCGGCAGGATTTCTGTAACCCCAATCTACTCCCATGATTCGAGATTCAGTTTTTAATGTGTTGTCTATTGGCGCGACTATCTCTGATTCAGAAAGATTGTATACAAGGCCTTCAACCTTTCGGAAGTCAGCTAAGTATTCTTGGACAAATTGATTCTCGGCGAGTTCAGTCTTGGCCTTATCTATTTCTTCCTTGGCGATGTGTGGATTATCGTAAGAAGTGAAGTGAAATGATTTGTAGTCTCTGTCTTCTGATTGTTTTTGAAATAATGTATAGAAGTGATTAAAACCTTTCGGCGTGGAAATAAACATCGCTTTCCCTAAAGTATCAGTAAGTGTTGGTCGCAATACTTCTTGCCAACCTGTCCAGAAGTTTCTCATTGAAGCCACTTCGTCTAGTATAAGAAAATCAAACTTCTGGCCTCTTAATGTATCAATACTCTCCCAACCTCGCAGAACAATCGTACATTTGCCAGCCTTTATCTCTAACCTCTGTTCATTGAAATAAGCTCCATGGAATTCTTCTTTTAAGATTCCCCATGCAATATCTCTAGCTTGTTGATATGTTGTGGCGATATAAGCTATTGAAGTTTTCTTCGCCGCAACCTTTCCTTTGATTTCTTCAACAGCTAATGTAGTTTTACCCCATCTTCTCCCGCAACATAGAACTTTGAATCTAGTTCTGTCTTTCGCTATTATTGCTTGGGTTGGAGTCAATATCATTTTGGTCAGCTATTTCTTTTGAAAGTTTAATAACTATTGGACTTTCTTTATCTCCTGAAAGGATATTTGCGGGATTCCCTTCAGCCATCTTCCATATTACATCTTTGCTAAGACCTTTTAGATATTCTTGTCTTTCGTCTTCAGTCATTTTCGCTAGCATTTCCTTTGCATATTCCTTCAAAGACTTGCTTCCTTTTGCCCTCCCGCTTGGATTACCAGATTGACCTTTCTTGAATAACCATGGTCTGCTATCTAACTGCTCACCAGACTTATTTGACTGATTATCTTGAGGTATGTCAAGATCTTCCAGCCCCACACTAGTGCTATCAGTCCCAGTAGTATTTTTGTCCACTGAACTATACGTTCCTCCTTGCTCATGTTCTTTTTGTATTTTCTCCATGCTCATATTTTTTTATCCAATTGCAATTAGCGCATAAAATTTGATATTTGCTTGGATTTTCCTTAATACTTTTCATAAGAGTGTACCGACCACCTCCCCGTTTACCCTTTTTCCTATCTTTGAACCCATCTCCGTTTACATGGTCTACTTGTAATGCCCGCCAATCATTAAAATCGCACTTGTTGCATTTGATTGCTCCTAATAATCCTAATACTTGCAATCTTATTCTTGGCCCATTCTTTCTATGCCAATTCCTAACCCTTTCTCTAATTATTTCAGGATGTCTAGTTTTATAAAGTTTTTGTCTTTCAGCCTTTGTTTTACTCATTTACTATTAATGTTAATTTTTGATCTTTTGCTAAATAAATCTTTCTATTAAACTTCTCTGGCGCGGCTAGCGCTTTAAAGACTTCGTGTAAACTCCAACCTTCTTTAAGCGGTACTTCATAAGTCTTCATATCTTTCTGATGACTTCCCTTAATCTAACCATTACGCTTCTAAGACCATCTAACGTAGTATTTATTGGCTGTTGCGGCGATCCTTCTGGCGCTGGACCTTCAATAAGCAAATCCATGTTGTCCATTTGCTTCTTTAACTGCATCATATCAGGATCGTATCTCTCTTTGAGCTTTTCTAGTTGCTCAATAATGGTCTTCTTTCTCCTTTTCAGCGGCGATTCTAACATTGGCCGCGTCTTGTAACTCTTTTAATCGGTCATATTCCGAGCGGAATCCTTCTCTTGTGGCCTTGTATTCACTTCTAAGGAACTCAATGTCCCATATTCTCTTTTGTACCCCTTCTAGTTTCTTTTTAAAATGTTTCTTTTTGGCGTTGAATAACATGATATATATTCCTGATTATACCATTTCCAGGTATTAAATTAAATAGTTTTCTTAATAATAATCGTCTTGATAACATTGGTGATTGGATAATCGGCTCCGTAAAGAATGTCCCTGTTTCTAACAACACCTTCTCTTGTTCTTCTTTTGAAAGAACCCGACCTTTGTAAGGATGATTCCAAACGGTGCTGATATTTCCATTATGAGTCCCAACAACAAATTTTCTGCCTTGTAATGCCTTAAAACCTAAGTCTTTTACAAATTCATGGCTTTTATACGGCGCCCATTCCATGTGCTTTTCGGGATCAAGGAATATGTCCTTTGGAAATCTTATCGTTGAGAATGGCGGCAAGGTATCACAATCATAGTTGGCAATCTCTTTAGTGGCGTAGTTAATCATGTATCCTTTCTCCCAACCGATGGCCTTCTTGCCTTCAAAATCCGTTTCTTGGATAATCTTTACGGCATCAGCAAGATACATATCATCACTCGGTTGGCATGTTAAAAGCACTTCATCGGCGTGATCAACATGTTGTTTTAACTTTGGTAGAGTTCTTCTAAGATTATTATACAACCTTTCACCAGCTTCTTCATCTGGGAACTTATCGTCCCAAAAAATTAACCCATCATAAGTAAATACCGGACTCATAGCGCGAATTTGGTTCATGTGGCGTTCAAAATCTATAACTATTGGATTATTTCTATCTTCAGGACGCCAAGATATGACTAATGTGAAACTTAAATTCGATTGATTACAAAGAGCATTTAAAACATACTTCTTAAAGATTTCTAATCTGTTCTTTAACCAAACATCTCCACGGTAGCCATTATGAAGTCCGAGACCTGTCATGGGAATATAAAATAGGTGGGCTATTGTTTTAGTTTTATTCATTTTTTAGCAGATATTAAATAAGCAAATGTCTTCTGTGGCTCACCATTCGGCCAATCCTTTTCTGATAACTTATAAAATTCTATGTTGTAGAAGCCATGCTTTTCGAGGAGTCGTTGATAATCATAACTATTATAGCCCGCGAATAATCGCAAGGCAAGCCTTTTAATCCAGCTTTTATGGTGGAATTCCACTAAAATCACCGCATTTCGAGCTACTCTTTTGATTTCCTTGATTACTTTATCAATCTTAAAAGGATCAGCATAAATTAACGCCATGTCAGTTAAAACAATATCTGTACTTTGATCTGAAAGGAATATCTTATCCATGCTTGAAACCTCCAATACATCAGCGTTGTTACCAAATATTTCTAGCGCTGTATCAATAGCGTCTTTGTTTATGTCTATTCCTCCTACAGCTACTCCTTTGAAGTTTTGAATGATCTTTCCTAGATTCGCCCCAGCGCCGCAACCTATCTCAATAATACTGCCAAATTTAATTCTCTTCAGAGCTTTGATAATCAGTTCTCTATGAGGATGTTCTGGAGTCCAATAGGATTCTTTCCAGTCGATTTGACGTGTCTTCCAAAACTTCTTATGTCTACTCGTTAAAAAATTACGCATTTTTATTAAAAGGAAAACGGTTAAGTGCTTTTAGATAATACATTTGAGCTTTTGTGTTTGGATGATAAGTTCGAGCCAAACTTTCAAGATATTGGATCAGCTCTTCTTCGGTTTCGTAACTTGGGATGAGAGGATGCGGAATTTTTGAGATTGCGTACTGGCCTTGTAAAATTGCTTTCATCATTACCTCTGATGTGCCGCCGGATTCATTTAAGTATAAAGCACACTGCATTTCTTTAATCTCCTCATTCATCTGCTCAATCGGTATTCGGCCATGAACTATTACATTTTTGTGCTTTGTTTTCCAGTCATCACCATAAAGATGAAAAGTAACATTTTTCAATCTCGGCGCTATTGATTCTATTGTATCAAATCCATATTCAATTTGCCTGCCTTTTCCTGTGGAAATGTAAACATGAGGATTCTTTGACCACCAATAACTCGTATTAAACTTCGTAACATCGCCAAAGAATGAGGGACAAACGCTAGCTTTAATGCCTAATTCGGCCAAATCTCGTTGCTCATTCTCGTTTTCACACCAATGCTCGGCCTTCTTGAGAATTTTAAATACCCACCAAGTGCCGAGAATTCTTGAAATTAGCTTTAATTTGCCATCGTTTAACGTGAAACCGGCTCTCAGGTTTCTAATGTCAGATCCACACCAGAAGCACCAAACCTTTCCTTTGTGCCGCCTAAGCGCATAAAAGTCGCGGAGATCATAAAGGCCGCAAAAAACTGTTGGTAATTCTCTACTTTTGTAAGGAATAGTGTGCCAAATCTCGTTGGGATGAGCTTCAAATCCACCACCTAAACTTTGTGCATATCTACATTGAATCATGGTATAATTTATAAAACTGTTCCAATGAAAAAATTACTTTTTAATCTCCCTTGGTTGATTATTTGGTGCTGGGCGCTTGTTATCATAATTCCTTTTGCTATTATCCAATGGACTTACAACTGGACTGTGCGCATCACCCTTAAACTCCTGCAATAATTTTGTAGGAGTTTTTTTACACGCTTTCAAAAACTCAACCAAAATTGGATGTGGATTTGAAATACTACTCTGATACTCCGGATGTGCTTGAGTCCCAACAAAATATGGATGGCCTTTTAATTTCATATAATCAAGAACTTTCCCATATTCAAAACCTGCGGACGAAACGACTGCATCAAAATGGACTTTAAATAAATCAATAAATTCTTCACCTATTTTGTAGTTATGCCAGAAACTCTCATTCTTCCCTTCGACCGGAAAGATTCCTACTCTTAATTTAGGCATTCTAACTATCACTGCATTACCTAATGGTTCTAACTCTTGAGAAGTCGCGCCTTCAATGCCTAGAACATTCCGTGCAAATTCCATCGCTAAAAGTTGATGCCCGAGGCAAACGCCTAAAAAAGGTATCCCGTGTTCTCTTGCGAGTCGAATGAGTTCTAGCTTCTCAAGAATCTTATCAGGTTTATGAGAGCCAACAATAACAATACCTTTGTAGTCTCGCCAATTCTTGTCAATTTCTGTAAAGGCTCGTTCCACGCTTGTGAAGAAATCATTTTTTTCCTTTATAATTTGCATTTTTGATATATAGAACTTAACATCTCCCAGTGGTGTTCACTATTTCTAAATCTTAAATGAGACACTGGCTTTTCATCTCCTATCTTTCGGCCTTCAAGTTTCTTCAAGGCTTCTTCTCTTGTCATTTGGCCCGAGCAAATCAGCGTTGAGTAGTGTGCCTTATCTTTTATTATACCAAATCTAGGCAAATACTCCTCTTGAAACCATTTTGTGTAACAAGATTCTTCGTGTTTTTGCCCATAAGGTTTGTATCCGAATTTGTCTTGGAGTAGTTTAATCGCTTTATTTCGGTCATATTCGTAATAATTTAATAAATTAACAATCTTAATCTTATTTATGAAGCGATACCAAATGTACTGAAATAAGGAAATTGTCGGTAAGCTCTTTATTTTCTTGCCATAAACTGCCTTTAGGAAGGTTAAATCCTTAGCGTTGTAACCAAAACTTGCTGGCATAATTCCTTCGGTAGAGTGGTTGCCGCCTCCTATAATCCACTTAATGCCATACTTCTTGGCCATTTCATAAGTGGTAGCCATTATTAAATGATCACTTGGAATCTCAATATTCAAAGTTTTAGATTCTTCAAATGCTTTTTGCACCGCATTAAACTCCTCTAAGTCAATGTTGTAGCGATAATAAGGAACTTTTAATCCTTCCACTAGCCTCATTATGTTTTCTTGCGCTTCTGGTGTCTGATGGCCGTTGTCCACGCTAAAACAAAGCGGTCTTAATCCTTGCTCCAATAAGTAAACAAGACAAAGAGAAGAATCAACACCCCCGGAAATACCAAGAAGGCAATCGTACTTTTTTCCTTTTCCATCTTTTTTAATGTCATAAATGATCCACGGAAGCTCTTGTTTCTCTATTTTTCGTTGCTTCTCTCTTATAAACCAATCCGTGCAGAAGTTACAGGTGCCTTTTTCGTTGAAGGTTATTTCGACAGCCGAGGTATCCATGCAACAAAACTGGCAGACTATCTGTTTTCTTTGTTTTGCCTCCATATAACTATTTCTTTCTTATCTTCAAGTGTTTTTATCATGTGGCAATTAGCACACAAGGTCATCCCGTTACTTATATTATGCTTTAAATCAGGATACATAGCTTTATTTTTTATATGGTCAATCACTAAAACTCTTTTATCTTCATTTCCGCAAATTTGGCAACGATAATTATCTCGTTCAAAAACTAATTTTCTAAAATATGTATGCCCATCTTTCCATTTAGGATTATTTTCATCAATCCATTTTAAACCTCTTGCTTTTCTTTGTTCTTCGTTCCACTTCTTTCCAAGATTGATCTTATTTCCCTTTTTGAAACCACCTGGATTATTCAACTTTCTTGCTCTGCTCATCATCTCTTTAACCTCTGGATCATGTATAGCACAAATCCTACTACAAAACCTTGTGCCGTTTTTAAGTCGGCAAAAAGGATAGTATTTCTTCCGCCCGCAAGTCAAACATTTTATGATTGCTCCCTCATGTTGTCTTGATCCTGCCATAAGATAATAATACCATTTCTACGCAATCAAAACAAGTATCTAAAACACATCTTGAGCAAATTTTAATCATATTTTCTTATATATTCTCCAATTATTTCCAAAAACATTTCCGGCGGCAATCCATGTGATTGCCAAAAATATGACATCCAACCCCGATGAACATACCAAGTATCTTCATCTTTCCAGTATAAAGGATGTTTTTCAAATTCCTTTTTATTCATTTGAGAATATAAAATTTTCCTTTTTTTACCGCCGACCTTTCTTCTTCTTCACTCATTAGCTTTTCTTTTAAAGCTTCTCCTGGACGGAGACCAATCATTTTTATCTTTGTCTTTCCTTTTAATTCTTCTACCAATCTCTTTGCTAAATCAATAATCTTTACTGGATTTTGCATATCTAATATGTATATTTCGCCCGGTTTCCCTTCTTTGGCGGCCTCAATAACCAAACTCACGGCTTCAGGAATAGACATCATGTAACGTTCGCAACGTTCATCAGTAACAGTAATGTCTTCCCCTCGATCAATTTGAGCTTGCCATAAAGGAAGTAACGAGCCTCGACTACCCATTACATTACCAAATCTAACTGAAATATACCCAGCATTTCGTGTAAGCATTTCTCCAACTCTTTTCGTGGCCCCCATTATACAGTTAGAAGTGGACGCTTTATCAGTCGAAATGAATAAAAGTTTTTTCACACTG
>Ga0208957_1001559_pt1 | contig 11537 bp, 21 predicted proteins | sample RifOxyA1_FD_184029 | JGI IMG/M metagenome (GOLD analysis project Ga0208957, IMG submission 184029) | Groundwater microbial communities from Rifle, Colorado - Rifle Oxygen_injection A1 (SPAdes) | ecosystem: Environmental > Aquatic > Deep subsurface > Groundwater | place: Rifle, Colorado, United... | reverse complement strand
ATCTGCTTTTGTGCGTCTGTTGACTTCTTCGTCAAGAATACGAGGCACTACAGTCCTTGCCCATTTGTCAGGGTCATCAAAGACATTAACATCGGCTATAGGAGCTTGAGGTTCGGGAGGTCTTATGTTCGATAGTCTGGTATCTATAAGATTACCAAGGTTATCAAACAGGTCTTTGTCCCGTCTTCCCTGCCATGATGCAACCTTCTGGAAAGCCTTTTCCGCTGCTAAATCCGCTATCTGTTCCGGTGTCAGAGTCGGAGGCGGTTCAGGTGGTTGCGCTTTTGGTTCTGGTATTGGCGTACTTTCTGTTTCGGCTCCTTCATCACTACCCGTATTTTCCGGGGGCAATTCAGGAGTATCGACTGCTTCTTCTGCCATGTTTTAGTTCTCCTTTAATAATAAAAAACCCGAAGACCACAGAGACCATCCCTGTGATGTTCGGGCTTTATAAAAATTCCTATTTAATAGGAGTTTACAAAGAATCCTACTTTACATCTTGTTCTATTCTAAGTTTCCTTATACCGCCTTCATGCAATACGATAGTTACAACACCTGTCGTCTTTCCTTTTATCCAGTTTGTGAATATCTCTACAAATCTGTCTAATGTCATTTCGCCATCGCTTTTTCGTGTTCTTCGGCTTGTTCGGCTATTACAGCCATCCTTCTCATAAAATCATAAGTTACATTTACAATCAATGCACTCCGCATGATTTCCTCTCGTACCTTTTCCGGTGGTTGCAAGCATAAGTTAAGCATATTCGTTATCTGTGCGTTTATACTGTCAACAGCACTATTAATAATCAGCCTTCCACCTGTCGTGTTCAGGAAACTACGCAGTAAGTTAGCTTCAAGTATCGTGTTTAGAACATACTCTCTTTGTTCTCCTTTGAAATTCTCAATGTAGTTTTTAAGGTCTTGATTAGTCCATACTTTATCATTAACCAAATTCATCAGTCATCCCCCTCATCTGCTGTTCTGCCGGTTGCTGTGGTAGCCCCTGCTGATTCTGTTGCGGCGGCATTGGATTGCTTGCTGGTGGTGTCCCCTGCCCCTTCCCTCCTGTTGCAAGCTGATATAAAAGCATTGTTTCTGGGTCTTCTTCAAACATATACCTCTTAAAATGTGAGAAGTTTTTACCCATAATTTCAATCATCTGCCCCAAGACATAATTGACTGCCATTGGCGTTTTGGGATTTTGAATTGGAGCTATCATCCCCAAAATACCCTGCCATGTTTTTAATTTGTACTGTTTTGATTCTTCGGTTTCTAATGCCTGACTTACAGGCTTGAATTTATCTCTTCTTTTCGGATTATACGCCTTTGCACCTTCTTCGCCTATTAACTGAGCCAGAGTATCCGGTAGCATAAAATCGTTACATAAGGTTAGTAGCATATCGTAAAATTCGGTAAAGCCGATAAATTCAAGATTCATGGACTTCATGCCGATTCTGACATTCGCTCTTTGATTTACGATAGAAGCCATTGTCGCTGTTTCGGCTCTGTCCGGTGTCATGCCCATCGTCTGAGGCGAGGTTGCCATCGCATAATCCATTCTTGACGATAGCAAGTTCTGGTGAATTATACCACCTTGAATGTTGTCCTGAATCGGTATTTCCTGCAAATCATCAAGGTTTTCAAGAAGGGTAACTTTTTCTGGTGTGATTCTGACATTCTCGCTTACAGAGAATTTCTTGCCTTTAAACGCAGGTGTTATAGACAGCTTTGTACGATAATTCATTAAATTGTAGTTATCGTTTATGGCTTTCTGTATCTCTCTGTTTATCTCACCGTCTCCGAATCCGGTATCTTTCAGCATATCCACATAGCACAGGAATCTCACCATTGGTCTTCTTGTATGTCTTGACTTCCTGAAGCCTATTATATGCCTTATATCATCACCTTCTCTGTTCTTGGCAGAATGTATGATACATTCCATATTCACAGCATCAGGGTCAAACTTACCGTCAGGCATAAGACCCGGAACATATTCACCGTCTTTTACTATTACCGGATATTTGCCCCATCTCTCATAAATCACAAAGGTCTTCTGAGGAGGTTGAGGCTGTTCTTCGGTATCTCCATCCTTATTATATGTAGTCGTGCCTCTTGCACCTTCCGGTTCTTCCTCATCCAACAGGTCAAGATTGAAATATCCCATCTCTGCCGAGTCTGCTCTTAACTGCTCTAAAGTCCTTTCGGTCTCAAATATCACATATTCCTTATCGTTCAAAGAGTAGGTGTATTCAGGGGACATATAGACGTTCTGGACAGGATATACGTCAAAATCAGGCTTATCGGTTTCGATTCTGCTGGTAAAAACCGGTTCTTCATTTATCTGGAATTTAGGTCTTTGTGATAAAGGGTCTATATAAGGTGTGTCGTCTTCTGACAGGATGTTGCCTTCTTCATCATAGGTATAGTCTGAACTTTGTGCATAATGAGATAATTCCTGCACAACACTTTGTTTATACCTGCCTTTTATAATTCCGTACCCACAATTGAACACAAACATGATAAGTCTTACTATTTTATAGTAATAGTACATATCCTTATCATTAAGTAATGTATTAAGCAGGTTCTTAGCGGCTTTTGATTCCGCAATATCAACCGCATCTGTTGAGTCTAAATCCACCTCTACAAAGTCTGTAGATGCGAAATATTGTGCTACGAAGTTGCCTATCTGGGTGAGTATTCTTGAACTATATTCAGGAAGGAATATATCCGATTCCCAATCGTTAGGCTTCTGCTCCCTGACTCCATGCATCATGTCGTAATAGGCATTAAACTCTGTTACGAGCTTTTCATTGTTTCTTGCGGCTACGGTCAGTTCTTCGGATATGTGGGACATCAGGCTATTCTGTATTGTTTCCGATACAGACCAGTCTGATTTAGGGACTTTCTTTTTCTTTTTAGGCATGAATACTCCTTACACGGAATATATTGGAAGGCTCCCAGAACTCTTTCTTTTGTTCGTAATAGGCGGGATTTAAACAGCCCAGAAACTCCAGATTACGGCAATAATCAGAGAATTTCTGCGACTCTCTTTTAACTGTTTTCACGGCCTTTACATGCTCCTGTTTATAGTCCACATAACGCCATGACTTTAAATGCTCTATGTGGCCTCGACAACTGTCGAGTATCCACATGGTTGGCAAATATACACCAAATCTTGTGTCTGTCAAGTTATTTTTATTAATATTATTTCCAGGTACTCCACATATAGCCGCATTTTTAAGCCTCGTTCTTACAATCATGCGACCTTCCGAGTTTTTTGTGTCTGCCGGAGTTAGCCGTCTAAGCCCTTCGTCTCCTGTCGATAAATCGTGAAAAGTCGTAAATCCGGTGTTACCTTGTTGCATATTTGCAAGAGGGTCAATCAATGTGCATCTGTTAAATTCCTCATCTTCTCCAAGCAAAGACTGAGCCTTTATTTCGTCTCTTATCTCTAATGTAACCCTATTATCGTGCTTTGCCTTTATCTCGTTCCATACAAACCACTCGTTCTGAGGACTTATTGCAACATAACTAATATACCAAGGCTTGGCAGGATGAAAGTCTATTATTCTATAATGCCAGTATGTCCTGAATAAAGCCGCATTAAACACGCTGTCAAAAGGCACAACATGAATCTTATCATCAAATACCTTATATATTCTCCCTGATACTTGCTTAAATACGCCATATCGCCTCATAGCAAGTTCATCGGGGTCATCTATACCCTCAAAGATACGCTCTATCGTTTCCTTGTCCATTACAGGATTATCGTCTGTAGCCCAACAAAAACACTCAATATCCGACTTTGTATCGTGTTCCTCTACACGCTGATACTTAAACTTATCGGCTACTATCTTAGAACGAAATATCCTTTTAGCCCGTCTCCAAATGCTGTCATAAGTCCAATCCAACCCTTTAGCTGGAGTCAAAGAAATACTTACATCCCCACCTTCTTTCAACAGCCTTATGCAACATTCATCGTATTTTATACGCTCTATTTCCTCATCCTGATAATAAGCACTCCGCTGAACACTCATAAAAGCGTCTAATTCCTGAGTACTCGCCATAAACTCAACCTGATTATCAGAACCGCCATAGACGTTCTTAACACCCATTATCTTGCTTCTTGCTGTGATTTTCTTCGATATTAATCCGGTAGGAGCTAAAATACGCCTTAATTCAACATATTGCTGGTTCTGTTCGTCATTCTCATCCTGTGGTACAACCTTGCTCACCATCCGTATAGGCTTGTTTAACTTGTTCCTTTCCTTTACAGGATGTATCCCAAGTAGCCTTAAAGCTACATCATAAGCACAGGTGCTCGTTCCTCCACCCTGATTCCCCTTAATTATTGCTCTTGTATTAGACTTGCTAGTCAGATACTTCAACGCAGTGTCGTGCATCTTATACGACAGCAAACTATCATACTTTAAATAAGGATCACTAACTTCTATCGGCATCCTCTACCTCAGCATCCTGAACTTCCTCATCCTTCATGCCCCATTGATGTTCTAAAAACTTCTGTACGTTACTTAACTCGTTCACCCTGTCAGGATTCTGATTCACCTGTATCATTGTATTAATTACTGTCCCCGGAGCACCGCCACTTATACCCGCCATCCCAGTTATATGCTTCGCAGCATCAAATCCCAACCTCTTGACATCCTTATCTGCATCCTTATCCAAACCCTCCTTCACCAACCCTACTATCAAATCACCGGCAGGATGCAATCCCTTCTCGATTATTCGGCTCGCCTCTCTCTCAATTATTCCCTTTATCTCATCTGTCCTCAATGCCTTCCTTACCGTAAGCCTCGATCTCCCTATCTTCTCCCCTATCTTCTGCATACCCAACCCCTTCACTCTCAACCTCGCTATCTCCGCCTTCTCCGCCATCGTTATGTGATTCCGCCGATACCCCTTCTTCGCCATCCTCTCCACTAATTTCATCCCGCACCACCTTTAATAAATAATCAGTTATACTAAGTCCTAACCGACCACTCCTCCTCAGCACCTCCACATACTCCCCCTCGCTTAACCTCATACCTATCCTCTTATCCCTTGCCATAACCTCCCCCCCTAAAAACCAGCCAGCAAATCCTTCATCAGCTTAAACTTCCCATCCTTCCCATTAACCCCTCCTAAACAACACATGCAATCACAATTCTTCGCATGTGCAGGATGTATGTCATAATTCATATACACCTTCCTGTCTGCATCAAAAGGAAGCACCCCCATCTTCACAAAATCTACCTTTAAATCAGGCCACTTATCAGGAGCGCACAGCATACACCGACACCCATCCTTATGCTTTGGATTAATATCGTAATTAGGTATGTACTTCGAAACAAGGGGTTCACATAGGGGTTCACATTCCTCACCGTAGGGGTTCACATCTTCGGGATTCACATCCCCAATCACCACCATCCCCCTTAATTTCCTCATACTCTCTTTTACCGCTTTCCTCCTCATTCCTGCATCCTTATACGGCATATATCCTCCTTATTATACCTATCTATTTGTCCTCTACTACCATGTTAGTACGTTGTCAAGCAAATTCTGTATGTACAGGCAAGGCGGGCTACAGGATGACATGAAGCCCATTTTTACCCCCTCCGTGTTACCGGATGTCTTGTAATGCCTAAAATTGACTCCACCGTGTGACGGGAACATAGATATTGATGAAAACTTTTGAATCGCTGCTCCCCCCTCCCCCTACCTATAGCCGTACACACAGAAATTATAAGGATATAAAAACAAATAAACTCTAAGGCTTACACCCTATAGATACACACAACAGATGGCTATTATTATCATGCCTTATACCTACCTTATACCATCATAACTGATACATCAGAAGGCAAGGGGTTAACACATGCCATGCCGGGGGTCTTGTGAACCCCTATCTTGTGAACCCCTGGAGGGGCTGCCTTGTTAACCCCTGTAATATGTGAACCCCTGTTAACCCCTTAATATCACCTTGCTTTGTTAGTTTTTTGCCCCTTGTGAACCCCTGTCTCCGTCCCGTGGGGGAATGGCATGTTAACCCCTAAAACGGCTTCACCAGATAACGCTACAGGGGACTTTACAGGTCAAGCTATGCCTACTATAGCCCTGTTTTACACATAGTGTGGGATTGTCGGATATATACAAATAAGCCGATAAAACAGGGGTTATTCCGTGCTTACTGATAGAGTAGCGTTATTGCTACTGTAGGATATATTGAGCATATAGAATGATTCATAAGATTATATTATGGCAGGTATAACCTGAGTTTATGGAATAATGGGAATAGGTATTAAAAGATTTAAAGGTAGGGGTAAAATGTTTTTATAGTGAGTTAGTGTTGATATTATTAGGGATATTGAATTGAGGGGTGAAATTGTAGGGGTTTACTGCAAAATAATTTAATAGTTGGTCACTTGGTATGCAGTGAGTATATAATATGCAGATAAAAAGGTGCTGAATTTGTTAGGGAAATATTTTCAATTATTTTTAAAAAGTGGGTTTTCTGGTATGCCGGTTGCAATAGTATAAAGGCAGGTTTAGCAATTAACTTTTAATAACAGGAGGGGTGCAATAATAATCAACAGATTTTACAGTATTAAGGGCGCTTGATAAACGGAGCAAGAAGCTAATTGACTTTATAGAACGGAACTCTTCTAAGCCTGTTGATTATTATTGCAGTATTAGTAAGGACGCACTTGTTGCTACTGTGGAGTGGTTCGGTGATAAAAACGGAAAGTATTGTGTTATAAATACTAATCAAGGTCGGGTTGCTTATCATCGCGAATTATCTCAGGTTGTGGACTATTAACATTAACCAATTAATAAATAGGAGGGCGGGAACATGCCAAAATATCAAATAATCACATATAACGGGGAAGAAAAGCAGGATGATCTTACAGTTGAATTTTATTCAGATAATGAGGAACTTGATTTATATCCTTACAGCGATGATTGCCCCGTAGTTATCGGCAGTAATCAAACAATAATTAGAATTGACTAACACCGGGGGAACCGGGGAAGGGCGGAAACGATGAACAAAGGCGGCAAATATACAAGGAAAATTGACTATCGAAGCAAGAAAAGCATGGTTGACTTTTTAACGGGGCATTTCAGATATGACACTATGAATAGCTGGAACCAGGCAACAAGCTATGCCCACAATGTTAAAATTCATAGGCTCGGATTAACAACAGAACAGGAAGACAAGGTTTTTGAAATGTCAGAATGTGAAGATTTTTATTTTTCTATTAATTCCCTGATTAATGCCTTTAACTATAAGCATGATTTTATTTATCAAGCAGGCTTTAACGGAAGATCGGACGGGTATATTGTACTCCGTCAAGGCGGCTGTAAGGTTAAACATATATTTACTGATTCGGAGTTTGAAGCTGATTCTGCCAATTATCATGGGCGTACATACGCAGATGGCTACGGCTGGAAAAGTAAGGAGGAGGCTATCGAGGCAGGCGTATATAACAAGCAAATAAAAACTGTATTTTCACAGCCGGGCAGGGGCCTTGATATGTATGAAGACTTTGAAGAGTGGGATATTGATTCATTAAGGGACAGATGCAAGCTCATTCAGGAGTTTGATGATCTTGTTGAAAATATCCTGGAAACAGTCAAGGCAATGCTTGAAGAGTATCAGATTGAGGAAGAGGAATATCAGGTTACTAAAACAAGGAAAGTTTTAAAAGCTGCCTAACCTTCAGCCGATACCCTTGAATTGAGGCTCAAGGGTATCCACGGGCGGTTAGAACTGAATAACAATGAACGTTGAAAACATGACAAACAGGCAGGGGCGGGCAATTCCTAACCAGTTCATTATTAAAGATGATTGCAATGAAATGAGTGGGAACTGCATTGAATATTTTCAGAGTTATAAGTCTATTATTTGCAAGCGGGATAAGTTCCGGGCAGGAGTTGAAAAAAGGCAGGTCACGCTTGACGCTGATAAGTGGGATTACAGTAAAACAACGGGCAAATATCGGAATATGTTCTTAGGTGAAACGAAAAAGGAAACGGAGCGCAAGATCAAAACAGGGGAATATTTACTTGATAACTTAAACAGATAAGGAGGGGACTTGAAACCAATTGAACAACAAAAAACGGCGGATTGCTTACCATCTCAGGAGATTAAACTGCAAAACTATCGGCATTTTATCCGTGTGGGCGGAGCGATTGTACAGCTTGAACAGCCTCGGCGATACGACTTTGACAAGGACGGCAAAATGGCGGCGATCTTGGGCGGGGTGCTTATATCCTGCTTGCTTATAGCTGTAATAATTTTAGGGCTTTGTTTTTAAAAAAGGAGGGGAAATGACCATTACATTAGCTTTAAGGGATAACGAAAAAATTGATGTCAAGGCGTATCTGCCTTTTGAGCGGTACGGATATACCTTTGCAGTACATAAAAGCCAAGAGAATATAAACTTATGGAATGTTTCGGAAGTGTCAACGGGTTTTGCAGTTTGTTATAATCATAGAAAAATACAAGATGCAATTAAAACAGCAAAGGGAATGCTTAAAAAGGCAGGCAAAAAAGGTGTTATTGAGGCTGTTGAATATGCAAAAGAACTTTTAAAAGGATAACGGGCGGGCTTCTGGGGGGCAACTTCCAGGAGCCTCTTTTACTACTTAATAGTAATTCTTACGGAGGGCGGAACATGAAAATACATATTGCAATTAAAGAGCAGGACGGAACAAAAAAGATTCCTTTACCATGCTGTAAGATGTTTGAAATGTTCGGGTATAAGTTCGCAGCACATAAAAGTTATCCCTTTGGCGATAAGTGGAATGTGTCAGAAATGTCAAGCGGGTTCCGGGTGTTCGCAGGATTCGACAAGGACTATGTAATAAAAGAGGCGATGTTCACACTTGAAAATGCAGGGCAGGAGAAAGTCAAAAGACTTGTTACGGAGGCAACCGAATGAAACGGACGGCAAAATATTTGTTTGTCTTGCTCCTGGTCTTGCTTGCTTTCCTCTTAGGCTATGCGGTTCGAGTAGCAAGAGAGCCTGTGCCGGTAATCTATAAGCCTGAAATTAAAGTGGAAACGCAGCGAGTCCTTGACAGGCTGGAGCGCAAGCACGGCAAAAGGAACACGATGGTTCTATGGCAAGAGTGGCACTACATTAATGAACGGGGGCAGAAATGCACATTAAAATAACGGGAGGAATATCATGAACTTATTAAAAGCCAGTAAACATGCGCTTGAATGGATGGAAGACCAGCTTGACGATGTTAAGTGTATGGAACATACGCTTGACGGACATGACCCTGATAGCTGTGTCTATTGTATGCTTAAAAACGCTATAGAAGAAGCGGAGGGCATAATGGAATGAAAACCATAAGCAAGATTGAATGGCAGATCCCAGACCCCGAACTACTCTGCTATGTATGCAATGAAACGGCAAAAAACGAGGTTCAGGTCACGGAGGGCGGATTGTCTTTTACCTTCCCTCTGTGCGATGGGTGTTCTGGATTGTCGGAAAATCAACTAATTCTGATACTTGAAAAGGAGGGCATAAATGGAAGATGACTTCGAATATGATGAGGAACTGGAATCGGCAATCATAATTGTAGCTATCATATCAGCCGGTTTGCTCGCTCTGGTGTCGGTTGCGGTATGGTGCTGCGGATCGTGGCTCTTTAACCTTGTAAGGGGGTGGCTATGAAATGGAGAGGCGGAAGGAAACGGAAGGAAACAGGAAAGAAGACAGTTAAGACCAGATGCTTGAAATCAACTTGCGAAAAAGAATTTATGACGGGACTTGACAGATGCGGAAGGAAACTGGAACATATCTGCCCTCGGTGCAGGTTCATTAATTCGTTTCTGGGTGATAATGAAACGGAATGTGCCTTGAGGTTCGGTTGATAATTATTACTATTAATTAGGAAAAAGGAGGACAAAATGACAATCCTTGAAGCTCTCGAAAGGGTTAAGACAATAGAAGATATGCGTGACGATCCTGAATCGGCTCGTTCTTACGAAGACGACTTATATGAGGATTTCGTCAGGTTCGTTGCAGATAAAAACAAAGGGAAACTGGGGGAGATTGCAAAACTGATACTTGAAACAAAGAAAATGGACTTTCCCAGATGGTGCGCCTGATACGGCAAAAAGCCCTCGCTCTCACGGGCGGGGGCGTTCCTTTATGTCCTTTTTCAACTGTCTTTGGTAATCCATGCGCAGCTTCTTTAATTCAGGAGTTATGGTTATATGCGTGTAATGATGGAGCTTTTGTAGCTCTGTCGGTGCTTTGTCTGCGTTAATATACCAAAAAAACTGTGATAATGAACCCATAGAATTTCTCCCCCATTTAGTAATCACACAGCTTTCTACAGTACCCGTACATACGTTCAGTTTTTGATTGCTTTTGCTAAGTCATAAAATGCTTTAGCTACAGTCATCTTGTTTGAGCGTAGCGGTATTTGAAAATGATGGCTATCTTTGCGGTTATTAAAATATACAGACACCCTCCATGAACCATCTTCATCTACATCTCTACATTCATAACCATGTTTATCAAATGTTCTTATATTGATTTCAACTACGTTTTCAACGTTAATCATGTCTTCGTTTTCCTCGTCATCAGTAATACAGCGATAATGATAAGTTTTTTCATGGGTTCTCCTTTTTGTGTTCAGGAGTTTATCTCTGACCTTGCTCCTGAATTCGGGCGTTGACATAGGTTTAACGAGAACCTATCAGAGACCCATTTTTCCTATTTAATAGTAAAAGTGCGGAGGCAGGATTCGATACCTGCAAGCGATTCTCACGCAACCGGATTATGGCATGCCGTTTGTCCGTGCTTGTTTTCAGCCACTCCGCACTCTTTTTTGTTGCCGGATATTTATCAAGCGACTGGCTATCCGGCTTGCCTCTCTTTAGGGGGATTACCTCAAGTCTTTTCGTATGTTATAGATAGCAAGGCAATGTTTGAACAGTTCAAAGTGCTTATCCAGATTACCGATTGAGGCATATTCAAAACCTTCATCCTCTGACCTGCCTACTCTCAATATCATAACATCTTCAACAGGATAGCCGTTCTCGGTTAATAGCTCCTTATATGCCGCAACCTGATGTTTCATTTCAGGCCATATACCAGAACCGGAAGTCTTGATGTCAATTAGTGTTGGCTTGCCGTCAAGTTCAGCATAAATGTCAATAGTTCCACCGAATTGGTATGCTTCGGATACTAAAGGAGCTTCGGAAAGCAACAACTTAAACTGCTTGCCTTTCTTCCATTCCAGAAACTTTAAAAAGCCGTTCTCTGCTTCGGATATTACAGACGGAGCGTAATCTTCGAGATTCGGCTTCTCTCCTTTGAGTTCACACTCAATCAGGTAATGGCAACAAGTCCCGATTCCGGCTTTATCATCAACATATTTTGTAGAATCAACACCTTGAAGTCCTAATTTGTTCGCCCAGGCGATAAGAGTTGGCTTCGACAGCACATTAAGGGCAGTTGTAACTCCGACAACAATCTTATCTTCCTTGTTGCGATACCGAATATGAGCTTTTGTCT
>Ga0208957_1001556_pt1 | contig 11575 bp, 9 predicted proteins | sample RifOxyA1_FD_184029 | JGI IMG/M metagenome (GOLD analysis project Ga0208957, IMG submission 184029) | Groundwater microbial communities from Rifle, Colorado - Rifle Oxygen_injection A1 (SPAdes) | ecosystem: Environmental > Aquatic > Deep subsurface > Groundwater | place: Rifle, Colorado, United... | reverse complement strand
CTGGGTAAGCGCTGCAACACGCCAGCCCGCGCATTCAATAATTGATAAGCGTTCTCATTTTTAGTACGATGCAGGCATTCCAAAATTCAGCAGGAAAGCCCGCAACATGACATTCCCCAGACTGATCGCCGCGCTGCTCCTTAGCGCCGTGGCCCTGCCCGCGGCAGCCGAGGACGTCGTGGTGTATTCCGCGCGCAATGAACAGCTCATCAAACCCCTGTTCGACGCCTATACCCGCGACACCGGCGTACAAATCAAATTCATCACGGACAAGGAAGGTCCGCTGATGGCACGGCTGAAAGCCGAAGGCAGGAACACACCCGCCGACATGCTGCTGACGGTCGACGCCGGCAACCTGTGGCAGGCGTCGGAAGAAGGCCTGCTGCGCCCGATCCAGTCGAAGACCCTGCAGGCCAACGTGCCGGCCCACCTGCGCGACCCCGACAACGAATGGTTCGGCCTGTCGGTCCGTGCGCGCACCCTGGTCTACAACACCCGCAAGGTCAAGCCTGCCGATCTGTCGACCTACGAAGATCTGGCCAATCCGAAATGGAAAGACCGCCTGTGCCTGCGTACGTCGAAGAAGGTTTATAACCAGAGCCTGGTCGCCATGATGATCACCGAATACGGCGAAGGCAAAACCGAGGATATCGTGCGCGGCTGGGTCGCCAACCTCGCCACCTCGCCCTTCCCCGACGACACCAAGGCGATGGAAGCCGTGGCAGCCGGCCAATGCGATGTCACGCTGGTCAATACCTATTACTTTGGTCGCCTGATGGCGAAGCAGCCGAACCTGCCGCTGGCGATTTTCTGGCCCAACCAGAATCTGAAGAACAAGGCTGCCGGCGTGCACGTCAACATCTCCGGAGCGGGCGTCACGCGCTACGCCCGGAATCCGGCCGGTGCGCAGAAACTGATCGAATGGCTGTCGTCCGACAAGGCGCAGAATCTGTTCGCCGACGTCAATCTGGAATACCCGGTCAACCCGAGCGTGACGCCTGACAAGACCGTGGCCGCCTGGGGCAGCTTCAGGCAGAACCTCATCAACGTGAAGGAGGCTGGCAGCCTGCAGGCCAAGGCCGTAAAATTGATGGATCGCGCCGGTTACAAGTAAGAAGTGCCCCATCTTGTCTGACAAGCTTGCAACGCCCTCAAAAACGCCCGCAGCGGGCGTTTTTGTTTGGTCGCCCCCCAGCGGCTGGATGCTGTTCGCCCTTGCGATCACCGCGCTGGTGCTGGTGCCGGTCGTGGTCACCTTCTCGTCGTTTGCGCAGGTCGACGGCGACATCCTTGCCCACCTGGCCGAATTCGTCCTGCCCGAACTGGTCGGCAATACGCTGTGGCTGATGCTCGGCGTGGGGATCGGCGTCAGCGTGCTGGGCGTGTCGCTGGCCTGGCTCACGGCGATGTGCGACTTTCCCGGCCGTCGCCTGTTCGACTGGGCGCTGCTGCTGCCGCTGGCCCTGCCCGCCTACGTCACCGCCTTCGTCGCGATCGGCCTGCTGGATTTCACCGGCCCGCTGCAGACCTGGCTGCGCGAAGGCTGGGGCATCACCGGCTTGCCCGAGATCCGCTCGCGCGGTGGGGTCATCCTGGTGATGTCGCTGGCGCTCTATCCCTATGTGTATCTCATCGCGAAAAACGCCTTCGCGACGCAGGGCGCGATCGCGCTGGAAGCGGCGCAGTCGCTCGGGCTCTCGCGCACGCAGGGTTTTTTCCGGGTGGCGCTGCCGATGGCGCGGCCGTGGATTGCCGCCGGCCTGATGCTGGCGCTGATGGAAACCCTGGCCGATTTCGGCACCATGGCAATCTTCAACTACGACACCTTCACCACCGCCATCTACAAGGCGTGGTACAGCCTGTTTTCGCTGGCGGCGGCGGCGCAGCTGGCGTCGATCCTGATCCTGTTCGTGCTGGTCGCGGTGGTGTTCGAGCAGCGCTCGCGCACCCGGATGCGTTATGGTGCCGTGGGCCGCAGTGCCGCGCAGCGCCGCATCCGGCTGTCTCCAGCACTGGCCGGATTGGCGTTCCTGTATGCCGGAACGGTGCTGGCCATCGCCTTCCTCATTCCGGTCGTGCAGCTTGCCCTGTGGGCACGCACGGTCCTCGCCGACGATCTCGATTCGCGTTACTGGGACTTCGCCTGGCATTCGGTGCTGCTGGCCGGCATCGGCGCACTGATGGTGGTGGCCGTCGCGCTGCTGCTCGCCTACGCGGGACGCCAGCGCCCCGGCACCGCGATGACCTGGACGCAGCGCCTCGCCACACTCGGCTACGCCTTCCCCGGCGCCGTACTGGCGGTGGGGCTGTTCATCCCGGTGGCGGCGCTGGACAACTGGCTGATCGATCGCGGCCGCAGCTGGTTCGGCTTCGGCGGCACCGAGATCCTCAAAGGCACGCTGCTGGTCATGTTGCTGGCCTATCTGGTGCGTTTTCTTGCGGTCGGCTTCGGCCCCATCGACAGCGGGCTGCATCGCATCACCCGCAGCATCGACGAAGCCGCACGCAACCTCGGCAGCTCAACCACCGCATTGCTTACCCGGGTGCACCTCCCCATCCTGCGAGCCAGCCTGCTGACAGCCGCGACGCTGACCTTCGTCGACATCATGAAGGAAATGCCCATTACCCTGATGACCCGTCCATTCGGCTGGGACACGCTGGCCGTGCGGGTATTCGAGATGACCTCGGAAGGCGAATGGGAGCGTGCCGCGTTGCCTTCGCTCGCCATCGTCGTTGCCGGTATCATCCCCATCATTCTCCTGACCTGGCGTGGAACGCGCCCGCTTGACTGACCGCCTATGGCTGAACTGATCCTCGACTCGGTCTCGCAGTCGTACGCCGCACGACAGATCATCGCCGACCTTTCCTTCACCCTGCCCGAAGGTATGATCGGCTGCCTGCTCGGCCCGTCGGGCTGCGGCAAGACCACTGCGCTACGCTGCATCTCCGGCTTCGAGCCGATCCAGACGGGGGAAATCCGCATCGGCGGCGAAGTCGTCAGCCGCCCCGGCTGGATGCTGGCCGCCGAAAAACGCCGCGTCGGCATGGTGTTCCAGGACTACGCCCTGTTCCCGCACCTGAGCGTGGCGGACAACGTCGGCTTCGGCCTGCGCGGGCAACCCTCGACTGAGCGTCTGGCACGAATCGACGAGTTGCTGGCACTGGTCGGCCTGGCCGGCCACGCCGGACAATTTCCGCATCAACTGTCCGGCGGCCAGCAGCAGCGCGTGGCCCTTGCCCGTGCACTGGCGCCGCGCCCGCGCCTGATCCTGATGGACGAGCCTTTCTCCAATCTCGACGTCGAACTGCGCGAACGCCTGTCGCTCGAAGTACGCGACATCCTCAAGCGCGAAACGACCACCGCGCTCATCGTCACTCACGACCAGCACGAGGCCTTCGCGCTGGCCGACTGGGTCGGCGTCATGCACGAAGGCCGCATCCAGCAGTGGGACACGCCCTACAACCTGTATCACGAACCCGCCAACCGCTTCGTCGCCGACTTCGTCGGCCAGGGTGCGCTGCTCCCCGGGGAGGTCATCAACGATCATCTGGTCGAAATCGAACTCGGCGTGCTGAACGGCCACATCCCGGTCGAATGCGGCGCCCGCGGCTGCGACGAATGCGTACGCAGCTGTCATGTCGACGTGCTGCTGCGCCCCGACGACATCATCCACGACGACGACAGCCTGCTGCTGGCGGAGGTCGAGAACAAGGCCTTCCGCGGCGCCGAATTCCTCTACACGCTGAAGCTGCCGAGCGGCCAACGCGCGCTGTCGCTGGTGCCGTCGCACCACAATCACGCCATCGGCGAAAAGATCGGCATCAAGCTGGCCGTCGATCATGTCGTGGCATTCCGCCGCGAATAACGCCATGCTGCCCGCCCCTCTCCGCGGTTTGCTGTTCAATGTCGGGCTGGGCTTCACCGCCGCCCTGTTGCTGATGCTGGCCGTGATCGGTCTGGGCGTCACCCAGATGGCCTATCTCAACGCCGAGCTCTCGAAGGTCGTGTCGGTCAACAACGTCAAGACGCGCCTGGCTTCGCACATGCGCGACACGCTGCGCGACCGCGCCATGCTGATGCACAACATCGTGGTCTCCATCGATCCCTGGGAAAAAGACACGCTCTTCCTGCAGTTCCAGGAGTATGGCGAACGCTATTCCAAGGATCGCAGCCAGCTGGTAACCATGCTCAGCACGCCCGAGGAAAAGAGGCTGATGGCCGACCTCGATGCCATCACGCTGGCCAATCAGCCGGTCATGTTCGACGTGGTCGAGGCGGCGCTCGACGACAACAATTACAACGCGCTGACCCTGCTCCAGAAACAGGCCATTCCCCTGCAGAACCGGCTGGTCGAGGCGCTCGACAACATGACCAACCTGCAGCGCAAGGAGAACGAGACCGCACTGGGCAAAACCTTCACCGCTTACCAGGCCACGCGCAACCTGATGCTGGTGCTGGGCATCTTCGCGACCTTGCTGGCCTCGCTGGTGGCCGTACTGGTAGGCCGCCGCATGCTTACGCAGACGCGCCAGCTGGAAGTGGAAAGACAGAAGTACCAGACCCTGTTCGAAACCAACTCGGACGCCGTCGTCATCCTCGACAACTCAGGATTCACCGACTGCAATCCGGCCACGCTGTCGCTGTTCGGCATGGATACGGTCAAAGAATTCCTGCACACGCCGATACAGAAGCTCGGCACGCCGGTCCAGGCCAATGGCGGGATGGCCATCGACAACGCCATGCGTGCCATCAACCTGGCACGCCGTCTGGGGCATGCCGCCATAGACTGGCAGGGCGTGCGCAAGGACGGCTCGGTGTTCTCGGCCGAAATCGCCCTCCATGCCATGACGCTGGAAGGCAAGCCTGTGATCCAGGCGATCATGCGCGACGTGTCCGAACGCCGGGCCGCCGAGGCCGCCAAGGAAGCGGCCCGCGAGGCGGCCGTCCAGATGGCACGCGCCAAATCGGAATTCGTCGCCAACGTCAGCCACGAAATCCGCACCCCGATGCACGGCATCCTGGGGATGAGCGGGCTCTTGCTGAAGACCCCGCTCGACGGCCGCCAGCGCGAATATGCCTCCACCCTGAGAAGCTCGGCTGAAAGCCTGCTTACGATCATCAACGACATCCTCGACTTCTCCAAGATCGAGGCGGGCAAGCTCTCCATCGAACAGGTCGCCTTCTCGCCGATTGCACTGGTGCAGGGCGTGACGGCCCTGTTCCAGGCGCGCGCGCTGGAGAAAAATCTGCAGCTCACCCTGTCGCTGCCCGAGCACGCGCCCGCCGCGCTGCTGGGCGATCCCACGCGCATCCGCCAGATCCTGCTGAACCTGGTCGACAACGCCATCAAATTCACCCATCAGGGCGAAGTCGAACTGCACGCGCGCTTCGCGACGGACGAGGACGGCATCGGGTGCCAGTTCAGCGTGCGCGACAGCGGTATCGGCATGAATGAAGAAACCCAGACGCGCCTGTTCCAGGCTTTTTCGCAGGCGGATTCGTCGACCACGCGTCGCTATGGCGGCACCGGCCTGGGGCTTGCGGTCAGCAGCCAGCTGGCCGGTCTGATGGGTGGGCGGCTCACGGTCGAGAGCCAACCGGGCAGGGGCAGCTGCTTCACCCTGCATCTCACGCTCCCCGCGACCACCCTGCCGCTGGCCGAGCTTCCGACGCAGCCCGTCCTCCAGCTTGAGGGCCGCATCCTGATGGTGGAAGACCACCCGGTCAACCAGAAAGTCCTGTCGCACCAGTTGCGAGAAATGGGCCTGCAGTTTGCCGTGGCTGCCAGCGGCACCCAGGCGCTGGATCTGTTGTCGTCGGAGGCTTTCGATCTGGTGCTGATGGACTGGCAAATGCCGGAAATGGACGGCCTGGAAGCCACCCAGCGGATTCGCCGGCTGGAGACCGACACCCGCCACATTCCAATCATCGCATTGACCGCCAATGCCAATGCAGGTTTTCGCGAAGCCTGCCTGGCAGCAGGCGCGAACGATTACCTCAGCAAACCCTACACCGAAGCCGCATTGTTCGCGCTGCTGATGCAATGGCTGCCGCAGGCTGCGCCAGCTGCAGCCACCGCCCCGCTGCTCGACCTGTCCGCCCTGCATGCACGCTATCCAGGCAATCCGCAACTGGTGCACGATCTGGAAACGCTCTTCGTCTCCACCACCGAAACCAGCCTGAGTGCGCTGAAACGCGGAATCGCGCAAGGCCAGACCGAGCTCTGCCGCAAGGAAGCGCACGCCCTCAAGGGCGCAGCCGCCAGCGTGATGGCCACCGTCATCCGGGAAGGTGCCGCACGCATCGAAACCCGCGTTCAAAGCGGCGATTTCGCCGCCGCCGCCGCCGAACTGGCGGCGCTGGAAGCACACTTGCGTACCCATGGCGGCGGCGCACATTGACGCACGCCCTGCGGCGCGTAGGATTAAAACCTAGCCGTCCAGGAGACACGTCATGATGCGTCCGCTTCCCCTCCTACTCGCCTGCCTTTGCAGCCTGCCTGCAATCGCCGCCGAACCGCCTACGGCCCCTCCCCCACCGCCCGCAGCACCTGCCGCGCCCGAACAAAGCTGGATCGACGTCACGCCGACGCCCTATGGCCCCATGCTGATGCAGCAGGCGCCGCCGCCACCCTACCGCGATTACCAGATGAATCGCATCCTGACGCCCGAGGAAAAGGCTCGCTGGCTGCAGATGGCCATGCCCATGATGTCCCATCTGATGCAGATGGACGCGCGCGAGGCGATGAACTATTTCGCCCTCAAATACAAGGCCAAGCCCGGCGTGTCGTTCGACCAGGTGGTCGAATCGATGATGCTGCGCGCCAATCAGCTGAACCTCAAATTCGTCGGCAAGAACCTGATATGGAAGGAATTCAGGGCCATGCTGCACGACGACAAGGCGCCACGCGTCGAAGTGTTCAGCTTCTGCGACATCGCCGTCGGACGCGACCTGCTCAAGATCATTCCTGAAATCGTCGTGTTCCTGCCCTGCCGCATCGCGGTGATGGAAGATGCCGACAAGAACATCTGGGTGCTGACGCTGGACTGGGACGTGACCTGGCTCGACCAGGCCGGCAAGCAGGCGGGCATCACGCCGGAATTGCGCAAGGGCGCAATGGACATTCGTGAGAAGCTGGATAGCGTGATGCGTGCCGGGGCCGACGGCGCACTATAAACGCCGGGCACTGCCTGCAAAAAAACCTGAATGCCCGTTGCCGCGGCGAAATGGCACCATACGGGATTCGCTTCCGTCGTGCCCGAACCGCATGCCTACGCTTTCCTCACCGTTCGCCTCGCTCCCCACGCTGGAACAGAACTTCGCCGATGGACTCGCCGCCATGCTGGAAAACCATCGCGGCCTCGGCGTCTACATCCTCGCGCTCGCCAACGCCGCCTACGATCCGAAGCTGTGGGCACGACTCGCTCCTGCCCTGTCGGCACGTCATGCAGAACTCGCAACGGCCCTCACCGCCACCCTTCGCGATGGCAGGAAATTGGCTGAACCGGAGGATGACGTGCTGGTTTTCCTCAAGCTCCTCGCCATCGGCTTCGATCATCTGAAAACGATGGAAAGCCGCTGTGCCGGACCATGGCATCTGTTCTTCAACCCCATCCGCGCCTTGCGCCCGCCCCGTATCAGCGGAATGACATTCGGCAGCCTGTTGCGCCCCTTCGACCCAGCGGGCTTCCATTTCAACAAGCCGTTTCTCGCCAAGGAAATCCTGTGGGAAGGCGAACTCGCTGCCAAGCCGGCACGCCTCCTGTACAACAAATTCCCCTTCGCCCGGCTGCATGGCCTGCTGGTGCCCGAGCCCTTGCGCGAAATGCCGCAATATCTCACACCCGAATTGCATGGCTGGGCCTGGCACCTGTGCGCCCATGCCGGCGCACACGGCCTTTCCCTCGCCTACAACAGTACCGGCGCCGGCGCCTCGGTCAACCAGCTGCACTTCCAGAGCTTCGTACAGCCGAACCCGTTGCCGGTGAAGTACCCATGTTTTGCCCACAACGGCGGCAGCGAGCCCTATCCGCTTCCCTGTCAACGCTTCACCGAACCGGCCGACGCCTGGCTCGAACTCGATCGCCTGCATGCGCACAACCTCCCCTACAACCTGATCTACAGCAAGAACTGTCTGCATCTCGTCGCCCGCGTGCCGCAGGACAGCGACAAACTGTGTGCGGATAGCCGCGGTTACGGCTGGAGCGAAATGGCGGGCGCGGTCACCCTGTTCAGTCGTGAGACGTTTGAAAGCTTGAGTGCGACGGAATTTGAGGCGGAATTGGCGGGCTTTGCACCCTGACGGGGGCGATGTGCCCTCGTATCCCCTGGCCCAAACGGACCATACCCCACACATCACCGTGTCAAGACCTCACCTGTAAGCTCCTTAGGCTTATCTGAGGAGAAACGGCCGTGCGCAAATGGATTCATGCCCTGACGCTGATGCTCGCGCTGAGCGCGGCTTTCCCTTCAGTGGCCTCGACCATCAGTATTGCAGGCGCCAATGACCCGTTTGCGCCCCCTCCTGCAGTGCTCGCACCCATTACGGGCGTCGATGGCCCGCTTGCACCCGCCACGGATTACACCTTGCCCTACCGGGCTGATGGCCTCTTCGATTTCTCGGCAATCGATCTGGGTACCGGCATCACGCTACGCTTCGATCCGCAGATGCAGCGCGTGAAGCTGTTTTCGCTGGGCAACATCATGATTGCCGGTGTGATCGATGCCACCGGAATCGACCTTGCACTGGAAACGCCAGGGCAAGTTCTTATCACGGGTTCGATCTCGGCGGACACCTTTTCGCTTATGGCGAATACCCTGTCCATGTTCGGCTCTATCACCATCACATCCCTGCCCGACTTAGTGCTGCCGGGAAGTGGGCTCACCCTCCACGGGCCTGGCACCATAAGCCTTGCCCTGCCAGAACCCGCGACGCCATGGTTAATCGTAGCGCTACTGCCCATGTTGGCGCTGCTCGGCCGGAAATGCGCCCTGCACGGGTGAGTCATGGTTATTCAACGAACCGCCCTCATCACAAGCTGACGGGGGCGATCACGTGCGTGCAGTAAAAACGTTCGGGAACACTGGATAGCTCATACGTTCGGCGAAATCCTCGTCATGTAAACGTACAAATGGCCTGACGACTCTTGGCCATGGACATTCAGTGTCGACCAATCCTTGGCGTATTTATACGTATTACAGCCCGCACTCGGATGCATTATAAAAGCCGCTCGTAGCGTATTTTTTTGCGATAACCCTCAAAGGAGACAAGACATGCCGTTTATCAATATCAAGATTATCGAAGGGGTTTTTACCGACGCACAGAAACAGGAAATCATCAAAAAAATGACGGATACCATGGTCTTGATCGAAGGCGAGAACATGCGGGGGGTGACTTGGACGGTAATCGAGGAAGTTAAGAGCGGTGACTGGGGTATCGGAGGAAAAGGATTGACGACTGAGGACGTCAAATCGCTGGCCGCGGGTAAATAGTGTTTCCCGCCGCAGACAAATAGGCTTCCCGGGCAACGAGCCAAAGCCTCTCGATAGGCAACGCAAACGATCTATCGAGAGGTAACTCGAACAAGTAGCCAATTTGAGGATTACCTTTAGGCTTGCGAAACTCGCGCCCCGGGGCCGGCCTCTGCAAAGAACCTTGCACCGATCATGTCACTTGGCATGGTTGCCGCTGCGGAAAGTCCAGCTACGCGCATCTTCCCTATAAGACAATTACCTGCCCCTGCAGCAGAGCCTCGACCCCCCAGCCGGGTGCGGCGACGCGCAGTTCGTTCATGATCGCCGACTCGTTGCCCGGCTTCAGATGCGTGATCCACACCTCTGGCCGCGCGCTGAGCCCATTCAACTCCGCTGCCAGCGAATCCGGCCAGTGATGCTTCGACGCCTTGGCAATCTCGATCAGTTCGTTTTCGAACGAGGTTTCGATGATGAGGTGGCGCAGGTCGGGAATGGCGTTGAGCGCGGCGACGAAAGCGTCGCTGTGGGTGGTGTCGCCGCTGAACACCAGGCTGCCGGATGCCGTGGCCACATGCAGGCCGCATGCCGGCACCACGTGGTTGGCCGGCAGCGGGCGGAAGGTGCGGCCCTTCAGGGTGAGTGCCTCGCCCAGGCCGAGCGGTGCGAAGCGCAGCCATGGCGCCTCCTCGCTCGGAATCTTGCGGAAATCCGGCCACAGCTGCCAATTGAAGAGATGGGTTGACAGCACCTCCAGCACTTCGGGCAGCGCATGCACCGTCACCGGCGTACCGCGCAGGTCGCCGACGCTGTCGAGCAGCAGCGGTAGGCCCAGCACGTGGTCGAGGTGGGCATGGGTGAGGAACACGTGGTCGATCTTCACCAGTTGCTCGAAGTCGAGCGTGGTGAGCCCGCTGCCGGCGTCGATCAGCACGTCGTCGTCGACCAGCAGGCTGGTGGTGTGGCGCCCACTGCCGATGCCGCCGCTGCAACCCAATACGGTAAGTTTCATGGTCACTTTGTCGTGTAGACGAACACGCCGTCCCAGTCGGCGGGCGGCGGCGTTTCGCGGAAATGCGCGATGCGTTCGAGATAGATATCGTACAGCGTACGCGGCGTGCGGGCATTGAGCGCGCGCAGTGCCGATTCGGCCGCATCCCAATCCTGTGACTGATAGCGCGCGAAGGCAAGCTCGAAATCGGCGGCGTCCTGACGCACCGACTCGTCAAGGCCGACCTTCCCGCCCAGCGGTTCGTATATCGCCACCGGGGTTTCCTTGCCCTTGACGCGCACGTCGTCGACTTTCATGAAGACGTGATCCGGATCGGCCTCGACCGTCGTCTGCGTGACCAGGATGCCGACGCCATACTGTTTGGTGATGCCTTCGAGACGCGAGCCGAGATTCACCGCGTCGCCCATCACGGTGTAGGACATGCGGAATTCCGAGCCCATGTTGCCGACGCTCATGCGGCCTGTGTTGACGCCGACGCCGATCTTCACCTCGGGCCAGCCGCGCGCGGCGAATTCCTGGTTCAGTTGCGCCAGTGCGGCCTGCATGTCGAGCGCGGTCTGCACGGCGCGGCTGGCGTGATCCGCCAGATCAACCGGTGCGTTCCAGAACGCCATGATGGCGTCGCCGATGTATTTGTCGATGGTGCCCCGGCGCTGCTGGACGATTCGCGTCATGGTGGACAGATAGGCGTTCAGCACTTCGGCCAGTTCGGCCGGCGGCAACTTCTCGGAGAAGTTGGTGAAGCCGCGGATGTCGGAGAACAGCACCGTCATCTCGCGCGACTGCCCCTCCATCGTGTAGTGCGCGGGATCCCGGCTCATCTCGTCGGCGAGTTCAGGCGGCACATACTGGCCGAACAGCTTGGTGATCTGACGCTTGCTGCGGGTCGCCGCAAAGAAACCGTAAGCGGTATTGAGTGCATACAGGCCGAAGATCGCCAGCATCGGCGCCGCCATCGGCACCACCCAGAAACGCGACCAGGCGGCCGCATAGGCCGCCAGCAGCAATCCCAGCATCGCCAGGCTCGCCAGCAGGCCGGCCACGGGGCCGAAGCGCAGCAGTACACCTGTCAGCAACGCGCCCAGCACCAG
>Ga0208957_1001555_pt1 | contig 11587 bp, 8 predicted proteins | sample RifOxyA1_FD_184029 | JGI IMG/M metagenome (GOLD analysis project Ga0208957, IMG submission 184029) | Groundwater microbial communities from Rifle, Colorado - Rifle Oxygen_injection A1 (SPAdes) | ecosystem: Environmental > Aquatic > Deep subsurface > Groundwater | place: Rifle, Colorado, United... | reverse complement strand
CAGGACGTGCATCCAGAGCATACTGAAGCGTCTTGTACTCTCCATGTGACACAAGCCCGTGTTCACTTGCAGCATGCATTTCTTCTGTGCGAATTTGGATTTCGATAGGTTGCTCTGTTACCCCCGGCAGAGGATACACCACTGTGTGAATGGACTTGTACCCGTTCTCCTTCGGGGCACCGATGTAATCTTTGAGTTTCCCCGGAATGGGGTGCATGCAGGAGTGTACAACTGCAAGCGCAGCGTAGCAGTCCATAATTTCCGGGACGATGACACGGAGAGCCAGGCGATCTGTGAGATCTTCGAACCGCCGTTTCTTCATGACCATCTTGCGGTAGGTGGAGAAGAAGCTTTTGACGCGGTACTCCAGACTGCAGGAAATCCCTTCTTCTTTCAGATTTTTCAAGAGGAACTCCGTGGTGTGCGTCAGACAGGTCTCATCGAGCTCTCTCCATTTTTCAAAGCGCGCCCGGAGATTCGCGCAGGCACGGGGACTCACCACGGAAAAACAAGCATCTTCCATCTCATAGCGCCACGCATACATGCCAAGACGCCCGGCAATGGCACAGTACATATGGAGCGTCTCCGAAGCGATCTTCTTCCGTAGGGTGGGAAGGAATCTTTGAAGATGGCGCACATCGTTCAGGCGATGAGCCATGCGCAGGTGAAGCAGCCTGGGATCCTGCATGAACGCCTGGATGATGGTATCCAGATCCTTCGTGCGTTCATCAATGTGCAATCGGCGCAGCGCATACATCTGGAGAACAAGCGCCCGCTCATCTTCCGAAAGCGGTGCGGAGCTCAGGAGAGAGGGACCCCCGGGATGTATGAGGAGATCATGCAAAACAGCAACAGCAAGAAGTGATGCATCTTCGCTGCTCTCACGAAGGGTGTGTGCCACTTCACATCCGTGTTCAGCATAGCTCTCGCCGCTGCGCCGTGGAATGGAGTGAAGATGTGCGAACGCATACTCGCACACAGAGCGCACGTGCCTCTTCTCCTGAGCCGGGAGGCCCCGGAGAAGAGGTGATGTAGAGGATTGCGTACTCAAAGAGAAGGAAGGTTACTGACCGACAATAGGCCGGAAGCGGAACTCATCTATCTTCTCCCACCCGCCCCAGTTACACGTCACAGTGATGGTCGTATTCTCGCCGCCGGAACAACTCTGCTGTGAGCCGCAGGCCACGTCTCCGCAGGGAGTGCCTCTGCAGACCGGCGGCGTGGTATCCACTGTGATCTGCGGGACGGAGAGACACTCACAATCCCCGCTCGTCGCACGCTGGACACTGATGTTGGCCCCGGAGACGCAGGTGTACCCGTTGAGTTCACCGAGAATGTAGCTCGTGTAGTCCTTCGCAACTTCAAGGCCGAGACCGGCGCATACGTCCTCGCAACTCTGTTTGCACTGGTAGCACTTCACACCTCCCTGCTCCCCCACGACAGTGCACCCATTGGCGCAACTTCCCGGACATTCATTCTTGTAGGTCCCCGAGGGACAGTTGAAGACGATGCAACTGTAGCAGCTGTTTTCCAGCACACATGTCCCGCCTCTCGGCGCACACTGTGCTTCGCAGACACTCCTGTCACCTGTCGTACCGCTGGGACATGTCGGCCCAGGGTCCACCGCTCTGCAGAAGATGCAGTCATTCTCTGTGTAACACTCAGAACCACTGGGGCACTCGCTGCAGGAAGAAACCGCATCATCCGGACAGGAAGGCGTCTGGCTTGGGACACACTCATAGCACTTCACCCCGTCGTCGCGCGTGTAAGATTTGACGCAGGTACCATTGCAGCTGCTCTGGCACTGAGCTTCTGTCTTCGTCGGTGCATCACACTGCTGCGGTTGCGGAGTGGTAACCGGCTTACATTCATAACATCCTTTCTCCCCATGAATCTTGGCACTGTTGCTGAGCACACACTCCACCCCATTGCATGCATTCATGCAATCCTGCGGATTGTAGTACGTGCCGCTCGGACACTGGCCGCAGACGAAGCAGCTATTGTCGCCTAACCTGCTTGCGAACTTACAGGAGCCGTTCGGGCATGATGCATTGCACTGACTGTAGCTGGTCCACTGCCCGTCGGGACAGGCAGCGAAATCTTCATGATCCAGCGGGAGACATTGCACACAGCCATCATCCGTCACAACGCACGACTGGCTCTCACACTCAAGCAGGCAACTGGTTGTGTCATTGAAGAGTCCATTCCCCACGCAATCATCCGGATACTCTACAGGTACGCAGAAGTAACACTGGGCACCCTCCACATTCCTTGCTTGGCACTGCCCCTGCATACACTCACGCTGGCAAACAGACTGTTCCGTGTAGGCAAGATCAGGACACGCAGGAACCGCCGGCATGCATGTGAAACACTTCGTTTGTTCATTGAGCACACATTCCTGACCACGGGGGCACGCATTGCGGCAGGTATCTGCAGTGGGATACTGCTCCCGCGGACACTGGACCCCCTCCCTGACCTTCCTGCACTTCACAATGATAATCCGTTTGTTCCCAACCCGAATGACTGTCACGCTGCACTGCAGCTTCTCGCCGGGCTGGAGATCTACACGGAGAATGGGCACTTCCTGACACACACCATTCGTGAGGGAGCCGTCCAGACATCCTCCAAAATTCTGCATCTGCCCGGGCACCGGTAGTTGAGGCACCGGAATCGGTTCCCCTCCGGGCCCGAAGAGATGGAAATCATCGAGAGGACCGGATCCCGGCCCAAAGAAATCCGGAGGGAACGGACCTCCCGCCAGATTATCATTGCCCTGGACTCCAATAAGATTATCCAGTGGATCGCTGAAGAGAATGTCGTTCCCCGGGCCTCCACTCAAGCCGAGCCCAAAATCCCCCACCCCGAACGGCGTGTCCTCTCCTCCGCCTCCACGGAGCGTAACACCCAACCCATCACAGGTGCCCGGTGCCCCCCTGAGACAGTCACCGAATAACTGCAGATCTGGAACACTGACTGCGTCGTTACCATCCATGCCATGGATGTTCAGATCAATCTCCATCGATCCCGGGCCTTGCAGGAAGGGATGGAACATTCCCGCATCCGCAAGATCCACTGCACCATCCTCATTCGCATCAAATGGCGTGCACGATGGGTCCTGAGATCCTGAAACGACACAACCAACAAAATCACCGAATGCCAGCGGGGGAAGCTCTTCCGCCTTTGGGCAGAAAAGCCCGAAAGTACCACAGAAAAACCCTTTGTCTTCTCTCTCCTCGGGCAGACCGAGAGAAACATCAGCTTCTCCGCCACTGGGGACGAGATAATTCTGATCGTCGAACTCAAACTTTATCCCACCCAGATCCAATTCTCCCGTCTGCGGATCGAACTGATCCGACTTTTTGAGAAGATCATTGACATCGATCGGTTGCCCCGGTTGTATCACCACTCCGTCGCCGAATGTCACTGTGCCGCCGGCACCAGACTCCGATCCATCCTGGAGACCATCCGGCAGGGAAAGGAACACGCCAAAACCACCGAGCTTTATTTCTTTCTCTTCGGTGCACTCCTGTATGCACTCATCATACTCCTCCTCCAGTTCCTGCAGCTCCTCAAGAAGATCATTCACTACTTCGAGTGTTTCATTGAAAAGTTGCAGAAGATTCTTCACACGCGCACTTGCCTCTTCCAGTTCCTTCTGCGCGTCCGCAAGTTCTTGCTCGAGCTCCTGTTTCTGCTGCTCCTTCATCTGCTCACGCTCAGCATCTGGAAGCCCTTCCTCCCACTTCTGCTCAAGCTCCTGTGCGGTAAGGTCTCCGCTGCGGTACTGCTGCCAGAGGCTGCGGTTGTAGTCCCGCATGACCTCAAGATCGGCGGAAGTGATGCTGCGGCCGCCTGACTGAGCCGATGACCGCGGATTCGTAAATGCTTCGAGTCGTTTCTGCGCTTCATCCCGCCTCCGTTCTGCATTGTGCTCATCAAGCAGAGCCTCCAGAAGTTCGTCATTCAGAGTATCCAAATCTTCTACAACCGCCTCCAGTTCATCTTCCATCTCCTGAATCATCTGGAGAAGTTCATCACACTCGGCACACTCCGGCAGGACAAGCGGGAACGGGGGAAGAACAATCTCGGGACTGAAGCCTGACGAGGGAGGAATGGACAGCGAATCAAGGAAACCGGGGGGGAACAATGCCGACGGCAATGGAACATCCAGCGGTGGGAAGCCAAGATCATCCGCGGGCGTATCTGCCGGCGGTTCCGGCTCATAGCCCACTATCCAGCCAAAGAGGCGCTCGAGCAGGTTCGGCCCCTCCGCCTGCCCCATACCGAAGTCATCGATCACGTTCACCTGCTCCTCCGTGCACCGCTTCAAGCATTCTTCAAGCTTCCGCAGAAGATCCTCGGTGCGTTCCCGCACTGCAGTAAACAGTTCCTCAAGCGCATCTGCCTGCTCAGAAAAACCTTGTTCCTTCTCCTTCGTCTCCTTGAGCTGCCCCTTGAGATCCTTTACCTGCTTGCGGATATTCTTGATCATTTCCTGTCTCCTTCCCTCCCGTTCCTCGCCGGTTAACCCCTGAGTAAGACGCTGCTGGTAGTCATTCGACGTTATGAGACCAGACTTATAGGACTCCCACAGCTCTGCATTGTATGTTTCCATGACACGCAGATCAGATGTATCGATACGCTTCCCACCGGACTCTGCCCAACTGCGGGGATCGGTGAGATCACTGAGAAGATGCTCCGCTTCCCGGAGAGACCGCTCCAGACGCACACGCTCCTGAGATGCCTCATGAAGAGAGGAATACACATCGCGAAAAGCATCCTCAAGCTCCGCAGCTTCTTCCTGTGCCGCCTCGAGTTCTGCCTTCAGTACATCACAGGGATTACATTCCGTACGCTCTGGAATATTGATCTGAGAGAAGATACCGAAGAAGCTCTCGAACTGAGACATATCCGGCGACGGGGGGGAAATCTCGCCAAATGGCGGGAGATCGAGTTGCCCCGGCTGCGAATCAAGATCAAAAAACACATCAAAAAAACTGCCCTGGGCGTGCACCCCCTGCATGGGAAGGAGAAGAACAATGCAGCTCAGGACCAGAATGCGGGTGAGGCGCATAGGGAGAGCGGGAAACGTACGATAGCAGCATAGTTTGCCAAGCTAAGTATTCAAGTGTCTTTCATATAACAAATTTATACAGAAGGCATGAATACAGCAGTGCAGAAGGATCTCCTCTACCAAGAATCCCTTCACAAAGAAAGGCTATTGCATGATGATGCCAAGTTGCAATTACATGGATACTGTTCCTGAGAACGGAAACTCCCTCCTCTCGCCTGCCCGTCCGAAGCTCGCAGGCGAAGGAGGGTACCGCGTAGCGTTTGTACGAATCAGCAATTGCTGCTGCCAAACTGCGGTGCATTGGAATCGTTTAAACGCGAAGTGGTATGATAGATGCAACTCCTCCCCTTTCCTATGAGCAGCATTGTTTTTCTCGAGGTAGAGTCCGATGATAATAAAGAGGTACAGACAAAATACCGAAAAAGTCTTGTCCTCTCAGAAAAACTCCAGGACAAAGGTGTGTTGGAGCGGTGCAAGAACGCAGAAATCCTCTCCACATTCATTTACTCACAACTGACGAAGAAAGATCTCGATGCACTCCCGAAGCTCAAACTGGTTGCAGCACGCTCTGTGGGGTACGACCACATCGACATGGAAGAGTGCAGGAAACGCGGCATTACGGTCTGCAACGTTCCGGACTACGGTTCGCATGTCATTGCAGAGCATGTTTTCGCCCTGCTCCTCAGTGCCCTCCGCCATATTGCGGAAGCGGACGACCGCGTGGAGGGAGGCACATTCGACTACCATGGCCTGCGCGGCATGGCGCTTCGCGGGAAGACCATCGGCATTGTGGGAACGGGGAAGATCGGGCGCCGCGTGGCGCAGATTGCACACGGTTTTGGCATGAAAATCCTTGCGAATGACCATGCACGCGTCGCCGAACTGGAAGACCTCCTCGGTGTGACATACGTGGAACTCCCGGAACTGTTCTCGCAGAGCGACATCATCACGCTGCACATACCTGCCCTCAAAGAGACGGAGCACATCATCAATGCAAAAGCCTTCGCAGCTATGCGCAAAGGCGTGGTGCTGGTGAACACCGCCCGCGGCTCCCTCATAGATTCCGATGCCCTGCTCAAAGCTCTGAAAAGCGGCAAGGTTGCTCACGCGCTGCTCGACGTGCTGGAGCACGAGCAGAATTTCAAGGAGAACAAAGAACTCATCAAGCTCCCGAACGTCGTCTCCACGCCGCACATTGCGTTCTACGCAGATGACAGCATGAAGAACATGTATATCGACTGTTTCGAGTCCATCGATCAGTTCCTGGCCGGGAAGGAGCCGGAGCACACGGTGAAACCACGGACGTGAGTAACCACTCACCACTCCTGACTTCCTCTTAATAGATGTGGGGGTGGCGCGCCACGGGGGTGAAGGGGAAGGCCCTGCTGCAGAGCAGCATGCCGACGAGTCGGCTCTGAATCCTTGTAGAAGCCGACAAGGAGGCACGGGGCCGGGAGGAGGAGCTTTGGCGCGCCGGCGTTTTTGGCTCCACCTTTTTCGCCGGAAAAAGGTGGAAAAAGAAAGAAAAAGAAATAACCGATAAAAACGCACCCCAGAGATGATTCGAGTGAGTGATCGATTACGAGCCTCATAGTACCCAAAAAAACGAAAAAGTGGTAAAATATACTGATACATGTACACCAAACAACACCAGCACCACATCAGTAAAGTCTGCCAGATGAAGGAGGAGCTCCGGGGTATCTACGTGCACCTGGTTGTGAAATCCATCGCCATTTCCATGATTTCTGTCTTCGTGCCCATACAGCTGCTGCAGTTGGGATTTACCCTCCCCCAAACATTCCTCTTCCTCCTCGTCGAATGGGTGTGTTTTGGATTGCTGGCACCTCTCTTCGGCATGATCATCAGCCGCGTTGGTATCAAGGAAGTCGTGCTCCTGCGCACACCTATTCTCGTGGTAGCGCTTGTCTACCTCGGTGCCATGAACTCCAATGTTTCCCTGCAAGCGTACTACCTCTTCCCCGCCGTGCTGCTTGGGATCTCCTCCTGCCTTTACACACTCTCCATTAGTTCCCTGTTCACGCAGGTAATGTCCCGCAGACACGAAGGAGCACAAACCAGCAAATTCATTGCTCTCCCCACACTGGGAACAATCTTTGGCCCACTTGCTGGAGGATGGGTGGTCATGACGTTTGGCTATGCCATGCTCTACACCATCGTCTCCCTCGTACTCGTATTCTCCGTCGTGCCCATCGCATTCGTGGAGGGCAACATGGACCACCCGCATTTCCGGCTCACAAACTTCCGGCACTACTTCCGCACCCACCGGAAAATGTTCCTCATGCTCAATCTCTACGGCATAAAAGGATTCATATTCTTCGCCGTTCTTCCGATTGCCCTGTTCCTCGGCAGAAGCGACGTTGTCTTCCTGGGTACCGCAATGTCTGCCATCACTCTCTGCAATGTATTCTGCGCCATGAAAATCGGCCACAGCGTGGACAGGCTCGGGAAACGTACTGTCCTGCGCATCGGCGTCGTCGCGACGGCAGTCATGCTCGCCGTCCTCGGCATTGCCATCCATTCCACACTCCTCGTCTACCTAGCCGTGATTGCCGCAACGGTGAAAATACTCGTGGATGTTCCATTTGAGTGCATCGTCAACGAATCGGCAAAAGAGAGTAATTCGCCACTCGAATTCTTTGCGTTCAAAGAGTTCTCTCTCCTCTTCGGACGTGCGATGCTCTTCCTTGGACTGATGTTCCTCACCAATGGCATTCGGACTTCCTTCTTCATCGGAAGCGTGAGTGCGCTGCCGATCCTCTTCTTCTGAGAAGTAGCATCGCAGTCCCCCTCCAGCTAGGATGCACCTATGCGAACAGATGAAAAGGAACACTTGTTCGAAGTGCCCCTCCTCGTTGATATCACACTATTCTTTGGAGCGGCCATTGTAGGCATCACAGAACTTCTCTCTCTGTTTCATGCGCTGAATGCACCATGGGTGGTATTCCTGTGGAGCATCGTGGGCATCGCTGGATGGTTGTTCTTTGGCAAGAAGCTCCGGAAACAGTGCAGATCATTCCTCTTGAACACCAGAAACATACTCCGGGGGGAGGCGATCACCGCCATCCTCATAGGAACAATCCTCTTTGTCACCTTCGCTATCGCGCTCTCTACACCACCGAACACTTACGACTCACTCGGCTACCACATGACGAGAGTGGCGTACTGGGTGCAGCACCAATCCGTTGCACACTATCCTGCTCCTGCACCCGACCTGCGGCAGCTGTACATGCCGCCACTGGCAGAGTACCTCATTGCACAGCTCTCTCTCCTCACAGACTCAGACCGGCTCGCCCACAGTGGCTCGCATTCGCCGGCTCGCTCTTCCTGGTAGCACTCATCGCCAGAGAGCTCGGAGCAGAGCGGAAGGCAGTACGCTTTGCGCTGGTCTTCGCTGCGACACTCCCCATAGGGATACTGCAGTCTACCAATGCTACAGCGACACATACGGTGACCTTCTGGTTGCTCATGCTGGCATATCTCATCCTCAGGGATAGATGCAGCCAATCTCCGGCAAACGCTCTTCGCATAGGAATAGTGCTCGGGCTCAGCTTACTCACAAAATCGAATGCCTATTTTTTCGCCCCTGTGCTTATCCTCTGGTATGCCATTTCGCTCCGGAAACGACCAACCCGCCTTCTCCGCCATACACTGATAGTCGGCAGTATCGCATTGAGCTTGAATGCTGCGCATTACCTCCGCAATATCGAAAGCTTCGGGCACTTCCTCGCTCCAGAAAGGGATAGGGCAATAAACATCAACACTGAATTTTCTCCGGCATTTGTCGCTTCGAATATTCTGAAGAATGCCTCCCTCGAAACCGGATTACTCATGGTCGGCAATCCGTTTGCTGAACGCACCGTGCAGAACATACATGCAATGATGCACGTGGAACTCGATCACACGAACGCCGCATCCCGCGGATTCAACATCCCCATAACCCAAACGCATGAAGTATCTGCCGGAAACCCATTCCATTCCCTTCTCATTCTTCTCAGTGTTATGAGCGTGCCGCTGCTCTCCCTCCCCAAGAAAAAGCAGCACTATTGGTACCTGGGTGCCATTCTCGGCTGTCTTGTGATCACCTGGTCATTCCTCAGATGGAGTCCTTACGGAACAAGACTCCACATGCCTTTCCTCATGCTCGCCGCACCCTCCGTAGGTATAGCGTTTGCCACGGCCATCCCCGGAAAATGGCTGCGATTTATTGCGGCATTTCTGTACGTCACGGCGATCCCCGCTCTGCTTTTCAGCGACTTAAACCCCATTGTTCCCAACACACTCCTGATGGGAAAGGGTGCCCCCTCCACCCTCACAACTGACAGATGGCTGCAGTATTTCTACGATATCGGCCCCAAGAAGCAAGCCGCATACGAACATGCAATCGACGAATTGATGCGAATGGAATGCCACAAGGTCGGTGTGCTCTCGCACTATCAATACCCGCTTTTTGTGAGAGCGAAACAGATGGGGGCAGACATCCGGTTCGTGAGTATGACGGAGAAACCATTGCCGTTTGCACAGCAGGAGCATCTCTGTGCACTACTCTTCATAGATGAAGGGAAAAAGTATCTCCCCGCAGGACAGGGGGATGCCAACGGGGAAATCGTCCTTCTGCCGGTGCAGGAATCACCGTCCGGCGGAGGTGATGCTCCCGGGACAGTCCTTTGAATCTATGTCAGGTTTCAGAGCTGTGCCAACAGGATGCGTTTGCGTGAAAAGCGTCCTTCGAGCACAATGGTGAGCACCCTCCTCCCCTTATGAAGCTCCGCTCTCTCCTTGCCACCGGCATGCTCTTGATGCTGCTCATCCCGGCCGTGTCGTCCGCGGCCCGCCCGGTAGTGAAAAAATACCTTGAAGTGGAGGGGCCGTTCGAAACCGAGGCAGAAGCAGAAGCAGCTTGCATGAAAGCAGTGGGAATCGACGAGGAATCCATCCGGTTCTCCACGGGGAACATCGGGTACCTCTGGGAAGTGGATAACCCCCTGCGCTTTCTCGTGCGCCGTTGCGTGAATAATGTGAAAAAACAGAAGGATATCAGCCGTTTGGCTGGGCAGAAGGAGAAACGACAGCAGTCGCGTACGGAGCGTATACGCTCCTCGCAGACACAGAGAACAATAGATGCGAGTAATCAGTTCATCCAGAATCGCGCAGGCGATAACGTCCGCAATCGTGTAAGCCAGCAAACCCGTGGGAGAAGCGAGAATCTGGAAAATTACGGAGATATCCGGTCCCTCCGCAGAGCAGATATGCAGACAGTGGAACGGGAAATCCGTGAAAAACTCGAGAAGAGGAAGGATTTCCAGAAGGAAGCAGAGGTTGTGTGCCGCTACAGGCGGGGAGCACAGCGCATCATGTGCATCCGGCAGGAAGTGCGGGAACGGGAAGAGGCACTCTACGAGAAAAAGGAGGCAGAGGATAAGTAGCCAACCCTCTTCCTCCCCTCCTGTCTCTGTTTCCTCTCTTTTCCTATTCTTGCGCCGAAAGTGCCACTTTCAAACCCAGAGCGATCAACACCGCACCCATGGCACGTTCGATGCCTGACTGGATGCCCCCGAGGCATTGCCTGATGGCGCGGAGAGAAAAAACAGAAGCAACAAATGAAAACCACACGAATGTAGCTACGCCCATGTAGATCCCATAGAAAGCCTGGACAGCGACGGGGGTAGAAGGCTCGATCACCTGCGTAAAAAGTGCCAGCATGAACAGTGTCGCTTTCGGGTTGAGAACATTCGTGAGGAAACCATTGCAGAATGCTTGCCTCAGAGTGATCGGTCGCAGCTTCCGGGCACACAGGGCAGATACCTCCTCTGACTTCGAAACCAGTGCTTTCCACCCGATGTAGATAAGGTAGGCAGCACCAATGTACTTGATAATAGTGAAAAGCAAAATGGACCGCGAGATCAGGAATCCGATCCCGAGGAGCGAATAGGAAACGTGAACAAGGATACCCAGTCCGCACCCCGCCGCGGTGGCAACACCGTCCCTCCGTGAATAACTCAGGCTATTCCGGGTCACAATGGCAAAATCCGGACCAGGACTCACAACAGCCAGAAAATGGATGACAGCAATGGTGAGGAACGCTGACACAGGAGAAGTATACCGAAAATCTCCGCCCTTCACATCTCCATGAACAATCTGTGGAGCACTGCTTCCTCATGCACTTCCGGATGGAATGTGGCTGCCAGCACATCTCCCTGTCGCACCAGCACCGGATGTCCGCCGTGCGTTGCCAGAACATCGACTGAAGGACCCGTGCGCACAATTTTCGGAGCCCTGATGAAAGAAACCGGTATAGGCGTGGCATGACCGCAAATAGCGAGATTCGTCTGAAAGCTCTGCAGCTGCCGCCCGTATGCGTTGCGTTCGATGCTCATGTCCATGAGACGGAGTGAGGGGGCTGGAGCTCCCATAACCTCCGTCGCAAGTACGATGGCACCAGCGCACGTGCCGAACACCGGGAGACTTCCCTCCCTGTGGCGGCTGATGATCTCC
>Ga0208957_1001549_pt1 | contig 11639 bp, 20 predicted proteins | sample RifOxyA1_FD_184029 | JGI IMG/M metagenome (GOLD analysis project Ga0208957, IMG submission 184029) | Groundwater microbial communities from Rifle, Colorado - Rifle Oxygen_injection A1 (SPAdes) | ecosystem: Environmental > Aquatic > Deep subsurface > Groundwater | place: Rifle, Colorado, United... | reverse complement strand
CATACATCAAGTCAACTCATGCCACTGCCCATGATTCACAGGAGGAAAAGATTGAGTGCGAGTTGGCGCAAATTAGGGTTAAAGATGCATGATTAGAGACTTTTATATGTCCGTACTTGCTTTATTAACACCCCCATCTTTAAACACTGGGTTGAATCTATGTTCTTGTCTCGCACTAACGGGGTTTGCGGTGTGGTTCAACGAAAGGGTTTTTGTTTCACAACGCCAGGTTGCAAAGCCGCCAGTACTAAGGTCCGCACTACTGGTTTTTGTTTAAGCACTGATTTTTCTTTTGTTTTTGTTCTTTTGATTACTAATTTGTTAGGCGTATGTGGATAGACTTGACAGGAAACGAGATGATTCTCCGAGGGAGAGTTTCTAAAAATGATTGAAAACAGGCTGAAAACAGCAATGCCTGAACGCCTTTATTGCCAAAAGGCCATCTCATTTCCCCTCTGGACTTCCAGGGTCTATGGGATAGGCATAAAGATTGCCGACAAGCAGGGCATAACAAGTAGGGATAATATACATGGCAGCAAGGGCTGATGTCTCTGAAGGGACTACTATGGGAGAAATCCTATGGAGTCACACCGCTACTGCGGTTCTCATGTACCCGAACACCTGTTCACGAAATACAAACGCCATCAGCGTTTCGTGTAGGCATCAATCCTGAGCATGATTGAGTAAAAGGCTCATAATTTGGTGAAGAAATGACCGTTAAAACTAAACTTGAATGTGGTTGTTTCGGTGAATGCGATGACATGGGCCACTTCTGGAAGGACTTTAAGAAAGCCCGTCAGGATAAGCGGTATGCGAACTTGGATTCATCCACGAAACTCATTGTCGAAAGCGGCGTTAATTTCACCGCTCACAATTGCGGGGTGCATTTAAGAATCGAGAAACATATAGACTTCTGGCCTTCAACGGGAAAGTGGATCGACAATTCAAAGAAACCAATCAAGAAAGGTCGTGGAGTATTTAGTCTACTTCGCTATATCGACAAGTCCCCCAAACACCGTAATGAGATAGAGGATGGGAAGAATGCCTAGTCACAATGAGTTTGATTACTGTGGATGCAAAAAATACCGTCCTCTACCCAAAAGAGGTAAAAACTCATGATTAATAAAGACGCAGGATTATCAATCCACTGCCACCACGATTTGCTTATTGAATATTGCACAAGCTATGACGAACGAGTGGATTATATTAAAAAAAATAAGCCAATACATGAGCGTGAAATACGCCTTCGAGTGTTCAAGTTATTGTCGGATGAGGCGATAGCAGCGCTTCCAAAGGGTTTGGTGAGGGCCAACGCAGACTGGGAGAAGGCCGACGCAGACCGGCAGAAGGCCTACGCAGACTGGCAGAAGGCCGACGCAGACTGGCAGAAGGCCGACGCAGACTGGCAGAAGGCCGACGCAGACTGGCAGAAGGCCGACGCAGACCGGCAGAAGGCCTACGCAGACCGAGAGAAGGCCTACGCAGACCGGCGGAAGGCCTACGCAGACCGGCAGAAGGCCGACGCAGACTGGCAGAAGGCCGACGCAGACTGGCCGCAACAAGCCCGAGACGCTTGGCATAAGAAATGGTGCGGGTGTTCGGAATGGAATGGGAAAGAATTGGTGTTTAAGAAGCTTGTAACCAAAAGAAAGATTAAAAAATGAACCACACTAAGTGGACTGATGAACACTTAAAGACTCTCAATCCCTGCGCAAACGGCTATGAGTGGTATGCCAAAAACTGCCGAGACAAAGGGATTGACAATACCGCCCAAATTATCGACCTTCTAATCAAAGACGACAGGCTGGAGTGGGCGAACTGGACAATTGCCAGAGCCTTGTCCGGTGAGAACAGAATCAGGTATGCCATATTTGCCGCAGAGCAGGTAATTGACATTTTCGAGAGAAAATATCCGAAAGATGACAGGCCCAGAAAAGCTATTGAAGCGGCAAAAGCTGTCTTGAAAAATGATAATGAAAAAACTAAAAGTGCTGCCGCCGACTCCGCCGACTCCGCCGGGCTCGCCGCCTGGTCCGCCACCTGGTCCGCCGAGTCCGCCGCCGAGTCCGCTATGAAAGAAAAAATAATCCGCTATGGGGTTGGATTGCTAAAGAAGGACTAATGAAACCAAAAAGAAAGAAGTGAGAGATGAGTCCCAAACTATTCCCGATCATTCTAATGGCTCTAGACTTGGGGGCAAGCGTTGTCTACTTCGCTCAAGGGGATTTCAGGCGGGGTATCTATTGGCTCTCGGCTTTAACCTTAACGGCGTGTGTGACGATATGAAAAAGTTAGAGGATTACCTTTACTACGAAGAAGAAAACCCATCAATCAAGATTTACTGTGGGGATTGTTTGGAGATTATGCCGTTGCTTCCGAGGGTTGACCTTGTGGTTACTGACCCGCCGTATGGGATATTTAAAGACCACGAATTTGATGGTGTGATGTTTGGTAAGGAAACTATCTACTCGGTTGATAAGGGTGCGCCTGAGTGGGATGTAAAACCAAGTAAAGAAGCTATACTGATGGCTAGGGATAAAGGCGAGCATTGGGTTATATGGGGGGGGAATTACTTTGCAGATTATCTCGGAGCAAGCAAGGGCTGTCTTGTCTGGAATAAGAAAACAGGTGATAACACTTGCGCGGATGGTGAGCTTGCCTTTACAAATATCTGTGGGACTATGAGGATATTCAATCATCAATGGTGTGGAGCTTTCAAGGACTCTGAGCGAGGACGTAGGACTGTTCACCCAACACAGAAGCCAGTTGCTTTAATCAAGTGGTGTGTTCAGAAGTCAAAGTATTGGGATATTCCAATATCCATCCTTGACCCTTTCCTCGGCTCAGGCACAACACTCGTTGCCTGTAAGGAACTCGGTCGTAATGGAATCGGAATCGAAATAAATTCCCGTTACTGCGAGATTTCAAAAAAAAGGTTGCAGAATACACAAGTCCCCATGCTATAATGCAGTATGACTAACAAATACATTACTAAACAAAAGCGAAGTTGCTCAATATGTAAGAAAGATTTTCAGCCAATCTCAAATAGCCAATCTGTTTGTATTTGTTGCAGAACTAAAAGATGTAGGATTTGTGGAAAGGAATATGTATTGAAAGAGGTTGGTAGAATTAGCCTATCTGATACTTGTTCGAGAAAATGTTATTTTAAAAAACGCTATCCACCACTCACAAAGTGTCGTTCATGCGATACAAAAATCAAGCGTGGATTTGGCTACTACTGTTCTATCAAATGTTGTAGAAAATATAACAACGATTATTGGCACAAAGTAAAAAAGGAATCATATAGGAAACGTAGGCTTGATTTAATCCAATCACTCGGAGGAAAGTGCGTTGGATGCGGAATATCTGACCCAATAGTTTTAGAGATAAACCATACTGATAGAAGCAAAAAACACAGGTCCAAACACTACACTTGGTCAAGACGTTTCAAAGATTGGGAATTAAATATAAAAAACATTGAACTTCTTTGTACTAATTGTCATAGAAGATTTACTAGAAAGCAACTTGGATGGTAAACGAGAAATACTGCGAGATAGCCAAGAAACGTCTTATCAACACTCAAAGGATGATGCTATGACACCCCCTAGACGGAAGAAGAAGCCAAGGCATACTTGCCAAACGGGAGTATGTGCTTGGTGTCCTAAGCCAAAGGAGAGGCAATCATCCCCACCGTTATTTAGGGCCAGGATGTACAGGTTGGTGAGGAAATATGATGATGGTCGGACAGATGGAGACCAATTCATGAATGGAATTGTTAGGGCGATGAAGAAATGCTACAAAGAGGGGATTACTCGTTGGAAAGGAAAAGTTATTGAAAATAAGAAAGCTACATTTTGCTTAAATCATAGGAGCCATAAGCCATGACAACCGATGGAGGGGTGATGAACTCGTTGCCGGGAGGATGCAATAAGTCTTTTCAGGTTTCTTACATTGAGGATGAGTCTATGCGACCAGACAAAGAATCGTGTTGGTTGATATCGGGCATTAAAGACGGACGACGAATGGTAACTTGCAGAACTTCTTTGGAGCAAGCGATTAAAGAGGGTGAGGACTTTATTAAATGACCCACCCATCCACAGAACGAATGGATGAGCAGAGAGCAAGAGTAATGGACATTATTCATAAACATTCACCTATGATTTATGACGATGATGAGCAGGCTCTTGTGGAAGAAATCCTAGAATGGCTCACTCAAGTTCGTGCAATTGAAGCTGTAGATAAGGGTGAAGAGAAGGTATGAGAAGAGTAATCAAGAACCCTGACGTTCCCAAGCTAGCGATTGCCATAAAAGCCCTTGAAGTGATAAGAGATTCACCTGGTGGTGGTCCGAGCAAGAGGATAGCGATGCAAGCTCTTGACCAAATCAAGGATGGGAACTTAAGCTCATTGACAAGGGATAACAAGGAAAAGGTTGTGAAGGCATGGATTCCTAAGCTGTTTCTTGATAAGGATTCTAGGTTCGCTGGTATTGCCAAACTTAGGAAAAGTTTTGGGCTATACGAGGGTGGTGTGCTTATCCAAGTAGAGCTCAAGCCAATCACCACCCGCACCTCAATATCATGAAAAAAGAGGGCGACTCCTGTCTAACCTGTTATTGTAAACCTTGCCAATGTAAACGGCTTGCTCATGCCAGAAAATATGGCTCTAACAAATGCATTAGCTGTGAAACTAAATTATTTTTGCGGGGTGGTTACGGCGGGACAGACCTTTGCGGCCCATGTTGCACTGGTGAATCAGAAACTCTTGAAGAAGTTGGAATAAAATGGTAACAATGACCGTCTTAGAAAGAGAAAAGATTGCCGACCGCGAAGCTTGCCGACAAGGAGTGTGTGACTACAAACCTGACGCCCAGCTTGGTATTGGGTAGATTCCCCCTGGGGATTCCTGGGGACAGTCGTAGTCAGAGAGGTGTCAATGCACACTCTTTCCCTGTGACAACCGCTACCAAGCGCAGGGATAGGCAACAATATTAAGCAAAGGAGTAGGAGAGGGAAATTAAAATGATTGAACGAAAGGAAATATACCATTAGCTCTTGCCGCTGGTGTGGGTTAGCTAAAAGTCATAAGAAAGGATGCTTCAATTATGGAGAAGATACAAGAACCATTACACGCACCGGAAGTCGGGTGGCTGGAGAGAAACCTGAAAAATCAAGCAAGTTTCGAGATGCTGAAAGAAATGGGTTTGATGAAGATGGTAAGTCGTCTAAATGAACCTCTCCCGTCTTTTCGTGACCTTGAAGGGGTTGAGTCGGAGGATTATTCTATTTCTGAAGGATAATTGGGTCCTAGTGATAGGGCTAATTTATGTGACTGTATTTTGGATGGGTGTGTATATGGGAATTAGATGGATAATTAGGAGGTTTGCTATATGAAACAAAAGAAAAGTCCAGATTTCTTACCGAATAGAATGAATTTTGGTTTCATAAGTGCTGATTCTGTCATTTATCACGACCCTTATCAAGACATGGATGAATCATGATAACGCAATCAAGACATTTGAATCGAGATCTCGTTCTTAAGATGAGAAAGTCTATTCTACTTGGCTTATTGATTTACTTAAGTAACGGAGGATTACTTTATTACCCAACAGCTAGAAGTTATAAAGAACCAGGCACGAGTATCTTTGGTGGTACAGTTATGTTTAAAGTATTTTCAGACGAAAAGGGAAAGAATCAGATAGGCACGATTCATCCGACTTTGATAAAGGGTGTACATTTTACAACCTTGGTTGGGTTTAGAAAAATAGCAGACAATTTTCTTGCTGTAGACCCCAACACTCCAATCCAACGTGCAATATTTAAGTATGACTAGCTAAGAGAAAATGGATTACCAAAGAGGTGTCTATCACTTTAAAGGTGGCGAGGACCATATTGCTTTCCGCTGGATGTGGACGTGCTTGACGGACACAAGTCTTTGGGGACGGATCGTTTTGACATGGCGAATCTGGACTAAACAACCACCAGATAGATACTTCAATTTAGATGATGAATGATGATGCAATCAAACTATTGGTTGTCTCCATGGCCGTTTTTGTGGGTGTCGTTTGCCTGCTCAGGTTGAGTCTGATGGTATTTCCCAATAGAACTTATGATCTGAGCTTCACCTCTAGGTCACTTACCGGCTGGACCAATACTCCCAAGAAACTAGCTTGGACTTCCTTAATAGAACAAGTGGCAAAACAAGATAACCGATAGGAGGAACAGATGAAGATAATAATACTGATGGTGGTTGGAATATTATTGACCGGCTCGGCCCATGCCTACGGATTTAACTGTACTGAAATTAACGGACGCATCTATTGCTCCGAGTCACGGGGAGCGAGTGCCAACGTCCTAAGTTCATCCGGTGATTAAGTTCACTCTTAAACTCGCAGTTTCAATCTGGATTCTTCTACCAGCAATCTTTGTACTCATGCGCGTACTAGGAGTAATCAACACTCCTGGGAAGGATTGGCTGATAGCTATGGCCTTACTGTTGATCTCAACAGTTGCTCTATTCCTGTCCTATAAGACATCCATCTGGGATTAACTCTCAATTGAGGCATGATTGAAAACCAGTTCGAAAAGGTTAAAGCCCATATTTGGGAACAATGGAAGAAAACTCTCCTAAAGAAAGACAGGCCAGAAGCAAAAAAGCTCTTAGATGAACATTTAGAAGATGAGCATAATCACAAAGAACCTAGACAATATATCAATAACAATCCAGTCCCATTAAGCATAGAGAATGAAATGAACAGAGCGGTTTATGTATTAGTCAAGTCAGGATGTTTTAGTGAACAATCAATCGGGAGGATATTAAAAATGAATCACAGAACGGTCAAGAATATCTTCTCTAAACTTACCAGATGAAAACCTGGGGGTTGTCCTGTTGTCTTATTTATCTGTCAGTTGTATCGATGACGAATAAGCATTACATACCAGCGGCTTTATACATTTGCACAGCTTGCCTAATACTTAGTTTTGGCCAATGGAGTAGTTGAGCGTTTAAAACCTCTTAAAATAAGCCTGTAGTCTCTCTTTAACTCTCTTACAAAACACCATAAACACCACCCAGTAATGATTGAGTTTAGAGCAATTATCAAACTCAACAAATTTCACGACTGTTTTTTAATCTGTTCAACCTTCATATCCCCAACCTCTTTCAGCCAAAAATCGCTCAAGAAATAACCCGACTTTACAGGGGTATGAGATTGACCTTTCTCTACTCGATAGATGTCAGTTGGCTCTATCGGGTGAAGAATAACCGTTCTTGTCGAAGCACAACCGCTAAGAGTTACGCAAACGGTCAAAACTAGAAGTGATCTGACTAGGGTCTTTCTCATCCATGCCTTTCTTGAGAATCTTACTTGCTTCCTCAGCTCTTTTTCGCTTATCTCGGTTTTGTCGTTTGAAGTAGGTAAAAATACCGAGAATTAAGGCAAGAAGCGAACCAATTACACCAAGCCATTCAATCACTTAATATTCTTAATCCCTAACCGTAAAAACCCAAGACCAAGAAATGTTAAAATGGTCCATATCTTCTCGGTCATAGCTGCGTCAAGAACCCCTACCGCATTTAATCCGCCAACAACAAACGCAGCGACAACCGCCAAGTAGGTCTTTTTGCCTTCAAGCAATTTCACTATTTTAGACATACGTCCTCCTTGTTTAAAACTTGAATACCAGCTTAAGCAAAACTACCAATACCGCAATCCCGCCAGCGTAGAAAGCAACTTTAGTATCTAAGCTACCTTGTTTGGCCCAGGCCTTCTTAAAGTCCAATTCATTACTAGCGACATGGCCATTGTACATGTGGATATGGGTGTCCAGCTTCTCATCAATGTTCTTAGTCCGCTCATCAATGCGGCCTATCATCTCATTTATATCTTGATTCACTTTTCTCCTTTCTGTACCATCCCAAGTCACGTCATTTTCTCTTTTTTAACTCTGCTAGATATTCCATCTGTTGTTTAAGCGCGTCAAGGTGAGCTTGGGTAACTGCATCATTCTTATCTATGCGGGCTTGTTGTTCGACAACGAGTTTGGCTATCTGGTCCTGAGATTCCTCATGTTTATCGACCTTCTTCTCAAGAATAGAAACCTTTTCAGGCGCGGCCCAGATGGCTTGGATGTTATTCCATGAGAAAATCAACGCAGGGACGACGACTATTGTAATAAGGACACCTTTCATCCATGAAGGCATAGTGGACATTAAATTGTTTCTAATACGCAAACTACAAGTAAAGTTATCAAGATAGCAGTTATCATTTATCCTTCACTCTTCTAGCAAGTTCAGACATCGTTAATTGAGCCCCTTTGGTCAGAGCTTGTCCTGGAATAGACTTAGCTCCTTTAAATAGCAAATTTCTAAGTTCTGGGCTTTGTAATGCTTGCATTGCAAAATAAGTACCGGCGCCGGCGGCAGGATTTTGTGTTAAACCCCCGATAGCCCCAGCCGCCACAAGTCTCTGACCAAATCCTCCGGTAGCTTTGGTTACATCATAAGACTCCGGTCTTTGTAATATTTTACTTATCTTCTTACTCACACTTCCAAAGCCTTTTTGACCAGAAGTTTCAGCCGACTTATCAACAATATCTGACACTTGTTTTCTACTGGTCTTTGCAATCACATTCATTTCTGGTTTCTTAACACCACTTGGCAAAACAAATGCTCCTTTTTCAATCTCGCCATACTTAGCCACCTGTCCTAAATCACTTTCGAGTTCAACTAAATTTCTACTTGAAAGGGTTGGATTCTTTTCCATAAACCTAAGCCACTTATTGATAATTGACGATTGAGGCCCATGAGGGACGGCAATTTGTTCAGTTGCTTCTTTGAGAGGCATATAAATTTCTTCTGATGGAATAGAAATATTTGGGTTTGCTGAAAATGCTTTTTTCATTGCTCCTAGTTTTGAGCCAAGTTTCCCAAGTAATTCATTAGTAAGTTGTCTGCGAAAAGCAATTTGACCAGCACCTCTCGTTAAGCCCTCAATAACACCTGTCGTAAGAGCTTCTTTTGGTAGTGAGAATAGGTCAATCTTTTGGCCTCGCACACCCTTAATTAGTTGCCTGGCTCCTTGACCCAAAGTAGCCCCTCCAGTTGATCCTAATAAACCTGCACCTGTAAAACCAGTAGCCATTCCACCTACGCCTTGGCCAATCATGGGCAGTAAATCTTCTTCAGGCTTACCGAGAGCAGATGAAACTACTCCACCTAACCCTAGCACACCTAAAGGTCTTGTTTCAGGTGCTCTTAGTCTACGACCAACCTTCTGAATTGCTGTCTCTGGGACAGTAATAGCTCCAAACTTTGCTGAACGGGTAGCCATATCTTCTTGCGGTTGTACAGCAGGTTTACTTATTCTTGCCCTATCAAATGGACTCGTTGCAACAACTGTAGCCACTTTTCTAGCTTTGTCGAATGGACTTGCCATGCTCACCCCCTAGTGCCTTGTTCTACGGTTAGAGATGGGTTGCCTCGTCTGGACCTTAACGTCTCATAGATTTTGTTATATTGTTCAATGCGGTTTCGTAGAATGGTATTGATATACTCCTTGTTTCTTGCTCTGACATTGACCGTATCATTGTCTTTTGGTAAAGCTCTCATAATTCGTTCAACGTCTTGATTCGTTACAACCCCTCGCTCACCAAGACCTCTAGCAATTTGGGTTCCAAAAGCTTCTCTAATTTGGTGGTAACTCATTGCTCCTTCATCTGCTCTACCAAACATCTGAGCAGGTACTTGACCCATCACACTTAAACGACCAAGCCCTCTCGAAACCCCCTTTTTAAAAGCCTGCTTCTGTTTGGGCATTGCAGGGATATCTTGTTCGGCTTTCTCAAAGATGGTGTTAAGAGCTTTCATAGCTTGTTGTGTTTCAACAACACCTTTTGAACCCTCTTTAACCTGTTCTAATGCAGGATTAAATACTTCATAAGTAGGCCCATAACGATTGATTAACTTGGGTGAGGCGTATGCTTTACTTGCAACTTGAGGAACCTCAATTTGCGACAATAGAGTTCTCTTTCTTTGTAGAGCTTGAGCTATTAAGGAATTAACGTCCGGTGGTTGAGGCATTTAGAGTTTTCCTTTCTTTTGATTTCTCAAAGATATGATTTATCTGCTCTGGTTCAAATCCTTGCTGGATTAAATATTGTCTGTCATCTTCGTTCAAATCTCCAAATTCAGACAAAACATCACCTGCAATATTTGGCTGAACATTACCTTGAAGTTTTGCAAGTTCTTCTTGATAAACCTCCTCAACAACTTTAGGGTCGTAACTTGAGTCTTGAAGTCGTTGTTCCTTTTCAGCAGTAAGTTGTTCAATGGTCATTCCATCGCCCGCTTCTTCAAGGATACCAAGAGAGTTTTCGGGAGCTTCCCCCTCATTAATTCCTTCGGCCATTTCACCAATATCTCCAAACTGGACTAAAGGTCGTGGAGGAAATTTTATTTCTCCTTGAGGGGCTCGTTCATAACCCACAACATTCCCCTGACTATCCATCTCAGCTATCAATGTAGGTTTTTCAAACTGTTTTTTGATTGCCTCTTGCGTATAGAGTTTGGAGTAGTCATCACCCATATTATCGGCAGGACTAACGCCTAATCCCGCCATAAATCCTTGGGCCGCACGTCCTACAGTCGTTGATAAAGCCCCTGATGGGTTTATTTTATCCAGAAGGTCAGGAACAATACCCCTGCTTTGACGCATCGGCATTTCAGGTTGCTGTGTTCTCTGTGGTTGTCCTCTGAAGTTTATAACCTCATCAGGTACATTAGCCATTCCAGAGGCCATTTTTTGTCTGATACGTCCTTCGTATTTAGACATATCAATCCCACGCTTCTTACCCATCTCTATAATTTGGTCTGCTGATAAGTTTGCCATGGAGTCTCCTTATTCCAGTCCTAGTGGAAAATTTTGGGTTAACCAGTCTTCAAATGGGTCCCCACCGGAAGAACTTAAAACGTTCGCTGTCGCACTTGGTTGTTGTCTATACGGATTAGCCGCAGTAACTCCTCCAGACGGACCAGCCATAGAATTAAACGCCATGCCGGAGCCGGGAACGATAGCGTTCATAATGGCTCCAATAGTTGCCGCTTGCATTTTATCGGACCTTGCATTTCTGGTATTGGACTGTCCAACAGTCAAATCCCTGACCCTTTCGCCTTCTGCGGCGGCATCAGACAAGAGACCGGCTTGTTGTGTATCTAAATTCTGACCAAGCTGGAGAGATTGCCCAAAATCCTGCTTCTTTTGAAGCTCGTTTAAGTTGTAAAACTTTGAAACTAGCTCATCTACATCCAGTCCCTTCTGGCGTTCCGCTTTTCCAAGAACGTCTGTTGCCAGACCGGGACCGGCAGATCGAGCTATCCCACGCTTAGACAATTCCCCGGAAAGAAATGGAACAGTCTCATTCCTGAAGCGATAATTAGACTGCGCGATGGCAGGATTAGTGGTTTTGCTTAAATAGTCTTCGCCAAATCCCAAGTCTTGACCACCGATTCGTTTCTTAGCCAGGTCTCTAAGTTGGGTATTGAAATACAAGTCCTCTGACTTGGGACGAGCAACTGGTGCGTTTAAAGATGGTTTTTCTCTTTTGCCGAAACCTAAAAATCCAAGTAAGCCAGTACTCAAA
>Ga0208957_1001543_pt1 | contig 11672 bp, 23 predicted proteins | sample RifOxyA1_FD_184029 | JGI IMG/M metagenome (GOLD analysis project Ga0208957, IMG submission 184029) | Groundwater microbial communities from Rifle, Colorado - Rifle Oxygen_injection A1 (SPAdes) | ecosystem: Environmental > Aquatic > Deep subsurface > Groundwater | place: Rifle, Colorado, United... | reverse complement strand
AGAACACTTGGTGGCTATACATGGCACTACTGATAGTGTCAGGATACCTCTCAAGGGTCTAGAGAAGAACGCTATCAACACTATCAAGGTAGGGATACGTAGCACAGCAAACAAGATGGGTTTCAAAGAGGATATCAGATTTGGCATCCAAGAGGATATTCTCTATGTGTGGTCTAATCCTGCATAGCATATAACCTTATGGAGTAGTGACAATGAAGAACCTCTGGCAATGGCTATGGCTAGCTATCATTGTCTTACTTATGGTAATGTGCTACAGGGAGGAAGACAAGGAAGCATAACAATAGGGTGCTCCTGACAAGAGCTAAGTGTAGGACAATACTGAACATATCTCACTACAGCCCTATAATACTAAGAGTAAGGAGATATACATAGTATACTAGATATACTAGAGTATAGTGTATATTGTGTATATCTCTATATTCTTATGGTATAATGGATAGAAAGATAGCTCTCAAAGGAGGAAAGTAAGATGACAAGTATGGATGTTAAAAAATGTATTGTATGTTTGAAGCCCGCGACTATTTTTTCTGGTCGTTTAATCAAATATAAAGGACAGCATATTAACAAAGCCGTTGGGGCAGGATTTTGCGACGCACACCAAGATACTTATTGCCCCAATTTTAATGGTAGCAAAGGTTGTTTTGGATATTGGAAAAAGAAATACGGGATAAAAGAAGTGGAGGTCTAACATGCCATCATCAAGGAAAGAGATTGAAGAAGCGGTAAAGTATTTTGAGCGTAATAAAGATTTCTATAAGGCATTTGGAATTGCTTATGATATTTTATCCGCCTATCTGTCCGGTCATATCGGGGAGATGATAAGTGAGGAGGAGATAGCAGATATTATTTGTATACATTGGGGACTTGCCCAAACTGGTTATAATCATAGACCCACGGCAGAAAGAATAGCCCACGCCCTCTCTGGTCATATCCCTGCCCGTAAGGACGTCCTCACCAAAGAGGAGTTTCATTCCATTCTCTGTGAATTTCCACCCTCAATAGCAAAAGATAGCGGGCAACCTGAATGGACGCAAGGAGAGATTGATAGGGTGTGGGATTTTATAACGGGGAAATATAAGTTTATAGAGTATGACCGTAGCCTTGTCCGTAATTTAAGCAGAGAGGAAGTAATTAAACTTATTGAGGATAATACTAAACATCAACCAGGAGCAACTCTATTCGGAAATTACAAATTAGATAAAGAGGGTTTGGCTGATGCCATCCTCTCCTCATGTAAGGAGCATATCCCTGCCCGTAATTTAAGTCGGGAGGAGTTGATGGAGATAATTGATAAGGCTATTGAACCTCGCCTCGAATCCTTTGAAGGCAGGAAGGATTTTCTTTATCCAACGCATTCTTTTAAGGTATATTTAGCCGATGCCATACTCTCCTCTGGCAAAGAGGTGTGTAAATGAAAAAAGCGATTGTCTATACAATTTTTGGAAAATTAGAAGGTGGACTAACTTTTCACCGTAAAGCTGCTAAACTTGCTCGTGAATGCTGCCATAAATCAAGCGTGGATATTAAATATTTATTATGGTGCACGTATTATCAGCACACAAAAGCAGTTGAACGATTATTACTCAAAAAAGGCACAGGCACTCTCAAAAAAGGGGTGAAGTGATGAAAAATAAATACTGTTGTGTATTAAGTATGACCTTAGATATAAGCAAGAGTAAAAAATACTTTCTTATGATAGCAAACAGGCTTTGGGACAAAAAGCACAAGAAGAAAAAAGCCACCCCTAAACCAAAGGAGAAGTGATGAATATAACAGATAAACGCAAGGAAAACTGGAGAGTTATTATTGGGAACAGACACTGTCCCCACTTAACTTATCCACATTATGGCGTTGCTTGTGAGATACTGAAAAATAAATCGGAAAATAATAAGTTAAGTGCGGATACTTATTGTTATTATGAAAACTGCCCGATAAAAGAAGTCTAACCATAGGAGAAGTGATGAAGAAGGAAGATGAATGCCCTGAAAACGAGATAGATAAAATGGAGATTACTTGGATTTGTCGATTTCATCCGACAGAGTGGTTTCACGAAGTCGGTTGTTCACATAAAGAGTGGACAAAGGAAGAATTGCAGCAAGCCCTTATATCCCAAAAGAAAACTGTTGCTTATCATATCAAGAAATTAGGCACAGGTCATATCGTAAAGCAGGAGTTGACGGAAGATGAGCCGAGAGTGTTATACCAATGCAAGAGTTGCTCTGTCCGTTGCCAGGCCCTTATACCGGAAGTATGTGATTTTATACCTGAGAGATGTCTTGACAAGGATATATCAAAAAACTGGGTGCCGGAATGGGTAAAACTCACCGCTCTAAAAGAGACGGCGGAAGGGAAATGCTAGAATGGATGATAATGATATTATGTTTCTTATTGCTCTTTAAAATATTTTGGAGATGGTCTAAGTAATCATAAGGAGAAGAGATGGAGAATAAGCGATGCACTTATTCTAAACTTACACGAGTTTGTATAGTTGGTGGAGAACTGTGTAGGGGAGAAAAGAGCAACGAATGTTATATGCAACCCCCTAAAAAGAAACGTAGGAAGGAGGTCAAGTAAGATGTCTAATCAAGTGAAGGAGATATTGATTGAATTAGTTAGGCGAATAGGGTATGACTACTATAAAAAGAGTTACGATTTAGAAATGAAACATATAGACCAAGCCCTCTCTAAACTGGCAGAGATGGTGAGGGAGAGGAAAAAGGGCCGTAAGATATATTTTGGAGAAGATTGTACAAGTGATAAAGTTAAGGTGTATAACCAAGCATTAGAGGATTTAGCAAAAGAGATTGAGAGGATTGAGTAGAGTTTCACGTGCGTCATAAAAACCCCGCACGCACGCTCACGCACGCTCACGCACGCTCCCACGACGACAATATCACAATTTAGCCATTGACTTTTAGAGATTTTGTGGCATACTTATCACAAGAGGTTCAATTATGCCGTCCTATTTTGCCGAGAAACGAGCATTGTCATACCTGTCATACCTACGTAAGAGCCCATCCTAATGGATGTAATATCCCTCCCCAGCAGACGCATATCCAAGTCAGATGTCTATGAGCTCATACCTATTGGAGACATACGTTTGGGCAATGCTGGATGTGAGCTAGATAGACTAGAAAGCGTCATAGAGCATATCAGGAAAGAGAAGAGAGCATTATAGCTAGGTATGGGGGATTACTGCTTACCCCTTGAAGCAGTCAAGTCTACCATACAGATTTGTGTAATGCTGCTATACATAGGCTATATACTACTATAAGTGAGGTATTAGCTAAGAATGATACTAATTATGGGCATATTTGATACACCTAGGGGGTTAAATTTGAGACCCCCCCTACAACTCACGAATAACAAACAAGAGCCCCCAAAAACAGGGGGTCTCATTTTTCGGGTTTTTCCTACTATTATAAATAGGGGGGTCGAGACGAGACCCCCCCTTGAGACTTGACAAATAACTCTTCGTAGTGTATACTTATAGCGTCTCATAAAAAGGAGGCGTCTCATATGGGTATTGTGGGGGTATCAAGATGACTGAAGATACGGCTCCAAAGTATGAAGAATATGGCATCTTTACAGGCTCAGATATATACCAAAGGGTAGCACCCAAGGTACCAATAATTGAAGGTATATTCAATAGAGGAGATAATCTAGCTATAAGCTCTACTGCTGGTATGGGTAAGTCTATTCTAGCTCTACAACTAGTATGTGCTCTTACTTCTGGCACCGACTTTCTAGATACTTACAAAGTATATCGTAAGTGGAAGGTACTATATGTACAGACAGAAAGTGATAGAGCCGAAACAGTGCATAGGCTTATTCATATGAGAAAGGCTTTACCCATTGATGACAGTATGTGGGCCCACTTTAATGCATCTGGTATAATCCTGAACACTCAAGAAGGACTCACAGAGTTCATGTCCAAGATAAAGAAGATACCCTTAGACTATGAGATTATTATAATAGACCCCATTTATCCCACCCTAAGAGGCTCCTTGAGTTCTGATGAAGATGTAACAGACTGGCAACGTAGCACTAGACATATAAAAGAGTATTACAAGAATCTATCCTACGCAGTATTCCACCATGATACTAACAAGGAGAATTGGCAAGCAGGGAAGCATATAGAGAAACCGCCTGAGGACTTGTTTGGTTCAAGCATGTGGATTAACTGGGTATCCAGCAACTATAAGTTAAAGAAAGATGGCTCAGTACATGTGCTTAAGTCAGGCAAGGGAGAGGGAAGAGGACGCACTGGCCAAGGTGTCAACGAGATTCGCATGAGATTAAATGAGCCTACTCCGCTTTACTATAGCTTAGATGAAGAAGGATTAAATGAAACTACCTCAAAGATATGGGCTATATTCAATATGGATAAAGTTAAGAAGTATAGGAGAATAGAACTAGAAGATACAGTAGAGAAGTCTAAGCCTACAGTATGTAAAGCATTGGTCACATTACAGAGGACAAATAAGATAGAGAAGGTAGAGGAAGAAGGTATAGTATATTACAAAGTAAAGGAGATGTGATATGTGGATTCAGCTGGAATACGGGGAGAGTCTACGTTACATAAAGTTAGAAGATATTACCAGTGTATATAGTACTGAAGATAATAGTCTTATGTCTTTGGGTATGAGGTACAGTTGTGATATAGTAATTACTTCAGATGCTCATATGGAACTTTCTGAACCAGTTATCCTTATAGAGAAAGCCAGTCCTGAAGATGTAGCAATCATATTCAACAACATAGCAGAATTGCTAAACCTGGATGACGCAGAAACTGTTGGTATCAAGAGACATACTAAATAACTTTGGTAAAGTTCTTAATAAGTTCCCAGGATAGTCCCGAAGTTTTGGGGGTCTCCTGTGTCACGTGTCACATGTACCACAAGGGGAAAAACTTTATTTTCACCTACCCCTTGACAAATCAGGAAAATGTGGTATACTTTCCTTATCAACGAGGCGGGATGCCTGAAAGGACACGATTTGAATCACAAAGTTCTCATCATCAAGCTTGGATATTCCGAAACTCTCACTCCTGAGATAACTGAAGAAGTAAGTCTTGGAGATGTCCTCCGTAGCACAGCTCTATTACATCTCTATAGATATGATAGAGTTACATGGTTAACTGACTCTACTGCAGTACCCATCCTGTTTGGCATACCTAATGTAGAAGTCCTACCGTATAACCTAACTAATATACTTAGAGTAAGAGAAGAAGAGTTCGATATAGTCATCAATCTAGAAAAGGTGCCTGGTATATGTGCATTGGCTGACCAAGTCAAGGCATGGCAGAGATATGGTTTCAGGTTCGATGCCAAGACTGGCCGCACGGAAGCATATCTCCAGTCTGCTGAGGCTCTGTATATAGCTAGCAATGTAGAGAGAAAGAAAGCTAACTCTAAGCATTGGCTGGAGTTACTGTATGAAATGGTAGGAGCTAAGTGGAATGGAGAGTTATATGTACTAGGCTCATATGCTTCTGGCCAGGATAAGTATGACGTAGGTCTCAACTATAGAGCGGGTAGGAAGTTCCAGAACAAGGCATGGTCTAATCACTACTGGTCAGAACTAGAGGATATACTTACTCTCAAGTATCATCAGAGAGCATGTTTCCAGCCTCAAGAGAGTGGTCTCTATGATTACATGGAATGGGTCTCTAGCTGTAATACTCTTATCTCTAATGATAGTCTAGGTCTACATCTGGCTATAGCTATGAATAAGAATGTGGTAGGTCTGTTTGGTCCTACTCCATGCAGAGAGATGCCTCCATACAAGAAGGGTAGCTGGATACAGAGGGATGTGATAGATAATATAGTAACAGAGGATGTAGAGAGATGTCTGTTAAGTAGAGGGTTGTTACAAGAGGAGAGCAAATAATGGGAATGTTAAAGGGTAAGACAGACTTAGCTAAATTACGTAGAGGTGAGCATGTTAGCATTAAACATGCTATCTGGGCTAAATGTTACGAGTGTAATGGCTTTGGTGAAGGTGGTGTAGATTGTGATGTCCCAAGTTGCCCAATTTATAAATATAACCCCTACAAGGGCATTTCTAATGCTGAGCGCCCTTAAAACAGGGCTCCTCAAGAGCATAGTCTATAAAGTGATACCTAGGTACCTGTTTGTGCTTATTGATGCTGGAATCGAGTGCTTCCACACTCAGGTCGCTATCACAGGTACCTTACCCCCTGTTAGAGACCAGCTAGGTATGATAGCTAAACCTAGCCCAGAGACTACCCCTAGTATTACATTATACTAGATATACTAGATATTAGCATATATGCATTAATGCAATATTGCAACGAGAGGAGAGCCAATGGCAGAAGAGACTAAGATAGCTGAGTTCAAGTTCGACACTAACACAGTACTGTATCTAGTGTATCTCTTATATCTCTCTAACATACTCACTCGCAATAACTTACGAGAGATACTAGAGAATGTCAAGAAGCCTCTCCCCACACAGGGGGTTGCCAAGTTCATCGTAGAGAAGTCAACAGAGGATAAAATAGGAAGATGGTAGACAAAGAGTCTCTAGCTAAGTTGAGAGCAAGACGTATACCTAGTAAGAAGAAGAAGGAGTCAAGGAAAGTTTATGGACGCACCAAGAAAGTTATATGATAAAGATGGTCATCTTGTACCTGAGGCAGACTTGCCTATAGTACCTAATCTGCCAGCACCGAATAAGTATGACTATACTATGCTATCTACATTCCTCACCTGTAGACGTAAGTACTATCTCAGGATGATAAGAGGTCTAGTTGGGCTTAAGCCTCCTACCGCCGCTGAGTTTGGTCGTTGTATCCACTTAGCCCTAGATGACTGGTTTGTGCATAGTAATCCCGCTACAGCCAAGGCAGCATTCGTGGCTAACTTCACAGAAGACCCAGAAGATGACAAGAGAACTATCAAGGTAGGTCTTAAGCTCTTAGAGCTATACTTTGAGAAATATGAGCAGGAGCCTTTCAAGATACTGGAGATAGAGAAAGTGTTCGAGGTACCTATGGGACAGTTATCTGTACAGGGAGACTGGACTCTCATTGGCAGGATAGACAAGATAATCGAGTGGGATAAGGCTACTATGGTCATGGACCACAAGACTACTAGTAGATTAGGTTATGAGTTCTTCAATAAGATTAAACCTAACATGCAGTTTGACGGATATATCATAGCTGCCAGAAGATTGGGTTATCCTAAATGTGATAGTGTCCTATTAGATGCTCTGCTTACTGCTAAAGGTCTATGTATACCTGCTCAACTCTCTAAGCTCACTCCTCTAGCTAGAGACATATCATCTCGTACAACAGAAGAGTTAGATGAGTATGTACACGATATACACGAGATAGTAGATGACCTGAGAGATTGTTATATGCAGGACAGATGGTCCCGTAATACAGAGAGCTGCTGTGATTATGTGGAGTGTCCATATCGTAAGATATGCAAGGAAGAGCCAGCGATACGTGAGGCTATCATAGCTCAAGACTATAAGATAGAACATTGGGACCCTATGAGACATGTAAAGGAGGGCATATGAGGGAGATGTCAAGAAAGATAATTTGTGATGGCTGTAAAAAAGCTATAGCTAATGAGCATCCCTGGGGTCTGGAAATTAACTCTGGAGGATTTGTTACTCCTCAAGGCATAAGAGCTTTAGACTTTCATGGCTATGCTTGTATAAAGAAGTTCTTCGAATCAAAAGGAGATAAGATATGATACTATGCCTTCGGGTCTTGGGTACTATCGTGACTAGTATATTATTTATCATAGCACTTATTATACTATGGAGTTCCTAATGAAATTCGACCACACTCTTAATTCCCTGCCAGATGCTCTATGTATGGATAGTACTATGCTATCATATGTACATAGTATGATAAGCTTCTATGCTAACACGCCAGGAGAACGCAAGATAAGTAAGATATTACAACGTATTATAGTAGATGAGACTCTCGATGATAAGAGTAAGTTCTACGGAGTGTTTCTGCTAGGGCGTGCTTATGAGAATCGTCTACTACATCACAGGAGGGAATAATGACAAGCAAGTACTTTCCGCTCTCTGACTGGATGGTCATTGAACCGGATGTAAGTAAAGTGTCTAATTTGATTCTACCTGATGGAGCAGATGACCCCTCTAAAGATGAGTCCAGAGTGTTCATTGTAAAAAGAGTAGGCCCTGGTTACTGGGACATGAATCAGTGGATAGAGCCCAAGGTTCATGAAGGAGATAAGATACTTGTAGCAGGATTCGCTATAGGTAAGGTGATACATGATGGTAGACCCTTGTATCTAGCTAGAGCTAGAGATGTAGTAGTGATTATACAAACAGAAGAGGAGGTCAATTAGCGATGTTAGAGTTCGACCTAGTAGGAGTCAAGCCAGACTTACGCAAGATTCTGCTTATCGGAGCAGAGGGTACAGGCAAGACTAACTTTATCAAGACGATGCCTAAGCCTATCTATTGCTTCAGTTTCGATAAGGGATATCTCACTCTCGCCGGTGAAGAGGGTATCAAAGTAGGTGTATGTATGGATGATGACAGATATCATCCCAAGGCATATGCTGAGTTCACCAGGAAATTCGAGTTACTCAAGGTAGGAGAGAAGTACAAGTGGCCCGATGGTCACGAGGAGCCATACCAGACTATAGCTCTGGATAATATCTCTTTCTTATCTACTATGTTATATGACCACCTGCAGTATGTCAATGCTAATATAGATAAGCCTGGTGGGTATGCTGTCTATGGTCTAGTCAAATCCAAGCTACAGGATATAATCAATAAGAGTATAATGCTAGCTAACTATGTGGTATGTACTGCTCTCATTGAGGTGGACAAAGATGACTTGACTGGGGAGATATTCTTCCTGCCTAATATGGTGGGCAGTATGAAGAACGAGGTAGGGGCCTGGTTCGATGGGGTGTTCTATATGACAGTCGACAAGAAGCCAGATGGTGACAAGATGTACAAGCTCATCACGGTAGGTGAGCGTAGGCAGAAGGCTAAGATTAGGCTGCCTAGTAAGATAGCAGATGCGGTGTCTGCAGTAGATGTCCAGGACTTTGGTATCTTAGCTAAGAAGATAGAAGAAGCCTGGGCTAAACAGTCGAGTGCTAAGTAGTCTAGTTATACTAGATATACTAGCATAGACAAATGAGGAGGGTGTAATATGGGTCTGATTCACGCTAACCCAAATGCCGAAGTCAAGACATTTGAGACAGTACGTCCTGGTACGTACAGGATGCGTATCAAGACAGTCGAGGACAGGAATCCTGGCAAGAACGACCTCAAGATAACTCTTGAGTATGTAGCACCAGCATCTGAATTAGTGGGTCTAGATGGCGCAGCTCTAGCTGGTCTGCCTGGTTCTCTCTTCGATTATATTATGCTGGCAGAGGACAAGCAGTGGAAGTTCAGGCAGTTGACTGAGGCTGCTGGTCTGCCCTGGGGAGATTATGACCCCCTCATAGAGTTAGTAGGCAGAGAGTTAGATGTAGCAGTCAAGACTGATGCATATGAGGGTGAGTTACGTAACAAAGTAGCGAGGTATGTAGTAGCAAAGTAGTTTCCCCAGGGCTAAGGTCGAGGAGTAGACGCTCCTACCGCTATCACGCAGTCTGAGGACCGGTAGAGCATGGAGATATCTCCTGTTGACTGTTACTCCTCCTCCCCCTGATACCAAGGAGATATGCAAATGGATACAAGCGATATTAATGATATAGCGAGAGCCTATGAAGAGTCTCTCCTTGGACAGAAGATGACCAAGGCAGAGCTCATAATGTTACTGGCTCTAATCAATGCTAGAATATCTATCAAGATATATGGTCCTAGCGAGCAGCATGAACCTAGCATAAAGACTAGACCTCGTAAGACTGTAACACTTGTCAAGACTGCCAAGAAACCTGCGGCTCCTGTCAGACCTGCCAAGCCAGCTAAGCCCATCAAGAAGTCAGTGGCATATGACCCTCTCTATGACCCAGCTCCACCTATGTCAGGAGACCCTGTGCCGCCTAGACCGGAGATAACCCTAGGTAAGATAATCATAGCCAAGAATACTGCTGCTATATGTGATAGTTGTAGGAAGGTAATCTATATCAGCAATAGGGATATCACTGAAGGTATGTCATATGATGATTTTGCTGTCGGGTTCACTCCCACGGACCCTGGCATAGAGCCCATAGGAGATAATATCGAGATACAGAATATAGATGGGAATATAAGTGTAGACTGTCCTAGTTGCAAAGGAGTCAAGTGTCTCTATCTTGTGGGGAGAAAGCAGTCACATGGCGAATCCCTGGAGTGAGTTAAAGTCTTATGCAGAAAATGATGAACTTCTCAGTAGCGTTAGGTTAAGTAGCCCAGAACATTTTATGTTAATGCATAATATGACAATAGCTATCTGTGACCTGTATAGGAGAATCAATGAACTGGAGCGAGAGAAGGGTAAGCAAATCCCTTGATTAAACGTACCAAAGGAGAAGTTGGTTGGGCTAACTTAAAAGCTTGGCGAGATAGGACTCCTAACTACCAAATAGGTCCTAACAACCCCTTTTGGAAAGGGGGCACTTCTAAATCAACCATAAACCGTAGATGTAAGAAATTGTTAACTCTGGTTAATGTAGACATGTATACATGCCAAAGCTGTGGGAAGTTCTCTACTATCAGACATAACATTCACCATAAAGATGGTAACAGGCTCAACAACACAGTAGAGAATTTAGAAGTCTTATGCTCAGTTTGTCATAACTCAGGTTCTCCGTTAGCTAGACATCCACGTAAGCGTAGTATAAAAACCGGCAGGTTTATATGACTCAACTATGGAGTGAACGCCGTGTTGAAGGAATTGGCCCAGCTCCTGCAAAAGTAATGATAATTTCTGAAGCCCCAGGAGAGCAGGAAGATAAGCAGGGTATCCCTTTCTGTGGTCTAGCTGGTCAGGTCCTAGATGGTATGCTAGCAGAGGTAGGTATAGATAGAGAGAGTATATATATTACTAATATAGCTAAGCATAGGCCTAAGGATAATGACTTCTCTCTCTTCGATACTGGGTATCTCACACAGGCTCTAGATGAAGTGAGAGCTGAGATATTACAGGTAAGACCTAATATCATCGTGCTGGCTGGTGCTATACCACTGTGGCATATACTAGAGAAGAGAGATATCACTAAGTATAGAGGAAGTGTGCTGGAGAGTAAGTATGGTAAGTGTATCCCCATCATACATCCTGCTGCCATCACTAGAGATTGGAAGTGGAGACCTATCACTATATGTGATATAGCTAAGGTCAAGAGGGAGGCTGAGTTCTCTGAGATAAGAAGAGAAGAACGTCATTTCATACTTATGCCCCATTATGAGCTTGTGCTGGAGTTTCTTAACACTATAAAAACACAGAAGGCAAAAGTCTCCTTTGACGTCGAGACAGAGACAGGACAGATTACTTGTATAGCTCTTGCAGCATCTTCATATTATGCGATATCCATTCCTTTCTGGTTCGGAGCATCTGGCTCATTCTTCTCAGAGGAACAAGAGCTAGAGATATGGAGGAGACTCAAGGATATACTTGAGGACGAGAGCATACCTAAGATAGCCCAGAATGCTCAGTATGATATGACTATTCTGAGAGATAAGTATGATATAAGAGTTAA
>Ga0208957_1001541_pt1 | contig 11689 bp, 15 predicted proteins | sample RifOxyA1_FD_184029 | JGI IMG/M metagenome (GOLD analysis project Ga0208957, IMG submission 184029) | Groundwater microbial communities from Rifle, Colorado - Rifle Oxygen_injection A1 (SPAdes) | ecosystem: Environmental > Aquatic > Deep subsurface > Groundwater | place: Rifle, Colorado, United... | reverse complement strand
GAGGTCCTGTGGCTTGTTGTCCACGAGTTGGTACTCGTTATTTTTTTTACGATCCGTATTTTTTCATAGCATTAATCAGGCTTTTTGTGTAAGACTTCAGCCTCTTCAATAATTTTTACCATAAACTAGCAGATATAATCCCTGCTTAAGTTTTTTTACTGGTTTTTTCCACCAAGGAAACTTCATTCTCTTATAACCAGGATAATTTGTATGCAGGCATGAGCAGGAGCGATCGTCAGTCACGGTCTTCAATTTCTTATTATCAGATAGTAAATCTGAAGGAATTACTTGTTATTTTTTTTTACCTAAAAGCTCACTTCGGGCCATAGGTTTCCTATGCTTAAATTGGTAGCAAGGAAATTCCATACGTAAAACAGGACACTACTGAGAGCCGTAGTTATTCGTAGTTTGGTTGTGCGAAATTTAGTTTCAAATATTGTAGTTTTTATTCATTACTACACTTTAATTCAAAACTATCATCAACTTCTTCTATTCTAATCGGTCCATTTCCAAAAATATCTGGTTTAAGATCAGTGATTGTAAGTAAATACCAAGTTGGAGCTACAATTGCTTCACCGTCGTAATCTTTAGTATTGGCAATTAATCCTTTATAAACTGCGCCTTTACTATCAAGACAAAACTTTGCTCTATATTGTTTTTTTGAGTTATAGTCTAAGACCTCATTATCAAATGGAAGATAATTTTCAATTTCAATCATTGAGGACGGTGTGGTATCAGAGAAATCACTGAAGGTCATAACGTTGCCGAAGTCTCCTGATAGGACTCCGATAGTAAGTTTATCTTTCATCACAGGGCCACCTGAATACCCCGAAAGATTTGCTTGCTGTTCTAAAACACAAGTCGGCATTAACACATAATATTGATCATATGCTGAGTCAAATATATTACTGCTTTGAAGAGTATACCCTCTAAATTTACAGGTTTCGTATTTAGGTCCAATTCCTCCCGGGTAGCCCATAAATGTTAGAATATCATCTCTGATGAGTTTTTCTTTGGAGAGAGAATGAATTTTTGTATTCTTAGTAATTTTTTTATCAATGCTCCATATTCCAATATCTCTAATGTTGTTAAAAATTGTGTAAATTTCTTTTTCACTGGTATAAATTTTTTGTTTATTAGAATACTCAAAAAATTTTGGAGTTGCTTTACGATTAGTTCTTTTGATTTTTGTATAGACTGTAAAACTTCCATTAACATCATTCGTGTTTTCAATTTCCATCTTGCAGTGTCTAGCGCTAAAAAGTGCAATTTCCTCGTTATAATTTGCAAAAAATGATGAACAATAAAGTATCTCGTCATTGGTTATAGTTAAATTTAGGTTTACCTGCTCTTTTAGCTGTTTGGTTGGTATTTCAGCATAAGAGTTTTGTGATATAACATAATTTAAAATTATAAATGAATAAACTGCTGATATTACGAATATTTTCATGATAAATGCCCTCCTAACTATGGATATTGTCCCAGAACTGATGCTTTTATTCTTTATCTGAGTTCTAGGGACGGCTATTAGTTTTGCGCAATTTAGCATTAGAACTTGATATCGTTCAACAGATTTTCATTCTTTTACCTATAATTACAAGGTCTGAGGGGTTTCTATAAAAAAAGTGTAAACATTTCACCAAGTGTCATTTCTCGTTTAACAAAATCATGCTTTGTGTTATAAAATGCGGCTAATCAACCAAAATGGAGAAAATTATGAAACATAAGTTAAACATAGTATTTCTATTGGCCTTGTTGGCGACAAATATAAACGCAATGCAAGCAATAGATGTAAAACCAGCATCTGGAGTTATTCTTTCGAAAGGTGATCAAATGTTTGTCAGAGGCGTACCTGTATCTTGCGAGGCTCCTTTGTTAACGGAGGGAAAGTATACCACTACTTGCGAGACACTTCGAAATAATCACCTCGAGGAAATTAATATTGAATTTGTTGCGAATATTAATAGTTCGTCGGAGGAGTTAAGACAAAAAGGATATGAATTTTTAAAATCAACCGGACTGGATCTGGATAAAGATACGTTCTGGTGTGATCCGTATATTCACGGCCCACAAGTAATTAAATAGAAATGATCAGATTTTACGCTTAAAGGAATTACTTGCTTCTTTTTTCCAATAAAAAACAAACTTCCGCTTTACCACTTGTCGACCCTTAAAATATTCGGTCTGTGGATTTAAAAGTTTCGCAGAAATTCTATCGTAACTGGTGGTGGAGGTAGTCAGACGCTGGATGAACTATCTCCACAAGTAAGTTATCTGTCTGTTCTTATTCCACCAAGGAAACTTCATTTGTTTACCGAGAAGACTGAGATTAACTAGGTCTGCGGTGCGGGAAGACCTAATAATATCCAAAGTAAAATTATAGGCGCTGTAATTATAGTCCCAATTACACTTTCGGTGATTTGAACAGTACCTCCTACAAATGACTGCAAGCTCATACATTTATTATTATTCCAACCCAGCATTCTGTGATCTTGATCTATAATCTTATTTTCATTATCTACAATAAAAAAATACAGATCCTGAGCATTCTTTCTTCCCATAAATACGCTGCCGGTCCCATGTCTGTCATATTTACATCGGTAATTATTTATAGCAGAGAAAAAATTGATTTCAGGTGCGGGAGTTATTGTAAGACGACCATTCAAATTAACGTGAAAATAGTGAGACTCAGTGTTATAACATTTGTCCCTATCAGCATCTGATATCAATTCAGTGTTTTCTAAATTAATGGGAGTATTCAACGTTCCAATCAATTGTTCCTCCTTATAAACATACAAATCATCTTTTATGATATATCTTTGGTTGTAATAATAACCACCGAAATAATAATCCTCTGCTCCAGAAATATTAATTATGTAAGCTTCTTCAAAATTTTTATTTTGACAGCCGACAACAACATCTACATTCATTTCTTTCATTTGTAGAAAAACATCATATTTTTTACTATGAAAAGTTATTTTTTTACTTTTAGCGTAGGAATAATTTAAAGAGAAAAAAAGTGAAAAAATTAGAAATGTTTTTAGTATCGCTCCCATGAATTCTCCTTTGTAATTGACCAAAATTAATTTCAGGTTTTCGTTGAATTTTGAGCACTATAAAATGTAAGAAATGATAATTTAATTGATCATTATCAGTCCCGAGTAAAATTTATTCTTTTCGGTTCATTAACAAGAAAATTAAGGAGTGGAGCAAAAAAACGTCGCACTTTTAAACGGTGAACTTGTAAATTCGTGCTTGTTGGATTATATCATCTGGCCCTTTATCCCTTTTAGGCTTCATTCATCCAAATATGTATAAATCCAATTGTGTTTTATAAAATTAAAAAAATCTAAGTTGATTATTATCAATTAACTAAATATCGCAACTTTTAGATAAGACCAAGCAAGATATAAAAAAAATAAACTTGGAGGTTTATCATGAAAAAATACGCGATAACTTTTTTTGCGATCATTTTACTATCAATTAATTTTTCTTATGGCATGGGAGCAATTCCAGAACTTAAAGGAAAAATTATTAACGATACGAATTTGGATTTATCTGATTTGGAAATAAGAATAAATTACGTTTGTTATATTCCTATGTGGCCCCAAGATTTTGACGCAGGAGAAGGGTCTTATAACGTGTCTGTTAAAAATGATGGATATTTTCATTCAATAAAACGACATGTATGCTTAATACCGTTTGCGTCGCTTGAGTACTATGATGTTGACCTTGTTCGCAAGAATTCAAACGAAATTCTTGCTAGTGCGTATAATGGGTTTTGGCAAGGTAATATACATTTAAAACAATTGGAAGTTGGTAAAATTAAAATTCTAAACTATTCCATACCAACAGAGGGATATCATCTGGGTATTTTAAAATTTTGGATGGGACGAAGATGTTCTGATAATACAAAACTAAATGTCGGCAATGAGTTGTATGTAAACGTAAAAGATAATGGTGAAATTGATTTTAATACTATCTATACGATGACAAGAGAACAAGATCTTAATCATGAGTTTGAATATTCATATTTACTTGAAGTAGGTTTTGTGAAATCCGGAGAAAATGCCTTCACGGTGGAATATTCCAATTCAGATGATGGCAAGTTTTTTTATGCAGGTGAAGTCCCTGAGATTAATTTTGAAAGGGAAATTGAAATAAAAAAATGAATCGTTCATCGCCCTCAAGGAAGGGGGTGAGCTTGTTTCTTTTTACACGGGTCTTGATGAATCGGGAGCATGTGAATACTTCGATCAGTGCTTTGACTTGATTAAAACTGATATGGGACTTTTCATAATGTATGATCTCTTTTGTGATTTTAGTTTTGATTATGATATTAAGAAAAAAGCTACTGATAAGGATATAAATGAAATGTTGGTCGTAGTTGAAGACTTTCATAATGCGTGGCCATCAACATATATGAAACTTACATAGGTGATCGGTGTTTTACTTAAAACATTTCAATTACTTACCTTTCATTTTTTCTTTTTTCTAAAAAATTAACAGCAGTTTTCTGACTCTCTTGTATAATTTCTAAAACTAATTCGATGAGTTGGGAGTCAATTACAGTGGCCGGTAGTACCTCAACATTGACAACGTATAAAAGCAGCGTCCACCCTTAGTATCGAATATTTGATCCTCTAAGGATAATTCGAACTTTGGGCATCAAAGTGCCATACTGGTGTTTAACGTAAAACCAGTAACTAAAGGAGACGCTGCTATGATGAACTATATAGGATTAGATGCCCATAGTAAAACATGTACTTTTGTTGTTTTAGATCAGTTGGGCCATGAAATTAGAAAGGCCAAGGTAGACACTAGTGAGAAGAATATTCTCAATTTTATATCCACCATTGAGGGCAAGAAAAAACTTGTTTTTGAGGAGTCCAATATTTCCCAATGGCTTTACATACTTCTAAAGGATCACCTAGATGAACTTATTGTCTGTAATCCATATTATTTAGCTAAAAAACAAGGGGCAAAGAATGATTACAGAGATGGTCTTCATTTAGCTAATGAATTAAGATGTAACCATCTTGTCCCAGTTTTTCATGAAGATAATTATTTGATTAAAATCAGAACAGTTTATTCCAATTACTCTAATGTTATTCAAGATTGTATTAGAGCAAAAAATAGATATAAAGCAATTTTAAGATCGAAAGGTATAAAAACCAAGTTAGAAACGACGAATCCAATAGAAGAGGTACTTAAAGATCTTCAAAATGCTGAAGATAAATTTGTGGCAGAATCTCAATTTCGACAAATTGAAGTATTAGAAATTGAAAAATCAAAATATCAAAAATTGTTTACTGAATATAAAAAAAAATATCAAGTAATAAGAGTATCGTCAGGCCAGCACGTGAAAAAAGGACTTTTTTGCCGATTGTAGTGCAACTGAGAAAGCTAGCTGGTTAGCACTGGAAAATGCTTCTCCCTATATTGCTTTGGCGTAAACGAGTAGATTTTTCGTTTATCATAGACTTCTTGCCACCGAGGATCTGTTCTTGAGACTTTCCACGCTTCATTCCCAAACTGATGGAGCGATTGAACCAACTCAGTTATATATTTATATGGATCAATGGCATTGAGTCGACATGATTCAATCATAGTGTAAAGGATGACATAAGTATTTGCCCCTCTTACACTATGGTTCCCATACCAGTTTTTTCTTCCGAGTGCATGATTCTTCACTCTTCTCTCGCTCGCATTATTGTCAATGTCAACATCCGCATTACTTATAAACTTGGTTAATGTGAAGTAGTTATTTAAAAAATAATTTAACGCTGATACCAAGTGCCCCTTACTGGAATTCTTTTTGATATCTTTTTTTGCTCTCGATTTCATTTCTTCAAAAATAGGTGTCATTTTTGATCTACATTTTAATAATTCACTCGCATTATTTGCCTTTTGTCCCTCTTTCTCCAACTTATAAATTTCCTGATACTTTTTGTAATAATATCCATACTGGGGAATCGGATCTTTCAGATATGGCTCTTTAAATTTTCTCAATGCATGAGTATTGCAATGATAAGCTTCAATGAGAGGCAGGCCCTTTAGCTCTCTTTCAATATTTATTTCTCTGACACTTTTTCCATATCCACTAAAAACATCTGTAAGTAAACCTTCACATTTTGAATCAACTAAAACGCTCGTGCAGACATCTCCGGCCCTCGTATCGTGGGCCTCATAATAGGCTGTAAAACGTGCGATAAAGGCCCATAACTGCCAGCTCATCTTTTCGCTTCCCTCAAGCATCCTCAAGGGGGATTCATCTGCCTTTATTTGTTTTTCTTGTAATAGCTCCTCTTTACATTGCCAGTACGTCATTTCTAAAAAACTTGCAAGATAATGAGTCGTCTCAATCATACTATTGGCCGGAAAATCAAACCCCTCAAGTTTCGAAATTGCCGCCATTCTTCCCATGGGAACAAAATTAACATACTTACTTAATGCCCAATAAATAATAACTTCATCACTGTAAATTGATCCAGGCGGCGCTATCCTTGGAAGAAGTGGAGCGCAAATCATTGTTCCACGGCAGAGCCTACAACTATATTTATGCCTCTTGATAACTTCAATGTAGTAGCGACGAGGAATCACTCTTAAAATTTCTGAGTCTTCAGTCAGGCCGGTATCCGATAAATATGTATTACAATCAGGACATTGGTAATGCAATGGATTGGCTACCTCCGTTTCTTTAACCTCTAGGTTCGGGTAACGCTCTTTTAGACTTCCTTTTTTTCTATTGGACGGATTCTTCTTTTTGGGCGGGATCTTTACTACTTCCCCTTTGGAAAGATGAACCGAGGGTTTAAAAATCTTAGATAAAATACTCAAATAATTTTCTTGAATAGATAATTCTTTCTTTTTTTGGTCACTAAGATCTTCCAGTAACTGTTGATTGATATCTTGCAACCCGAGACAATATTTTATCATCTCATCACGACTTAATACACCCAACTGTTCTTTTGTTAGAGCGGAAAAGACTTGTTCCTTTGTGAGGTTGTTAAATTTATTTTTTTTCATCGCAAAAGAATTAGGCCATATTTACTACGGATGGCCAAGCAAAATAATCTAACATGGCCTGACTTCATTTGCTCTTTCGAATCTCCCTCGGGGAATCAAGAAATCTTCGATTCACATCTCCTCCGTCAATATACAAAGAGAACTCTGCTTGGGTTAGCACGATATCTTTTTTTAGCAATGGATTTATTTTGAAAAAAGTTCCTCGCTCAAGTCTTTTACACAGGAGGATAAGACCGGTCCCGTCGTAAGTAAGGCACTTCATTGAATTTCTTTTTTTATTTATAAAAAGAAACATATGGCCTGAAAAGGGGTCCTGCTTCAGGATATTTTGAACTTTGAAACAAAGTGAATCGTAGGACGATCTCATGTCAATAAATTCTTTAAAAACAAAAACCTTAGTCCTACGATTCACTGGAATCATGCGACCTTCTTTAAAAACTCAACTAACAAATCTACCTGAGAAAAACGTATAATCTTACCCTCATTCCAGACGATCTCAAGCCCTGTACAGGGGGTATCAAGAGTCGCACCTGTACCAGATGACAATTGAATCTCTTTAAAGTCATCAGCCGGAAAAAAACCTTCTCGCTGTAATTTCTTTGCTCTGCCGATAACAGATGCCATTTTCGCTGACTTTACATCAATCTCTGAATAAAAACTGGCTGCTGTACCAGTCCACCCTTCCCACGCCTTCAGGATTTCATAGGCAAGTTCATCTGGAACTCTGGTCAGCTTGCCCGTCGATGTTTTATAAGTGCTAATCTTTTTTTTCAAAATTGCTAGATCCATTTTTATACCTCCATAAAAAGTTAAGTGATAATTTAAATTTAATGGAAATTTTAAAATTTTAAAGACGTGCTAGCCTGACGATACTCAGTAATAAAAGACATTAGCTCTATTCCTGGAATTAGCACAATAAGAGCAATGGCCATTAGTTCCTACACATGCTCTCCAGAACGATTTATAAATAAACATAAGTATTGGTCATATTCAATGCTTGTAAGACATAAAGAAGAAAGTGATGGGAAAATTTACGGGAAAAAGACTAAATACGGCAGGATGGAACTAAAAAATGTTTTTATGGGAGCAGCAATAAGAAATTTACAAAGTAACAATGCTCTTAAAAAATATTATGATCAACTGAGGTCAAAAGGGCTTGATCATAAGAAAGCGAGAAAGGCGATGGCCAGAAGGATCGCTTCGATTGCCCTGCATATTATGAAACATGGTGGAAAATATGATGAGAGGTATTTAGAAAAGACATTAAAAAATATAAAACATTGATACGCCAGAATATTTTCTGATTTGGTTACCACAGAAATGTGAAAATAAGTAAATTAAAGATATTCCGGTCGGAAGATGAGGCCCAAGGTAAATCATGATTTAAGAAAATCCATAAGATTGACTGGCACACTTCCTTTTATATCGAACGTTGTAATGGCACATTGCGAAGCCCAAACAGGTGAATGAAAAAGTATCAATTATGAGGAATGAATTGATAACATCACATCAATTATAACAAAAAATATTAGAGAGTTTACTTTTTTAAGTACAAGTATTTCACATTGAATAATTCCAATTTTCAAACCACACTAGAGATAGTTCAAGGGTCGGTGGACGCTAGTAATAATGTAGATTTTACTACATATAGAGACCTATTATTTTTTTCTTGCTTTTATACAGGTGATTTACCACTGTTTATTTCGGCCAGAGTACCTGCTGTTTATAAGTACTATATACCACCAGCGACTACAATTGACCGTAACCGCCTGTAAATTCGATTTGACTACCATCAAGTATTAATTTTGGTTTTCAATATTAGTTATTCAATAAAATTGCAATTTTTACTCAACGTATCTTTATTGCTTTCATCGAATTAAATTTTAGTTTATACACAAAGGCAAGAACTAAATGAATAACTGATGAAAACAAAAAGGAGAGAACATGAAATCATTAATTGTAATAATGTCACTGACTCTTATGTCGGCCTTAAGCTACGCAGAAGATTGTAAAATTGAAGACGCTATTCAAAAAACTAAGAATTCTTTAAATGAGCTCCCAAATATTACTGACATCAAGATGGGGGGAATGGTCACGGATACTACACTTTATTATACTCCAGAGGGTTCTGGCGATTGGGATCAGGAAGTAACTACGATTTTCTATACGTATAAGGCAAAATCACCTTTAACTTCTACTACACTTGATTTCTCTGGTCATGCTGTGTATTGGGGAAAAGATTGTGTCAATCTTGTTGATGAATCAAGTTCGGTTTCAAAAGTTGATTAATAAAAATATTTAGAAAAAAATAATAGATATAAGTTAAGCAATATAAAAACATTTTTGATATTAAACCACTCTTCGGAGTGGTTTATGTGATAGAATCAAATTCAAAATAATCAAAAAAGTATAATACAGTTGAAAATAACAAGCACCTGCTTCCAATATTGTGTTTTCGGATAATTATGCCATAGGCCATAGTATCCAAGTTTTCTAGAAAATTGAGTATCCGGATTCTCTGTAATTGAGCACAGTTATGTCCATATTTTATTTGAACTTTTCAATATGACGTACTTTTTATTTTTTTAAAGTTATTTAATACAAAGGGACCTGTTTTCAAAAGAGAGCAACGATGTATTTTTTTTAAAAATTCAGATTATTTTATTTTAGAATTTTAATTTGTGTTATAAGTGGGCAAGAAAAATTTAACAACGAACTGGGGGATTTACAATGAACTTTAAAAAAATATCTTTAACATTGTTGATTAATGTTTTGATTATCTCAAATATTTATGCAGAAAGTGAACTTTGTCCAGCAAGAGTGCAAAAGGCATTTGATCTTATTGACAAAGAGGGTTCTTTAACTGTTAGTGCTTGTTTAGCAATTAAAGAAGAAAATTTAACACGCGAACTGTTTGGAAAAAATGTTATTCTTGAGTGTATAATGGATGGCAAACTTGTTGATGTAAGAGGGACAACTGTTGAGTGTGAAAAATCAGGTTGGTAAATATTATTTTTAAAGGTATGAACATGAAAAAAATATATGTATTATTCATGATAATTTTTACAGTAAGCACTTACTCTGCGAGTCCCTATTTTGATATAAAGCTTTCTGATTTCGAAACTCTTGTTAAGTGCGAAAAAAGTTTTGGTACTATTAAATTCAACTTCTTATTTGAAGGCAAAAATAAAAGAATAGTTGTAGCAGCTACCGATGGATCAGACAGAGGTAACCTTTTAAAAGACCTAAACTGGCAAGAAGCGAAGGATGATTTTAACTTTATCGTAACAGGTGTTGAGGATATAGGCTTCACAAAAAACCTATATGGCCTGATCTTAGAAACCAAAGAGGGAGCGAAACCGATACTTCAGGTACTAAATCAATACAATGGTGAGTGGCAGAAAATAGTTGATATAGGATGTCAATTGAATTAGCAGCATAATTTTATGCCAGTTTATAGACATTACATTATCTCTCTTATAAAAAGAAAGATTACAAATGGAATATGGCTCAATCGGAAAGAATACTTTAATATTTTCCTTTATATTTCAGATAGGGAGTAAAACCGTGAGAGAGTTTTCAGTTTTTGGTCAACAAAATATTTATACCATGATAGGGATAAAAGCTATTGCATACTGTATGGTTTTTACGTTTTTGTCTTGTTCGTCCATCAATAACAAGTTTGTTTGTACAATTTATGCCACAAATGCAAGTGCGGGAAATATGCCTTTGCAAAAATGCAAAGTTCTGAGTGCTGATGAAAAATGTAACCAAAGTAATTTGAATATTCAAGGTTACGATCATAGGGTTTGGCGTGGATATGATAATCTTAAAAGTTGTTCATCTCAAGACATTAAGAAATTCATCACAACTAAATATTTACTAGAGGGGGTTGATTGAACAAATTCCTCTAATTTATTGATCAAAACTCGATATTAAAAAGCAAAGAATTTTCAACCACTCTTGGGAGTAGTTTGTTGTATAAAGTAATTCCATTTTGAAAACCATGCTGCTCATATATTCGATGGACAGTAGAAAAAACGACAAACTCCAGCGTAATGTTATAAACGAGGATACTCTGTACGGTAGGCTAATAAAAGAAATGGGGCAATTATGAAGTTAGTAACCTATATCATTCTATTTATAGCAATTGAAATTTCTGTGAGAGGAGAGACCGTTATGAAAACTAAAATATTAGATTTTCGTTTAGCGACCGGACAAAATGTTTATGCTCTTTATCAAGACGTAAAAGCTGTAAAAGGGATTGAAAGTGTTATTAATAGATTCATGTTAAAGGTTTTAAAGATAACCAATATTTCCAAGAGTGATATTATTTTGAGCAAATGTGAAATCAACTTTAAAGATACCGATGGAATTGTCCAGACAAACTACTGGAGTGAAAAATGGTTAAAAGCTGAAATAGGTCATATGAAATTAATATCTATGAAACCTATGGTGGAAGAATTGGGTTATAAAAAATCTTTATTATCCGGCGACATTACAGATAGTTTAAATTTAAAGCCAGGTCAGTCCGTGGCCCTAGTACTCTGATTTTTTAATTTTTCAAGATGTCGCACCGCCCTTGGCCATTGGATTCACCCATGAGATTCTCTTAGATAAGATGGCACCAATTGAAATTAAATTATCTAAAAAAGATTTA
>Ga0208957_1001538_pt1 | contig 11710 bp, 11 predicted proteins | sample RifOxyA1_FD_184029 | JGI IMG/M metagenome (GOLD analysis project Ga0208957, IMG submission 184029) | Groundwater microbial communities from Rifle, Colorado - Rifle Oxygen_injection A1 (SPAdes) | ecosystem: Environmental > Aquatic > Deep subsurface > Groundwater | place: Rifle, Colorado, United... | reverse complement strand
GTCTATCAGCTTCATGGCCTCATCAGACTTGTCCGCAGATTCGGCTTTTGCCGCTGCCCGCAAGGTTTCGTAAGCCTTCTGTCCCGCCTCCTGCTGCGCCTCATATATATAGGAAGGAAGTTTGCGGCGCTCCGCGCTGATTGTCTTCGAAATCGCTTCCTCGCCCTGGGGAATCACTGTTTTTAGTTGCTGTTTCAACGATTCGATCACTCGAATGGGTAGTGGGTTGTTAGGCGGGCCAAGTCTGGCGGCGCGATAGGGGTCGCCTGCCAACTTTTTACCAAGCCCCAGGATTTCTTTTTCACCAGTCGCGGATTTCATTCCCTGAAAGAAGCCCTCGACTTCGGCCTCAGTAATGAACTTCGGGCGATTAGCTAGGACACCGGCTTTGACCTCATCTAGCCGACTGATATAGTTACGAACTATAGGTTCGGCGAACTGCATCCGGTCGCGCACGTTCAGAAATTCACCAACCCACAGGCCAACAGCCGCTCCGGTGTCGGCATGCGCAGCCGATCCGACAAAGACGTTCTGCGCCATCGTTCCTATAGTGCGCCACTTCTCCGGGAACTTGCTCATCATCGGTGATACTCGCCTGAGAACGGAAGGGCTAGAACCGGCCAGGATGTCAGTTATAGAGTTGCCCAGCTTGCCAGTCTTCAATCGTTCAGCAAATGGCATCATGCCCTGGCGGATTTCCAGCGGAACCAGATCACCGTAATGGAATAATATTTGATCCCATCCACTAAGAATCGGGTTGTAACCGTAGAGCCAGAGACGGAAATAGTCTTCCATAAAGTTCTGGGCAACGTACTGAGGGGTAGACAGAACGGTATGCCGCCACCAGCCCATAAGCTCGGCGGCAAGCTGAGGTAGTAGGTTGGGAGCGTCCAGCTTGATGCCATACCTATCTGCCCGTGCTCGTGTAAGAATACCACCAAGCCCGGCGGAAAGCTCCTCCGAGCTTAGTAGATGAACCCGTTCTAATAGTGGATCAAATATCGCCGGATCAGCCTTGCCGACATCTACCAGTTCTTGCAGGGCTTCTACGTCGCGCCTGGCAGTCCAGCTTTTACCGGAGATAGTTGCCATAAGGCGAGAGTCCAATGTTCCACTACGAAGATTGGCCAGTAGGTCGGCTTGTGTGAGATTGATAGCAGGATCGTCAAGAACAGTGGTATAGCGATTCCAACCGTTGACGCCATCTTTCATGGCGTCTTTGACCAGCCCGGTCTTGCTTGGTTCTAGTAGCCTTAGCGTTGCGACTCGCGCTGCTTCATGGATGGCCGCCCTACCGGCAGCAGGGACAAGGCGAGACAACTTGAAGGCAGTCGCCTCGAAGTTGATAAAATTGATAGGATGGGTCATTGACAGAGCGAAGGCCAGCAAGGGATCGTCTTGCTCCAATTGGTTCCCTGCTTTGCGGAAGTCATCATAAACATCTGTCACTGATCTACCGCTGGCGATCTCCACCTGGGCGTGTTTACCAGCGTCGGCGATTGAACCGCCTAGTTGTGCTAAATAAAGCTCCCCCATATTCTGCATGAGAAAAGAGGTGTTCAGCGCAGACATGATAGGATCCTCCTTCATCTCCTTGCTGATGCGCTCGGCTTCCTCGAACTGCCACTGGATTGTATCTTTGACAAACCGATAAGATTGCCCGTTTGTCTGCATACCATAAGACAAGGCGCCTTCCCAGGGAGCAATGATATTTTGCTGCAACCAATCCAGGACAGCCGACGCCGCCGGAATAGCCGTGCGCTTCGCTACTTCGAGAGCAGTGGGGGCAAAAATGGGAATGGCCGCCCCGACAAGAGCGCCTGGCGGCCCGGCTACCATCGCACCGCCGAGGCCGCCGACGGAAATAGCTTCCATGCTCATCGGTGGTTTGATGATGTTGCCTTTCATGGGCTTGCTCATATCAATCGGCCAGTCGTCGAAGTTCAGTTCTAGCCGGGATGGAAGCGTACCAGTCGTTAGATTAGCAAGCAGGTCATTCGGCGGATCAATTTCGTCGGGAGCGAGATACTTAGATGTTTGGGCTGCCAAGACCGCCTCGCCGATAACGCCAGTATCGCTGGCGTTTTGCTTCATCGGCGTCTTGACCCATTCGGCCTGTTGCTTTCGGCTAGCTGACCAACGCTTTACGTCCTGGCGCTCCCCCAGGATTTTTTTGATATAGGTCTGCGTCTCTGGAAAATCAGGAACACCACCAGCTTCGGCTACGTTCCCCTCGCCGGCGTTGTAGGCAGCCAGGGCAAGCTCATAATCCCCATCGTATTTTTTCAGGTAGCCGCCCATCAGTCGGGCGGCATAGCCGAGAGAGTCGTAAGGGTCGTTGGGGTTCACGTTGGGATGAAAGTTGGGCATGATCTGAGCGATGCCCGTAGCCCCGGACTTCTGGTTGAAGGCACGAGGATTGAACCCGGATTCTTGCCCTATCTGGTTTTGGAAGATGTCGGGGTCGAGGCCGTTTTCTTGCGCCCTCAGCCGGGCAAAGGATATATATCGCTGGCGCTCTTCATCATCATTAGCTAGCTGTTTAGCCTCCGCATACCTCTGAAACTCGACAGCATTAGCATTAGCAACCGTGGCTTTCGGAGCGTATCGCCAGGGGGATTCAAGTATTCCCAACTAGATATACCTTGATGCGCCAATTCGCCCCGCTCCCGTTGGTTGCGCTCGACGTGAAGCCGCAAAATAGTCTTCGGGGTTAATGTTCTTCGCCCGCAAATCCGTCGCCACTGTTTGCAGTTCACTCGGTAGCAGATTGCGAAGTCGGCCATAGTCAATCTGATGACCGCCTAACGGGATATTGGCCGAAGACAGGGGGGCAGTCGAGATCGGCGATGGGTTAGGGACACCAGTTGCAGACATAAGCCGTGCTTGTGGGTTTGGTCGCGGTGGATTCCCCGTCGTGATACCGGGAATCGCAGGATAACCACGTCCAGGCGTGGTATCTGGGCCGGGAAGATAGGGCAAACCCTCCGGGCGTGGTTCAGCGCCAGTCGTGATTCCTGGAATAAATGGAATTTGATCGGGGATTCGTGGCCGTCTATCGCCCGGAAAACCCCGCCACTCACGGGGGTCAAGCCGGATAAGCCGATCTTCTTCCCCGCCTACGTCACGGACGGGGGGAATCTGACCCGGATTCGGGACACCTCCATACTGCGGCAGATCGCCGCCCCCCTGCAAGCGTCGAAAGATGTCCTCCGCGCCCTGTTCCAAACCGGGTTGCAGGCCAAGCCGGGCCTCCCGCGAGGCGTAGGGATCGGTTCTATCCATCTGAGCAAGTTGCATGGCGAGATTCGTCTCGAACTGCTGGCGCTGCAAGGTCGGCTCTTGTCCACCCGTTTGTGAACCAGATTGGCGCACAAGTTCTGTGAACTGCTCCTTGTTGGGTACGCCAAAAGCGCCCACCCCGGTGTCATAGACGTAGCCGGCCTGCTGAGGCGTCATCCCGGTACTAGCCTGTACGCCAGTAATCCATTCATCACGGGTTGGCGCTCGGCCGGTGCGGGTCTTAAAGCCCTGATACCATGACATCGCCTTATCATACCCACCGGAGACCTGCTCATCGGACAAGGGACTGCCGGCGGATGGCGCATAACCTGTAAGCGAACCGAGATTCAGGCCGTAGTTCTGCTGGAACTGCCCGCTCTGAACGGACTGTTGAAGTAGTTGCAAAAGCATAGGCAGAAAAGCATAGCCACCGGCTACGTCGCCGGCTGCACCTGCCCCAGTGGTTGCCCCCTCAACATCTGCACCATTAAGCTCCTTGTATTTGGCGCGAACCTCATCATCGGTGCGAGCGGTCAACCACTCATTATTGTTCGAGCCACCACTAGCTTGGTTTAGTTCTTGGCGCGCTTGCTGTAAGGAAATTGCCATCTTTTCACCTCAAATCCACGCCGTAGCCCAACATAATCTGCCGCTGGCGTTCTCGTTCAGCTTCCGCTTGCTGTTCTGTATATTGTAGTTCTTCGGCGCTTACACCTGGTAGGTAGCCCGGCCCGGCACCTGGAATCGGAATGTTGCCACCTCTGAGTTGTTGTACGTCTTCGCCAATAATACCTACACCGCCGCCTTGATCGCCAATGGCTTGTCGCTGAAAACCTGCAATCTGCCGCTGGTAGGCTTCTGTTTGAGGATCGCTTGGAAGTGCAGTTCCACCGCCAAAACTGCCAATATCCCCAAAATCAAGTCCTGAGAGTGTATCCGGTAGAGAGATGTCTCCGACACCGGCGAAGGGGGCGCTGATCGTCTCGGTCGGATTAAAGGGGATTGGCACCGTCTCCGGTGCAGTGAAGTTGTAGCCATATTGCTTAGCAAGCTGAGACGCGAGGCCAGTTGGTTCAAAACCGGGGAAATACTTCTGGCCTTTAGGCAGACGATAGCCGGCAGCTTGTAGCTCTAGCGCCTGAGCCTGAGCCAGCGCGTTTGCCCGTGCGACTCGCTCGTTCTGGCGAAGCGATGCCTCCTTATAGGCGCGATCTAGCTTGGTCTGAGCGGCAGATAAACTTAGTTCACCTCGACGCACCTGTGCCTGTAAGTCGAGAGACTGGCGCTGTAACTGATTCTGGATTGCAGCCTGATCTTTTTGAAAGCCGAACTGCTGCCATTGAAGGTTCTGCTCAAAGGGTTGGCCATACAAACCGTACTCACCGAGCTGCTTCTCGCCGGCCTTTAATTGCTGTTCGATAAGTTTAGTTTTTGCTTCCTCGCCCTGTGTCTGTGCTTCATATAACGCTCGAAATTCAGGGGGTAGTCGGTTAAGATCAATTGCCATTGCCGGCCTCCGCTTGCTTCTGCGCCGCTCCCATCACGTCTTGAATATATCCGATCTGCTTGTCTTCGGGCAGCATACCAATTTTCTGCTGCCACTCCGGCAGGTTGAGCTTGTCCATCAACATAAGTTGCTCATCGTTCATTCTAACCCAATCGAAGGGCAATGACTGATCAACTTTCAGTGCAGCCCGCAGCATCTCACGCTTGCGACCTATGCGCTCTCGTAGCTTGTCTCGAACCTGCTCAAACCGATTCTGGCGAAGGGGAGGCATCTACACCCCCTCCGTCGGCGTATTCGGAAGCCGCTGAGCGCCTGCCACTCGGCCACCGGAACCAAAGCCGCCCTGATCCCGCATCGGGGCGGCAAACTCGCTGGGCATACCCGCCCCACCTAGTCCGGCTGGACTTGCCCCAGTCGCGCCATTGCTGCTAGGCTCGGCGACTGGCGGCTGGACTCCAAGCTCACGCAAGACATCTTCGATCAGGGCTTGTTTGACATACGACGAGTTTTCAACCTCTTCAATAAGTTTCTCATCCTTCGTTTCATCGGGATGGCGGTCGCCAATAGTCTCCAGCGCTTGCCGCTCGGTCATCAGCCCTGCCGCCTGCATCTGAGCAGCGAACTGACCCTCCTGGATGCGCTCGAAGGGCATCAAGGGTTGCATTTCAACCGTGTTTGAGTAGAAGCCGCGAAGGTCTGAGGGTTCTAATGAGATAATGCCACGCACCTTCTCGCTTGCGCTTGAACCGGGCATTTCGCCCCAGACTGGGACGGCTTCCTTGACGTTGTTTTCCTCCGACCACCACAGGTGCTCGATCATTCTACTTAGCGCCATTCCTCCCTTCCTGGCAATTTTGTTCAATGGGAGTTTGCTCTGGGTAAGGCGCTGGTTGATAGCATAGCCCGCTTCATCCGCTCCTGCCGTCTGACCAAAGAAGACCTCGGCGGGACTAGCCTCCCGAAGTAGCTGCTGGTGAATCTGGATTTGATTCAAGAGACGGGGGTTTTCAGGTGGGACGAGATAGGCCAGCTTCTCCCCAGGATCGAGTTCTAGTAGTTGACCAGCTTCCCATCGAAGCTGCATTTGATTTCCCTCGTCACCTTCGGCCACTGGCACGGACGGTAAACCTCCCAAGCCGGCCTCTTGACTTTTCTCTTTGACCAGTTTGGGATACGCCTGCATATAGCTCAGGTTCTGGTGCATCGTGAGAAGTGAATCGAGGGCCGGGGCGATGTCCCGCATGCCGTAGAGAGAGGACATATAGTGGCGCTCAGGCCGGCTATCAGATGATTCAATACCACCAAACTCGAAATAGGGAACAGTCTTTTGGAGATTCTCCAAGACGCGGAAGTGGCCTTCGCAGAGATAGGCGACCCAATCCCTTGTCCAGCACTCTATCAACTCTATCTGCTCTGTCCCTTTAGAATTGACGTACTCAGGTTCGGGTCTTGACAGGTTGGCGTAATACTGCCAGCCATGAGGGTTGTCATCGGAATATACGTTTTCCTCGAACTTACGACCCATAGTAAGTCGGGTGCGTTTGCTGACCTCTGCAACAATGGCTAGGCCGTCTTCATCATAGAAGGGGTAGTAGGTAAGAGGGTCAACAGAACGCCAGAGCCAGGGCAGCTTCGACTTGCGCTTGATTTGTTCGACTCGCTCAACCGCTTCCTTTGGCATTTCTCGGCGCGTGAAGACTGTACCATCGTCTTGTATATCAGTGATTTCCAGTAGGCCGTCAGTCAACGCCTGAGCGTAATTTGACCAGTGTTGCGGGGCATAGACTAGCTTCCAGATGCCAAGTCCGTCGTTGGCGGCGTTATCTACCGCCAGTGTGAATACGTCTTCGCCTGCCTCCTTTATGAGACGTAGCAGAACGGCGTCTGTCCACTTCTCTTTCTTGGTAGCGATGCGCTGATCTTTGGTGGTCAGACCGGCGGGTTCAGCATTGATGACCGGAAAGTTTATGGTAAGAGAGTCGGTGGTATATTGGGCTGTGCGCCAGGGGATAGAAGAACGGACGGCGCGGGTCGTGTTGGCATAGGCTTTGGGGATCAGGACGGGTTGCTTGCCGTGTCGGAGATCACGAGTATCGAGAATCTGCTGATGGAAAGCGGCTCGTTCTCGTCTGCCATCTTCGACGATAGATTGAATTAGACCAGGAGTGATTTCCCCACGTGAGATCGGCATCTTAGCTTATCACCGTCATTACTCGTGGTCGGTGGCGGACTGGAATTCTCATGAGTCCCCACCATAGTAACGCCAACATAATAACACAGTCGTCATGTTGGCCGCTACGGGCGTTGGTTGTCAATAGCCCCGAAGGAGTTTTTTCATACTGGTAGCCTTTTAGCTCTTTGACCAGCGACTCGATCTTCGGGAAGCGGATTTGTTCCTGCTCAATAGCAACGACGAGACCTTGAATTAAGTTGCTCTTGTTCATTGCGGTAATCTTGAACGGATAGAGGGCCTGGCCAGAGTGGATAAGCTCTTCGGCTATGGGGTCGCCAACGCCAGACGAGTCCAGAATGACGGGGCAACCGCCATAGAGTTTGGAAACTGCTCTGATCTTCTGACGTTGTATATTCCAATCAATCTTGCGGAAGCGGTCGAAATAGACAAGTTGACGTGAAAACACATCCGCTACACCAATTACTGTCCAGTCCTCGTACTTCGCCAAGTCCGCTGCCATTAAATATGGCTTGCCTTCACGGTAGGGTTTCAGCGAACCCTCGGCGCAACCGTCCACGCCCTTGAAGACTGCGCCTTCAGCTTGCAAGTCTTCTGCGAGTATTTCCTGACGGAACTCGTCGTCGGACATGTCCTTTGCCATCGAAGCGATCTCATCGTCGTCTACGTTACCACCGTCTTTGGTTGTGAACGTCCATGACTCCCAATCGGTATGTTCGCCAGCTTCGGAATGCCAGTCCCGGAACCAATCATCGGTGCGCTTCGGCGTCGAGATGGCGAGCATATCCCCCTTGCGGTCGGCTAGCGCGGGACGAATGACTGAGGAAATAGTCTGCCGGGGTATGAGCGCCGCTTCCTCTATGACTATGGCATCCAGGCCGAAGCCCACGAGGTTCTCAGGATGCTCGGCGGATTTGCACTCGATCAGTACACGATACTCGTAACCATCTTCTGCTTGTCCTAGTAGAAGTTCGATGTTCCGATCCTGGGCTGACTTCCTGACGAAGAAAGGACGAAGATGCTTGACGACATAATAGAGGACGCGGCGGTACATAGCATCGGACTGAGAATAGACAGGCGACAGAATCCAGATACGGGCGATGTCTCCTCGGCGCTTGGCCTTCAAAGCCTTGTGGAGCGCCCAGACGCCAGCTAGCTCAGACTTGCCGAAACGTCTGCCCGCCTTGACGAATTTGAACCTTGCATCCGAGGCTAGGATGGTCCACTGCTTGGCTCTCGGCTTCCAGCCCAGGAGACCGCATAGGGAAATTATGCCTTGTTCAACTTGAAGGGTCTCCGTTGCTGGCCTCCCTCACAATCGCCTCAAAAATCACCGGGGACTTTTCCTTGTTTTGTAGAGCATCCCATATCTTCTTGACATGCTCGTCTCGTAGCCCAGTCTCCTTGCTGTCGGTTATCAAACCAGATAATCTACCCTCCACCACAACAGCTTCAATAATGGCTTTGAGGGAATGAACGCGGTCACTACTCCGCATCTCTGCATTCTGGATGAATTCCCACGCCTGCCGCCTGACTTGCCTCATCTCCTGTACTAAACGCTGGCGAGTGTTTATCTGGTCTGCGGCCTGCCTCTGCCATCGCTCCCTTATGGATACCAAACCCTCCCTTAACCGGGCATCCCCTATCTTTAGCTCGGCCTTGATCTCCTTAGCATTGCTTCCTCGTAGATACATCTCTTCAATACGTAAATCCGTAGCCTCATCATCCATCGTGGCTATGAGCCTGTCTATATGCCCATCAACCCGCTCTTGACGTAAGACCACCTGCGTCTCGAAGGCCATCGTTCCTGTTTTCATTCCTCTATTCTAATACCCCCTACCCATAAGATATTCTTATTATACCCATAAGATATTCTTATCTAATATGACTGGGTAGGCATAGACTTCTTCCTTTCTTTTTGGGTAGAATCGTTCTACCCAACCAGCACTACCAAATCTCGCGTACGGGTCCCGGTAGATGTCGCCATACTTCCCCCTGGCCCCTTGATCTAACCCTGGCCTCCCAATGGCTGTTGATTTTATGGAGGGGGATGCAAACCCGCATAACAGAAGCATCCAAACCGGACTACGGCATGCTCAGACATACGTAAGCCACGGGATGCAGGGCGAGAACAGATCACCTACGGCCATACCACCAGAACTATAGTGTACCCGCCCCGGGGATAAGCCGGCAGGGGAGATAATGCGCGAAGGGCGGAGGGAGGATGACATAACAAGAAACGTATCATCTACCAAGTATGGATATACCCGGCACCCGCCAGGGACCCATCCTCAGCGATACACGTGTTATGTAGCATCAGCCGTCATAGGACGGATACGCGCTATGGCATACATTCGGAACATGTCGGCATCCTATCTAGTAGCAGAGTATCTAGAACGTGGATTAGCTATAGATAGCGAACGAATAGATAACGACCCGGCGTTCCTCGATAGGTAGCATCCTCATGGATTATGTTAATTAGTCCCCACGACTAAGGCCTTGACAACCTCGTCAAGGCCTGTTCCCTGCTTACCATAACCACGCCCTAAAGGTTGTGCACCCGGCACGTAGACAGTGTATGTGCTATCGCGTATCGTACGGGTATCAAGCGAATAGGAGAACGGGCAATGACCACCAGGTGTGACGGGTGCCAGCAAGTAATAGCTATCACACACACGCGCGTTGAGAAGGGAACATTCAAAGTCCAGATGCTCTGCCATGAATGCGCTGAGGAATACAAGCAGCACCTGATAGGCATGGGATATATCCTCAAGCCCGGTTATCCCGCCCACGCCGGCCCGATGAGCGCGTAGGCGGGGACGCGGGAGACCCTCATCGCCGCCACAAAGAAAACCATCAACAATCAATCTAGCTAGTCCAACTAAATCAGCATAGGAGATAGAGAGATGGCACACATGTCACGCGACAATTACCCTAAGCCAGCGGTTTATTGCCACAAATGGAGACAAGCAATCTCCCTGCCAGCCGGCACCAAAGCCACTTTAGGATGGGCGGGAAGGGAACTAGACGCCGCCGGTATGCGTCGGGAGTTCTGCAATGCGCTAGATAACCGCATCAACCACCGGGCAGGGCTAGATCATCCACGCGGACGCAAGGACGATCAGGATTATCAGCGCCATTTATTCCAGGATTGCCTAGCTATACGCGCCAACATTACACAACGTATCGCGTTACACCAACTACAAACACCGGAGCTACGCAAACGATTCAGCCACTTGATAACCAGCTATACCCATTACTAGCCAAATAATCAGCCGGCGCCACCGGGTAACCGGAAATTAGCACAGGAGATAGGACAATGGAAACCTTTTCCCCGATTCTAAGCTCACCACCAAAGACCGTACCGGGTAGTAAATGTCCGGCATGTGGCCGGTGTCACCAAACCAGGAAAGCGATCTATCAATGCGCGATGAGTCCCGCTGGCCGTCATATCCCATGGGGAGTCATGCGCCAGTACATGGACGGGACATCTAATAGCCAGCCCGCTAAGGCCGGGCAGTAGGAGTAAGGACAATGGGATTAGACATGTGCCTATACAAGAAAACGTATATCTGGCAACCATACAAGAAGGAAGAACCGCCGGCAATATCAATCATCGCAGACCCGAAACACTATGGACATATCCAACCCCGCCGCGTCAAGTTCATCATTGAAGAGGTCGGCTATTGGAGGAAGGCCAACCAGATACATCGCTGGTTTGTCGAACACGTAGGAAATGGCCTAGATGAGTGCCAGGAATGGGAGGCATCGCACGAACAGTTGACAACCCTGCTACAAACGGTACAAGACGTTCTCGCCGACCACGCGAAGGCGGCGGAATTGCTACCAACTCAGGATGGCTTCTTTTTCGGAGACACCGAATATGACACGGATTATTTTCAAGACTTAGAGCACACGCAGGAGGTCCTAACCGAAGCCCTAAAAGACGACATACACCCATTCAGTTATCGCGCCAGTTGGTAGGAGAAGCCAATGACTACCGCCTGGCAACGACTGCAACAGGCCAACGTACCGTTTAAGCATGACCACAAACGTACGATGATTCTCAACGCCGGCTTTGACCAACTGGTCGAGATCATAACCAGATACCGTACAACCGCTGAACGTTTCTTCGCTCAGGGGGCGGCTCAATCAGCAAGACACTTGATTGATGGCGCTGATTTCTACCAGGAAAGTCTCAGCTACCTACGCGCCGATTACCTTGAACTAGCCAGACTCAGGAAGGGGAAGCAATCATGACCGATACACCCACGCTCTATTACCATTTCCTCAGACCGGATGGCAGCGCCGGCAATGGCAACGATGGGGTTATGGAGCTAGGCCGCTGGTATGAGATCACAGGTGATCCCATACCCTGCGAGCATGGCTATCACGGCTCGACTCACCCTCTCGATGCCCTGATCTACGCCCCCGGATTTCTGTTGGACATGCGGGAGCTGGCCGGTAAAATCATCCCCCACAACGGCGACAAGTTTTGCGCTCAACGGTGCCGAATCCATGAGAAGCTAGACGTTACCTGGCCGGTGCTCATGTGGACATTTGAGAATGTCCGGGCCGCCTTTGGGTATACCTGCATTGAATTCGACTTTTCCGCATGGGAATCCGCCTGCGCTCAACAAGATTTTCCGCTCTATACCATCGCCGCCTACGCCGCCCGCGACGCCGCCCTTCACGCCCGCGACGCCCGCACCGCCGCCCGTACCGCCGAC
>Ga0208957_1001533_pt1 | contig 11727 bp, 14 predicted proteins | sample RifOxyA1_FD_184029 | JGI IMG/M metagenome (GOLD analysis project Ga0208957, IMG submission 184029) | Groundwater microbial communities from Rifle, Colorado - Rifle Oxygen_injection A1 (SPAdes) | ecosystem: Environmental > Aquatic > Deep subsurface > Groundwater | place: Rifle, Colorado, United... | reverse complement strand
CAGGCGCTCGCCGATTTGGGCATCCGAGAGGCTTTGCCTCCTCCTGATGTCGTCGATTACTTCGGTGATCGTCATGACGGCTCCTTTTGCTAGTGTCTATTGCTACTGCCTTATGCAAGGATTATATGCCCAGTCTTTCACACTTGTCAATACCTTTTTGGCTATTGTCTAGGAAAATTTATTCTACTGACCAATAAGTATTGACGGTTGTTAATGACTGGCGGATAATTCACAGTGCAATGACTGAGACAATTGGCGAGTTGATAATGCGATTGGAAGGCGAAAAGCGCATGGGTGACGCCGAGGTTGCCCGTCGCGCCAATCTTTCCGTGTCCTATGTCTGGCAAATCAGAACGGGCAAACGAAAGCGCCTAAGCCTTGACGTTGCCGGACGGCTAGCTAAAGCCTTCGACGCGCCGCTGGCAATGTTTCAGAACGCGATCGAGCCACGCGAGAGCCAGTCCGCCGTCGCCGACAAAGCCACGCCGGACAACTCTGCTATCCTTGACGCCTTAGACCGGGCAAAGGACATCATCAAAACTCAGATGATCCGCTTGCCTTTGCGCGGCCACATTCCGATGGGGCTACCGTTCCCGTCCGAGGAGATACAGGGCTACGTGGAGATTCCCGCTGGCGAAAAGCTATTGCCCAAACAGGCCTACGTAGTCAAGGCGTACGGCGATTCGCTGATTGGCGACCATATTTTGGCCGGTGACCTCATTGTCCTTGACCCGCAACCGGAATTCATTGACGGTGACATCTACGCCGTCCGCATCGACGGAGAGGTAACGCTCCGCCATGTCTTCAAGGAAGACGGGCGCTACCGCCTCAAATCGTCCAATCCGCATTACGAAGACTTACTGGTGACCGAGGGCGAGATAATTGGACGGATGATAAAGCTCGTCCGGGAGGGATAATATGAAGTTAGTAATAGCCATTGTTTTGGCGCTTGTTGTGCTGGCCGGGTGTTCCCCAGTGCCATCTATGCCACCATCCGAACCAACGCCTGTTGTCACGGCTACATCTACGCCTACGCAATTGCCCTCACCTCCGCCAGCACTTCCTCCTAGCATTGCGCCGACACCTACCCCGACACCGACGCCAACACCGATATCCCCAGATTTCCGAAATATCAAGTGGGGAATGAGCCGGGCTGAGGTCAAAGCTAGAGAACAGGAAGGAAAGTTCTGGGAGGAGAACGCGACTCTGCTTGGCTATTCAAATATCACAATAAATCGATTAGATGTCTTGTTGGTTTATTTATTCAATAAAAACGACCAAGCCTATGGGGCCAATTACGCCATCGCACAAAAACACAGCAATCCCACTGAGTACATTCGGGACTTCGAAGACTTGAAATCGTTGCTTGTTTCCAAATACGGGAAGCCTGCAAGGGATGACGTAATTTGGGCGGGCAGCGATTTATACAAAGACAGACCATCCCAATGGGGCATGGCTGTAATCACAGGCGACTTACAATACTTCTGCATGTGGGATCCCCCTACAACCACGGTGGCTCTAGTTCTGAAGGGCGACAATTACAAACCAACGTTCATGATAATGTACCAAAGCAAGTCTGTACCGAGTGACACTGGTAAGAACCTTAAGGGCCTATAGTCCAACTCCATGAACGCCGCCATCTATGCCCGCGTCTCCACCGACAGCCAGGAGCGCGAGGGCACATCCCTACAAACACAGCTTGCCGCTTGTCTCCTGAAGGCCAGCGAGCACAATCTGACCGTCCCCGACGAATACCAGTTCCTTGAGCAGTGGACCGGCACGGAGCTTGACCGGCCCAAGCTGGCAATCATCCGCGACCTGATTAGACAACAGGCAATCTCCGCCGTCGTCTGCTACTCCACTGATAGGCTCTCCCGCGATCCCGTCCACCTCTTGCTGTTGGCTGAAGAGTGCGACAAGGGTAATGCTCCTCTTTTGTTTGTCACCGAGCCCTTGGATAACACGATGGAAGGCCAATTGCTTTCGTTCGTCAGAGGCTGGGCGTCCAAACTGGAAGCCTTGAAGATACGGGAGCGCACCGTCCGGGGCAAGCGGGCGCGGGCGCTGTCGGGCAAACTCCCGGCCGGCAGCCATGCCAGACTCTACGGCTACACCTACAACCGGGAGCTGGGCGTCAGAGAGATTGACGAGGATAAGGCGAAGTGGGTCAAGGCGGCCTATGACTGGGTTGCCGGGGGAATGTCAACAACGGCCGTCACGCTGAAGCTCCGAGAGTTGGGCGCACCGCTTCCGGGCGGCTCGGTGTTCTGGCACAAGCGCACCGTCCAGAAGATGTTGAGAAACCCGGCCTACTGCGGGCGGACGTACTGCAACACCCAGACATACACCGCGGGCAAGCCGTCGATCGCCAAGAGGCGTAAGTCTCACATGGTCCTTAGGCCGCGTGAGGATTGGATAGAAATACCCGGGGCGACGCCGGTAATTGTCGAGCCTTCAACGTGGGAATCAGCCCAGCACATCCTCGAACAGAACCGCCGGACAGCCTCACGCAACCGCAAGCACGAGTATCTACTGGCCGGGCATCTCTTCTGCGGCAAGTGCGGGCGCGCCTACTGGGGATTCAACCATATTGAGAAGCGGGGAGAGAAGACCTATCGCTACCCGTCGTATAGGTGCTCCGGGAGAAACCGCATTGTCACGCCCGAACTTTGCCGGAACAAGACCTGGACGGTGGCGGAATTGGACAGGGAGGTCTGGGGGGCCATCGACGCTTTCCTGGCGGACCCCAAACAATGGGAACGTCCCAGGGGGTCGCCGGCGAGCGCCCGCGAGCTGGAGCTGGTGAGGAAGTCCCTAGCCAAGGCCGATATCCGAAGGCAGCGCATCCACCGGGCCTATGAGATTGCCGCCGACGAAAGGCAGTTCCATCTAAGTCTGTCCAATCTTGATTCCGAGGTGGCGGCGCTGAAGAAGCGCAAGGCCGAATCTCTAGCGGAGGCCGCGAGAGAAGTGCCGTACCGAAGCCTTGAAGACGCGGCAAAGACGGTGCGCAAGAACCTGAACACCATAGACTACGCCGGTAAGCGTTTGGCGTTGAGTGCGCTGGGAGTCCGGGTAGTGGTGGACGGCGACCACGTTGATGTCACATATGAACCGGTTGAGTGCCCGCCATCAGGATGGCAGGCATCTAACAGCCTAAAGGCGTTCGTGGTGCGGGTGGAGTTATGAAAGAATGGACAAACCCAGTTCTTGCAGGTTGTTGAGCACGTCCCGCACTTCACGCAATGACCGGCTCCAGGTCAGGATACCGGCCCTGGAGTACAATGCGGAACATCGGCAGTTTGCGGAAGTCTGACGGCACCGGCGGGATATTGGGCGGCCAGATTCGATAGCCCGCGTTCTCGTAGGCCCGCGTGAAAACCTCCGGGCAATAGAAAAACTTGTCCTGCGAATAGCCGAAGCCGTAGCGTATCCCGGTCACTTTTTCCAGCACCAGGCGCGGGATTACATACCGAATCAGAGCCGGAGCATCGTAAAGAGAATCAGGGTTGTCGGCCAGATGCAAAGCCTCGTTTGCTGCTAACCGCCCAATACGATTGTTGGAGTCGTCTTTAAGTCGGATGACAGTCATCATGCGCCCGGCGTCACAGGCAAGGCGACGGTTCAGGACGCCGCGCCCGATGGCCTCCACTACCCAGTCCTCGCCATAAACCTGGCCCCTGTAAAGTGCTGCATGGCCGTCCGGCCCGGCAATCCAGCGGTAAGCAATATCGCTGATGCTGTCGCCCTCGCGGGCGTACAGGATGCCGTCGCCGGGGAGGAGGAGGGAGGTTGTCACTTCTTTTTCTCTGACATTCTTTCTCCGAACCACCACCCGGTGAAGCCGATGACGGTGGCGGCGTAGAGCTGGCGGATATCGGGCATGGTGAGGGCAAAGTAGGAGAGCAGCGTCCAGCCGCTAATCATCAGGAAGGGGCGGACGATGCCACGGAGCTTGTCCATTTATGCCGCACTCCTCTCAAGGTCGAGCAGGCGCTGTGAAGCCTCGTCAATCGCCCTGTCGTTCTCGTCGCACCTTTGCTTGTTCTCTTCCGCTTCCCGCTGGCAGGCTGTCACTAAGCCGTGCTGGGCGGCAAGCTGACCCGCATGGTCACGCACCATTCCTTCAAGCCCGTCGAACCGTCTTCCCATGCCGTCAACGCGCGAGCCAAGGACATCTACTCGCCCATCGGTCTTGGCGAGCTCTCCCTTAACGCCGTCAACCCGGTCATCAATAGCTTTGGCCTCCCTGCGTTCTTCGTCGCACCGCTTGGATATCGCCTCAAACTGCTTGTCGCCATTCGCCAGCCGGAGCGTTATCACGGCGTCCAGCGCCTTGCGGTTGCCGTGGGCTACCATCACCATGCCAATGACGCCGCCAACACTGAACACCATCTGTACAAACAGAGCCACAACGTTCCAGTCAATTTCCATTTGGGCGGGCCTCCCTAGGTTTTCATTATGAAGGCGATTTCGTAGTACGGGGGGCGGATGTCCGCGATGGAGTCAGTGCCCGAAGCGATGGTGTGCTTGTGGTCTGATTTTGTGCCAGATGTTCCCGCCGGTTCACCAGACCCGTCTATTGGATTGTAAAGGTCGCTCAGGTAGCCAGTCTTACCGCCGTGAGTGTGTCCCGCCGTTGTCTTGTTCAGTGCGCCGCCGGTCGTGCCCGGATTGGTGGCGTTCGGAGCGCCCACCACGAACTTGTCCCGGAGGTCAGGGGTGCCGCTTGAACCGTTGCAGAGAACCCATCCTGTCGGGATATTCGCCAGCAACCCATGCCACATACAGATGATGCCCGTTGGCAGGACATTGGCCCACGCCGGGTCGCTCGCGCCCTGTTGGAGGAATTGCCCGGCTGTGCCTTTTGGCAATCTCTCCCAGGTGGATGCGCCGCGATACGGAAGGTCGCCCCGCGTGGTGAGCAACGCCAGCACTGAGTCGAACTGCGTTTCCAAATTGTTGAGCTCGGGAGCGTCTATGCCCGGCGCCCCGCCGGATACCCAGGTTGTCTTAACATACGGGAATGCCATTACGGGGCCTCCTCAAGCGTATCTGTACGAGTGATTCTGATTGCCTCCAAGTTTGTCTTTACCCGCGAGTACAGCACCCGCGCCAGCAGGGAGCCGGTGTCAGCCGTTGCCGTTGCCGACGGCCCGCAGAACCAGCCGATCTCCTCAATAGCCCCCACCGCTTCGGAAGCGGCGATGTAGAGAATGGACTCACAGACGGCATCGGTGGCAATGTCGATGCTGGTGACCGGCTTGCGGAACACCTCGTTTACCAGCGTGGTATTGCCGAGGGCCGGGGCGGTGTTGTTATCGCCGATGGCCACATACCGGATGGTCCCATCGTTGATGGCGGTGTAATCGCCGCCCAGCGCGCCCCTCAACAGGTTCAGGCCGATGGTGGTGTAGAGGTTCGGCATCCGTTTGAGGTCGGTTAACTTGCCCCGAAGGTCGAGCACCTCAACCTTGATATTGGTGCGGATTCTCAGCAGGCCGCGCAGTTTCTTTGTCAGCATGGGTACAATCCTCCACTTGGGAAGAGTCCGGCAGCCGGGACCGGGCAGGCGAATACATCCTCCACCACGGCCTCGGTCAGTTGGATGGTCTCGGGAACGCTCGCCAGCACAATGAGGATATCGCCCGCCGCCGTGCCCACGTCCAGCCTGTCCATCAGGTCGCTCTTGATATCGGCCAGCGACTTGAACAACTCCGTCCAGTCGCCGATCTCCGGCCCTTCGACGGCGCTGACGGCATAGGCGTAAGTGTCCGGCGCCAGCTCGGTCATTTCGACGCTTTCAACCAGGAACTGCTCGCCGGTCAAACCGTGCTGGGCGTAGGTGATCGGTACTAAGTCGCCAGGGGCCAGGCCAAAGCGCCAGGTGTTAAAGCGGAATTGCCGGCCGATCAGGCCGTACTTCGCCAGCCTGGCCAGTCCGGCATCGGTCAGAGCGTCTACCGTACGGGCGCTGGGGATGGTGGCCACATCCTCAACAATGCCGGTATTGCCCTCAACGGCGGCGCGGTCGGCAATCTCGGTGGCGTCTTCCACCACGACCATCATCGGGTACTCGCCGTAGTATTGGATGACAATAGCCTCGCCCGCCAGCGGGATGCCCTCGGCTTGCAGGACGGGGTCGGACATTGACCAGTACCAGTCTTTGCCGGTGTCAACGCCCTTCAGGCCGACTGTTTTGGCCGCCGCGTCAACGGTAATGGTCGGCTCGGCGTGCACCGGGTAGGCCAGGGCGAATGAGGCCGTCTCGCCGTCGCCGGTGAAGTTCTGCGTTTGGAGGCTGGTGACATCGACGCCGCCTCTGAGGTACTGGCGGTTGAGATACTTCGGCGACTCGGAAGCAAATGAGTTGGTGTCCCTGATAATGTCCGCGTATCCAATGCCAAAGGGCGCGGGTCTCACCGTGCGCGGGCCAAAGTAGAACTCCTTGTCCTGATTAATGTCCCACATATAGCCGACGCGCTCCGCTAAAGCATCGAGGCAATCAGAGGCTTTGGCGTAGTTGAAGACGGCCTCGGCAATGTTCAGGCCGGTACCGGCGATCGACAGAATAGTCACGCCCTCGGGAATGAGGTAGTCGGTCACAATGTCGGTCACGATGTCGTCAACGTCGGTGGCGGTGTATGACTTGGCGACGCGCCGCTTCTCCGCCAGGTAGCGCCAGCCGATGCAGGACAGCGTGTGGACGGTGATGCCATCCGCCCGTACCGCCCTCGGAAGGTCAACCACCCCGGAGAATTCCAGTGTCAGGAACGGCGGGAAGTAGGTCTTCCAGATATTGACTGACTGGCCCTTGCTGAACACCAGCGCCCCGGCAACATCCACCACGTCGAAGGTGGCCGTGTTGCGCCTTGAGAGGACACTGGAAATGGACAGCGAGCCCTTGCGCCGCTGCACCTGCGCCCCGGCGACTTCGATGATTATCACAGGCGAAGGCCCTGCTTGAGGCGGATTTCTTCAGTCAGCCGCGTACCCATGAGCTTCATAAATGCGCGCCCATCCATTTCGATGACAATGTTGGCCGTTTTGAAGCCCATTTCGGTCAGGGGGACGATGGCCTCCGGCCCGTTCTCAGCCATGATGCCGCGCCGGCCGCCGCCCAATCCCGACAGCATCATCGGCTGGGTGACGATGCCACCTTGTCCGAATGTCGGCCATTCCTTGCCATACTCTGCCGCCATCTCAGGCGTTATGCCCCAGCCGCGCAGTATTTCCGCGATGGACGCATTGGGGTCGAACTCCAGGAGCGCCCCGGCATTGCCGATCATCTCGCGCCACATCTGGTCGAACTGGGATTGAGTCATCTTGTTGGGGTTCACCCCGTTGGCCCAACCCTCAGACTCCTCACGGGAGCCAGGACGGGTAATGCCGAGGGCTTTTAGTGATGCCTCGCGCTGGCTGTCCGCCTTAATACTGGCAGCTATGGATTCCTCCAGCGCTTTTATGAAGTCCGTTACTGAGTTGGTCGCCTTTTTAACTCCGTCGGAATAGGTGACAAAAGCATTCCCGCCAACCGTTAGCGTACCGTCAAGTTTGTCAATGCCGATCCTCAATTCACCGAGGTGATATTTCAGGTTGTTGACGTCTATTCCCGCTTCGTTAAGCCGTTCGGCCATTTCCATGAGTGATACACCGGCTTCTTTTGCCAGTGCCCGTAGCACGTCCTGAGCGGTGATGCCGAACTGGTTATACCGTTCAACCAGCGGGTCCATGTCACGAAGTAATCGCTCCCAGCCACTGGCTATATCCGCCGCGTGTTGGCGTGTTTCGTCAAGGCGCTGGCCGAAGTCTCGGAACGCTTTATCATCCGCCGCCAGCCGCATCTGCTCGATGTAGTCCTCGATGCTCGTAGTGGCGGAGTCGATTTGAGTGGCCATACCCTTCGCAGCCTTGCCGGTATCAGGAATGACAGAAGGTACCTGAACACCGGTCGCTTTTACAACAGCGGCCTCTAGGACTGCCAAACCCTCGGAGGCTTTCCCTAACCATCCAAGGAACTCTTCCCACGGATTGTCTGCCGCCTTTGGGCCGCCTAATGCTTCCCTGAGTTTACTAATTGCCCACCACTCAGTCACAAGCTGTGCCGTGACAACGACTAGGCCGGCAGCGACAATAGCAAGGAATCTTCCCACAGCTACCGTTGCGCTAGCCGCAGCCGTGGCCATGGCATGAAAAGACGTGGTGACTACGTAATTGCCAGCCGCAGAGGCGTAGGCCGCCACTTTGTGGGCTACCATGGCTGATGTACTGGCAATCCACTTGACGGTTGATACGCCTATAGAAGTAGAAAGGAAAAGGAATATCGGCCCAAGGACTGACAGCGCGGCGCTTATGGCCTCCAAGGGTTCGAGGGCGGTGCCGACTCTCAGTGAAAATTCGGCGAATGTCTGCTTGAGATTGTCCATGATGCCGAACTGGGAATTAGCGGCCTCGGCATATTTGTCGGTCACGCCGATAGCGCCGGTCATTTGGCGCTTGTACCCGTCAATCTGGTCCTGCGTCAGCCCCAGAGCGTCGTTAAGGGTCACGGCGCCGGACGCCGCCTGCGTGATAGCCGTCCTGAGCTTCATAGTGGCTGCGGAGCCTACAATGCCCTGCTCGCTCAATGCCGCCAGGGTAGCGATGGCGTCATCCATAGACATATTGAGGTCATCCATATAGGGAGCCATGCGGGTTAGAAGTGTCCCGAAGTCGCTCAAATCAACGAGAGTGTTTTTCGTGAGCCAGGTGAACTTGTCCAATTCACGCGAGGTCGTCGGCAATTCCTCGCCGAACAACTTGAAGGCCGGCAGTAGCAGATCGGCCACGGCATCAGCCGATGAACCAGTCGCGTCGGCCAGAGCATCGAACGCTTTAGCGGTGAGTTGCATCTGTTTGGCGTCCTTGACGCCGGACTTTGCCAATAACTCAAATGTCTTTTGCACTGATTCCAGGGGGAAGGTGACATCAGTTGTGGCCAGTGCCAGGTCGCGCATCTCTTGTGTGGACACTCCCACCGTGAGAGCCGTCTGTGCAAACTGTGCGTTCAACTGCTTCGAGTCGGAAATCATCTTGAGCGATGCCACGCCTACCGCCGTCATGGCAGTACCGACGGCACGAAGTTCCGTCTGGTGTTTTTTGAGCGATGTTTCAATGGAGGATTCGGCCTTTTTCAGGCCGGTCTCCAGGTCCCCCATGTCAATACCGAGGTGGAGCAGGGCGTCTCCGATTTTAAGCGCCATGTTTCACGACCTTGACCTTATTCCCCAGCGTACGGAATAGTTCACTGTCCGAGACCACCCGGTCTTCTCCGGCCCCGGTCGCAGTTGGCGGGGTTTTGCCCTGGTTCTTACGAGCAGTCAAGCTGTCCACCATTAACCTCAAAAGTTCCTCTGTCCAGTGGCTGCCAATGTAGTCCGGGGTAACTCCCGGCCACTCCACCATCAGCCATTCGAACGTCTCGGCTAACGAGCCACCTTGCCCAGTGTTCCCGTCAGCCTTGCCAGCAAAGGGTTGGCTACCTCCATGATGGCTGCGAAGGCCGTTCCGATTTCTGACTCCGTGGCCGCGCCCTCAATCTCCTCTCTGGGTAGTTCCCGGGCGTAGTCAAAAAACAGGTCGATTACCGCATCGGGCACGCTGACCATCATGGCCTGAATTGCCGACTGAAAGTCTTGCCCGTCCTTGGCGTAGCCGGGCAGCGAGGCAAGTAGCGCGGTGAGCTTCTTTCGCCACTCCCTCGCGTCCCGGATTACCAATGGCTTGACCTGGTACGTCTTCCCGCCGAGTGTTACCTCGATTGGAGCCATTAACAGTTTGTCTTCCTCGGTCCTCATTTTGTCCATTTCTCCTTTTGGGTTGCTTTACGGTCTGGCTACGACGGTTTGCGCGGTGAAGCTGGCCAGCAACCCGCCGGCCGCTGAGAACTCAGAGCCGCGAGCGTAGTACAAAGCCAGCGCCTTGCCGGCGGTGATGGCTGCCCCGGACACGGTGAGTTCGATGGTGGTATTGTCGCCGCCCTTGAGGGCTGCCGCTGAGAATGCCCGATTGCCGGCGGTGTCAGCCTCGGTGAACCAGAACTCCAAATGTTTGCCGGCGGGATCCGCCATGGCCCCGGAGAACTTGGCTTCGATGATGGTGCCGCCCGCGTTCGACTTGGTGTCAGCGCCGACGGTGAGAGTCGGTGCTGCTGCCGCCGCATCAACGACACTGCCGAATGTCCCGGCATCGGCCACAAGCGCCGAGAAGGTTACGGGCACCACACTCACCTCGCCTTTCTTGTACACCATGCCGACTTCGCCGGTAGGGTTCACGTCGTCCAGGATGATGAGCCGAGGATACCCAGCGGGGTCAGTCCCTACCAGGGTCAGCCGGCCTAATGCCAGGGCCGCTGCGCCCAGGGTCAGGGTGGAGGTGGCCGTCACCAGCGAAGAGCCGGGGATGGCTGCCACCAGGCTTGCCAGGTCGCCCTCCGCCATGTTGAGGGTAACGGACAATTCCTGGTCAACCAGTTTGCGTATCGGCGTGCCCTCCAGCTCGTGGACCTTGATGTCGGCAAAGCTCGACTTTACCGCCATGGAAACCCCGTCGATTGTGTAGCCGACCACTTTGGCCAGAACACCGACGCCAATGGTGATCGCCGCCGCGCCGACGAGTACGTTTGCTTTATCGGCCATATTCGGCCTCCTCTACCTGTTCGCTTTAGCTGTCAACGATGGTGCCGAAGATGCCGGTATCCGCCACGAGGGCTGAGAAGGTGACCGGGACGACGCTGATCTCGCCTTTCTTGAAGGGGATGCCAACCTCGCCAATCGGATTGCAGTTCGGCAGCGTGACGGTGCGGGCGGAGCCGGACGGGGACAAGCCGACGGCGATGATCTGCTGGTCGCCCAGCGCCGCGCCGCCGATGGTGAGAGTGGAAGCGGCCAAAACGCTACCCGGAATGGCGTCCTCCAAGTGCTGCAAAGTCCCTTCCGCCATGTTGAAGGTGATCGAGACTTCCTGATCGGTCAATTTGCGGATGATGGTGCCGACATTCTCTTCAACCTTGATATCGGCAAAGCTGGACTTGATGGACAGCGTCACCCCGTCCACTGTGTAACCGACTGCGGAGCCCCCGATGGTGATGGATGCCGCGCCTACCAGGACATTGGCCTTGGTTCCCATGTGTGCCTCCTAGATTTGTATTTTCAGTGCGAAAAAGGCAATCACCCGGCAGTAACCGGGGTGTTCCACGTCTTGAACGTCTTGCCCCTGTACCTCCTCCCGCGCCGCGAGTATGCGGTACGTGGTGCCGCCGACGGCTATGGACTGGTTTTCCACTCCCTGGAGCACCTCGTAGAGTGCGCCGTAGACCTCGCGGGCGGCGATCTGCGTGGCCGCCCAGCAGTCGAATTGGAAACTGGGGTCTACGATCGGTGGAATGTACGGCGTGGAGAGTCCGCCACGGACAAAGAAACCGACAGCCGGCAGGGTCGCCCCTTCCGGCAAGCGCGGGCAATAGATGCGGGTGCTGACTTTGGCGGTCAACGTGGTCTGCGTTACCAGCCAGGCCCGGACAATAGCGTTCACATCGCCGAGGCTCACTTCAAGTACCCCTTCATCTTTTCGGTCAGATTGGCCTCTGTGAAGAACTTGTCCAAAGCGGGCTTCATGTAGGGCCTTGCCTGCATTTTGACCGAACCAGTTTCCAGTATTCCACCGTACCCGCTCGTGCTGTAGACGGCG
>Ga0208957_1001532_pt1 | contig 11757 bp, 10 predicted proteins | sample RifOxyA1_FD_184029 | JGI IMG/M metagenome (GOLD analysis project Ga0208957, IMG submission 184029) | Groundwater microbial communities from Rifle, Colorado - Rifle Oxygen_injection A1 (SPAdes) | ecosystem: Environmental > Aquatic > Deep subsurface > Groundwater | place: Rifle, Colorado, United... | reverse complement strand
CCTGGGGCATACATAAAATCTATTTCTAGCTCACCCGGAAAAACCCGTTTCAATTCTGTCTTTGGAGGTTTACTAGGTTTTTCTTTAAACTCCTCCAGGACATCCGCATATTCATCAGTAGCTGCCGGGGACTTAGTGGGTAAAGTAGCTTTGGTTTCTGTAGCAAACGGCCCACCAATAATCTTATCTTCCGGCTTGACCATACCGCTCTTTAACCGATTCTTCGTTATGAATACTGAAGAATTATTGTGAGATAATGCTTCTCCTCCTTGAATCTGCGCGGTATAGGCATGGAGCTTTACATTTGGGTCGTATCCTTCGTACTGATATACAATCGGCTCCTTCTGCTCATATACCCACTCCGGGGCACGATCCGGGGCTTTCTTAGCAAACTTAGGCACAGGCGGAAGCTGGCTTGTCTCGCCTAATGAAACTGGGGGGATAGTCTTTTTAGGTTTAGGCTGTTTTCCTTTAGGCGGTATTGGCGGTTCCCCCGTAACGGTTCCCAGTTGCTTCTTGGCCTGCTCAAAGGCCGATAAGTTAGGATCACCTAGTTTTAATGGCGCAACCCCTTCTGGAGGGATTATTGTTCCTTCTGGTGTAGAAATAAACTCCTCTCTTGGCCCTGCATACTGCGGTTTACCTTTAGCCTGGGCCATCTCTTCCTGGATTATCTCAAATTGGCTTTTACCTATATCGGGTCTTAGACTGCCACCTGCTGATATGCTGGGGCCAACCCGTTGTGGCATTAAAGGGGTTTTAGGAACATCTGCGGGGGTTAGTTTAACCTTCCTTTCCATGCCCGGGAAAAGGGTTGTTTTGACTGTCTCAGAGCCTAATCTTGGCTTCTTGCCTACTATATATCCTCCGCCTTCTCTTTCAGCCTGCCCTATAATTGCAGTTTTTTCCTTAGCTGTTAAACCTGGTATGGGTACTTTTCTCATGGCTAATTCTTTTGTAGTCAATATTTCAGGCTCAGGTGGGAAAAAACGTGGAATAGGCACGCCCCGTGGAGCCTTACCTTTTATGCCGGTTATTTTGGGCTTGAGTAGGTTAATGGCTGGTATCCTAGAAGGTAGTGGAACAGGTTTCGGGCCTAGTAATGCCTTTGGGCCCCCTATTAAACTCCATTCCGCAAGTCCTCCTAATTGCTCAGGTAGTGATTTTTCACGCTCCGCTTTTACCATCTCAGTAACAGCCTCAGCAGGCACATTCTGAAAACCGGTCGCCAGAGGGGTTTTTAATAGCTCTGGATAGGCTTCGAGGGCAGAACCAAATGGAGCTGGAGCACTCTCTTTGGGTTTAGGAAGATTCTCAGAAAAATAATCCCGCAGTAATTCGGTCTGTAAATCTTTTGGAAGGGCGATATAGTCAGGATCGGATTGTATTACTTCTTTGGCATAATCACGTGCTAGTTGTGACTGTTGCTCAACTGGTAATTGCTGATAATCTGGATCATCGTCAAATACTCCTCTCTTTTTAGAAGAAAAAGGCCAGACCATTTTTACCGCCCCTTTTTGCGATTAATCCATTCTTGAACATACCCGCCAGTTTGTATTGTTGCGGGTAATTTAGTAGGAGGCAGTTCAGTAGGAAGCGGCTTAGTAGGAAGAGGAGTTTTTTCCCCCCAAATCTCAACCTCAAGTTGCTTTAGTCTTGGTATCCATTTATCTTTTGTTTTATTAATTTCCTGTTCAACTTCTTGGGCCCTATCTGGGTTCTTCTTCCTAAACTCTGCCCATGCGGCTGGAGTATTGTCTATTGGTCCACCAATTTCAGCTAGCTTCTCATTTAACTCACGTTCATATGCTTTCACGGCAGAGTCATATTGTTTTTGGGAAAATTCTTTTTGTGGGTCTAGTGGTTTAACATAAAAGCCTTCTTGTTCTTTTTCTTTTAGCGTTTTTATTTCCTCTGCACGCCTCTGTCCAGGGGTTTGTGGTGGGATTGTTATCCCCTCCGCTCTCTTTCTTCTTTCTAGCTTTAATGCGTTCTCTATATCTTGCTGTGATTTATACCCTTCTTCACCCACCTTCTCTATTCCCGACAATGCCTCTGCCCCGTATTTCTGCCGCATTTCCCGTACCTTTGCCCAATCTATAGACTCTACGCCATAGGGATATTGCTTTGCTAAGGTAGGCGCTACTTCCTTTGGTACTCCACGGGTAATAAATTGTTGCTCTACCTGTTGGCCCATCTGTGCTTTCACTTCCGGTGGTAGTCCACTCTCTGCCAATATCTCAGTAGGCAGCCTACCCTTTACAATTTCTCTGCTAACTCCTGTAGGAAGTATCGGCTCTGTTTTGGCCGCTTCGGTAATTATTTCTCGCCCTGTTTTCAACCGGTTTTCTGTTAGCCCTTCTGCGTGTGTCTCTGCCGCCCGCTTTTCTTCTTCTATTGCCCTTGTTTCTGCGGATGCCTTATATGTATTCTCTAGTTCTTGCTGTGCGGCTTGCTGTCTTAGCCGATTTCCTTCTTGCCTGAGCTTCAAGCCTTCTACAAATCCTTCGGTTGCCCCTTTTACTATTGGGCCAATAGTCGCTATCCCACTGCCATAACTAGGCACTTCCGGCAAAGCATAACCGCCACCATAACCCCTAACACTAACTCTCTTTCTTCTTCTTGGCATTAGGAATAATATCCTCTGTATTGTGTTGTCTGTCCGCCAGGTAATTGCTGCGGCCGGGGCTGTAGTCGGGAAGTTTGGTAATAGCCCTCATCTGCCTGGCCATACCCAAGACGCTCCCTAGCTTGATTTCTGTAATCTTCAGTTTCAGTAACATAGGCCGATATTGGTACGCGGGAAGTTTGGTCATAAGGCTGCCCATATTGCGGGGTAGCATAAGGTTGTCCGGCAGTCTTATAACTGGGTTGATAGGCAGGTGGAGCTTGTGGAGCTTTCGGTGTTGCCTTTGGGGGGCCAGCATAAAAGGGCTGGGGTGGTGGTTCCCACACGTTATTGTTAATATAGCCCCCACTAGATTTCTGCCCGTAGGCAGAAGCCCGAAAGGAATCGCTTTCTCCCGACTCTCCAACCGTTATTCCGGCTGCCGGTTGAAAATCATCTTTCTTATCTTTATCCTTCCGGGTGGCGGCCCAAATTGTCGCGATACCTTTTGAAACTTCACTCCATCCTCCTACTCTGGCAGCATATCTTGCCGCTTCACTGTTTACATCTATCCCATAATAACCCACAGCTATTTTGGCTTCTTCTAGCTCTGCTTGGGTCTTAATATCCAGTGTTTCTAGATAGGCATCTATGAGCTGTTGTTTCTGCTTTAATTCTGCTTCAACGTTAAACTGCCTAGTCTCCTCTTCCATGTTCCATGTGTACTCAGATTGCTGTTGTCTGAATTTGTCTGCCTCCAGGGCATACTCCATACCAAAACGGCTTATATCGTCCATAAACTGCCGTTCCCGTAACTGCTCTGCCGTCATGGCCTGCCGCTGTTGTTCAAATAGTTGTGCTTGGTTAAGGCCCAGGGTACGGCCAAACTCGGATTCCTGCTGGCCTAACTGTGACCGCCTGAAGCCTTCTAATAGCTCTAATTCTCTGGTACTCAGGCCAATCTTCTCTCTCTCTATCTCTCCAGCTTGTACTCTACCAGCCCTTGTCTCCTCTAATCCCATCAAAAACTTCGAGACATCGTATCCTAGACCCGCCCGCTCCATCGTAGCTTGCTCCCGCATACCAGCAGAGCGGAGTTCCTGATCTATACTGGTGCGTCGCTGGTCTTCGGTCGTGCTAACATCAAACTGCCGCTGGGTTTCCCCAAATGTTGCCCGGGACCTAATAGCCTCTTCCTGGGCAATAGTCTCATTTAGGCTCTGGGCAATATCAAACTCCCGTTGCCTCATAGCCATATCAGCGGCATATCTTAATTGGTCAAGGGTCATTCCTGTCCGGGCTAACGTAGCTTGCTCGGCAGATGTAACGGCAAATTGCTCCTGCCCTACACCAAATTGTTGCCCAGCCATCTGCCGATTCCAGTAATCAGTCCTGGCCTGTTCCTCTGCCGTTAATCGTCTGGCGGCACTCTCTCTTATAATTCCTTCCCTTGCCCTGCCCTGTTCCTCTCCAAAGATCGTCCCTAGCCGATCCTCTACCGCAGAGGTATAGAGTAAATTCTTTTGGTTCATCTCATCTATAACCTGCCGCATAATTTGCGGATTATTACGGGCAAGTTCGTATATTTCACTCTCCCGTTGTGAGGCATAGAGCCGATCTAGTCGTGCCTTCTCTTCTGCCGGTAGCTCAAATTCGGCTGGGGGGGCCTGGTAATATCGGGGCGGTACGTAACCCTCGGGCTGTACAAAAGGCGGCGGTGCTACCTGCCCGTATCTGCTAACACTAATAGCCGGCCCACGATAGCCCGGCATAGCCTGCCCTGGTGGGATAGGGGTAGCTCCGAATATCTTTGGCTCAACAAACCCCTCTGGCTCGGGGAAGGCCCGCTTTTCTTGTTCCAAAGCAGTTAACCGCTGTAGTATTGCTGGATCAGTAACACCTGTCTGAGATAAATATGTAGGGTAACTTTTGAGATAGTCTCCACCTTGGGTATCTATTAATCCCTCTTGTATAAGGCGGTTAATATCGTTACTCCATTGCTCTTGGCTTTTCCAATATTCTTTTGGGGTATTTTTCAGGTAATCATACGCCCCCTGTTGGATATGCCCTTCTGCAAGAAGCCTATCTAAATCACCACCAATACCAGGAGTCACAGGAGTCACAGGAGGCGGAGTCACAGGAGTCACAGGAGGCGGAGTCACAGGAGGCGGGGTCACAGGAGGCGGGGTCACAGGAGGCGGAGTCACAGGAGGCGGAGTCACAGGAGGCGGAGTAATATTTTCCCTTCCTGCTTGAATACGGGGATAAATAAAGTTCCACTCTTCTAACCCAAAGGTACGGGGCGTGCCTGCACTTATTTCACCAACCAAAAGATTTACCTCATCCATATTAATCAGACCCCGATCATACAACCAAGTAATTTCGGGCATATTTAGAGCTCTACGGTTCGCATGAGCGTCTCTTAATGCCTTTTCGTCTTGTTCTGTTATCGGTATTGCCATAATCTTTATCCCCTCAATCTAAGGCTATTTCTTAGCCTGCTTAATGGATCATATCCCCCTGGGGTATAGGGAGGTAAACCCTTGCCGCCCATCGGCTGCTGCGGAGGAGGCATCGACCCCCTTAATGCTGTTAATTGTGGTCTTGCTTGCTGTACCGGAGTTAACCCGGGGACAGGAGGGGGAGTAGTAGGCATAGGCCCAGCGGAATCCTGTGGCGGTCTTCCCCCCCCTAACCGCTTTATCTTACTCATAAATTCTACTAACCCCTGGTCTAAGGCTTCTGGATTAAACCTACTCGGCCCGGTCTGTAAAGAAGCTGTAGGTTGCATTGGAGCTGGTGGTTGTATAGTTGACCCAGGAAGAACATTGTCCCTCCGCTCTACCTGAATACCCGCTGGGGCTTGGGGAGTAGTCTCTTGGCGATAAGGTTCTATTCGGCTACCGTGTACGTTTGGATCATACCCTTCTGGATACCTGGGTTCTCCTCTATAATTAGCCAATCCTAAAGACCGGTCATAATACTGCTGTTGTGTAAGGGGTTCTTTAGGCTTATCCTCTGGCGGAAAGTCTATAGGTGCTGGCTCACCCCGCACAAATGTCTCAGGCGGTGCAAAACGGCCTCCCCTTGCCCGAACATCTTCGGGTAGATCAAACCGTCCCCTATTAAATTGTGGCTCCCATTTTAGGACATCCTGTATCTCATCGGGCAGGCTTTCTTTTCCTTTACCCCCTACCATCTGCGGTAATTCATCCTTCACCTGCTCATACGATTCTCTGCCATACGGAGTATATTGCACCTCATCGGTCACATAATTAAGTACCCCTCCAAAAGCCTCTCTCATTTTCCCTACATACGGATTAACCTTCTCAGCCTCTATAGTATCGGCCATAAAATCAGATATAGAATTAATTAACTGTCCAGCGGGGTCTCCACTCAGGTCTCCATGATATAGCTTTTGTACCTGTTCCTTCATAAACCCTATCTGTCCCCAGGCATCAGGATTAGTAGCAATAAGGGCCTTTTTAAAACTATTACTCTTCAAAACATGCCCTAGAAGGGCATCAAATGTGCCAAAGGCAACATCGTAATTGCCGGAGCGCAAATTAAGGATTAATCGGTCAGTCTCTCTTTTTACCGTAGCAGTCATTTCTTTATTCTGGCTAGGCTTTTTAAACATATTAATAGCCATTCCACCTGTGCTTAATAGGACTCCCGCGCCTGCTACATAGGGAGCGAATGGGCCGGTATATGGTGCTATTGCGCCTAGTCCTCTACCTCCTGCCTGCATATAGTTCCCGGTATTATCTTTTCCTTCACTTTCTGCATAGTCTTCGCTCATCCCAGGTGTCCCTGGTGTTACCCTGGGATTATAGCCTTGTAGCCTCGCCGCATAACCGCTCTGTGCCCTTATACCGCTGCTGGGTATATACCTGGCCATTATCCTTTATCCTCTTCCTCGTGATATTAATTCCCTGGTTAATCTATCTAATGAGTCTTGGAGCTTTTGATGCTCATCCCTATTCTCCTTTCGCCATGTCTCTACTTCTTGCTTCAACATATTGAAAGGTTCTTTTCTTACTATGTCTCCATTAATCACTTTCTGTATCCGCTCAATATCTTCCGCCTGTCCATTCAACCGTGTCTTTACTATCCCGGCAAATTTCCCTACACCGTAAACAACGCCACCCACCACCCCTGCATTACTCAGAAAGGTAAGCCCCAGCATTATTAAGTCTTTATTCTCCATCATCGTCATCGGGCAGCCTCCATAATGTTCTGTCCCATGTTATCGCATAGGTCTCAAATATCTCCTGAATAAAGGCTAAAACATTCTCCAAATTAATAGGCTTACAAGAGGATATTGTTATATGGGCATAAGGTTTTTTGTGGGTAGCACGGCCATCAGGCCAGTCATGGAAGGCGCAGTGAGATTCAATCATCATCTGCAACCCGGAAATGCCGTTTTCGGTTAAGACGTGCTTATTGGGAAAGGAATGGATAATAGGCGATCCATATAAGGTTAAGCCTGCCTGCTCAGGTAAGTTCTTTAGAAACCAATAACTACGGTTCTCGGTAAGCTGTCTCGTATGTACTATATTGATGCTTATGTCTTCACCCAAAAACCCGTTGTTGTTCGCCACTCATAAAGCCCTCCCTAATCAAGAATAAGCCCTGTTTACCCACCCTCGCTCAAAAACGGCCATCTTAGGTATTCTTTGACAGAGCAGCCGTAACTGCCCTGCGGCTTCACTTCTAATGGCAGCTACTAAAGTAGGTTCTGCCACCTGGTAGACAACCCCTACGGTTATATTGCCCAAAATACCATCTTCCGTTACCTTATGGCCGGTTGCCCTTAAAGCCCGCTGTAAAATCTTTACTGCTGGCTTTTCACCCATTAAAACCGCCAGATCAAATACCTTAATGGCAATTTCCTCTGGTAAATTCTTATAGTTTTTCTGTTCCCAGTAATCTTTATAATATATTTCCTTAGCCTCTTCTTTGGTTAATTGCTCGATATTTAATTTTGGATACTGCTTAGAGCTAATGCCCCATTTCGTTACTCCCCCAAGATCATCTGGATTCCTAGAAAGCTCTCCTTCATGCAAAAAAACTATCTCGGCTGCCCGGTTGAAGGATCTATATTTATTCTCTCTCCACTCTCTCTTTTCCATACCCAGCCACACTTTGAACAGGTTATTGTTTCTGTAATATCTGTTTTTCGCAACACAGTATCACAAATTGGACAGCGTCTAACCCACATAGCCTATTCCTAAGCAGTTCCGTTACTTTGCCTTTGCCCAAACCAGAACCCGATTAAAGGGCCATATAGAGCTATGATCTGGTCGGCAGTAATGGTCCCTGTTATTGCCAAGAAAATAACTACTCCGGTTAAGGAAAGCGTTACTACAATCCTCACCAGGCTTTTAGCTATCATCAGCATAAAATTATGCCCTCACATGCCCGCATTCTTCGTACTCAAAATTAAAAGCTACTAATTGGGAATAGACCTCAACCGCCCATTCTCCTGTTGGGTGCTCGTGTTTCATCCCTACAAGACCGTACTTGCCTTCTACATCCCATGCCCAGGATTCTTTTATAGTGCCTGGAACGTTATTAGCTAATACAATAATCAATCTGGGTCCTATATCTCCCCCTAAATCCCATTCCCCTACCCAATCTATCTTATAACGCCATCCCATATGCTGGGCTTTGAAGTAATTACAAGGGGTATCTGGTGAAGATATGTATCTATCAACCTCGCTATTCCAAGGCCCTATATTCTGCCAATTATCTATATCAATCTCCTTTGGGCAAACAGCAAGATAAGGCTCCCATTTTGCCCTAAGATCATTCTGTGGTAAGGTACAGTGTAACCCTATCATGTCCCCATAGAGTTTATAATGATCTACTATATAGCTCAGGTTTGTCTCTACCCTCTGAATTATCAATAAACCACTCTCGGGCGCCACATTTATTCTTTCTGTCACTCCACCATTCCTAAAATCGTTATCTTCCTCTGGGGGCAAGCTACCAAATCGAGCTGTCTTAGCCTTTGCCATATCTGGGTAATTAATGGTGAAGGCAGTCATCACCTCTGATATATCTTTTATTCTAGTCAATAGCTCCTCCTATGCCAGCCCTTATTCCTTCGATATTGTTTTTAAGCATAAAGCTGTACATATATATCTTTTTGGTACAGTCATCAAGCTGCTCCTGATACCTTTTTTTGTCTCTTTCTTTTTTAAAAGCAAAAGTGCCTATTTCCTTATTTAACCACCCCTTGTTTAACTCTTCAGAACATCCTACGGCCTCAATAAGCCCTTTTGCGTTATCGGTAAGAAAATAAACCTGCCGGGCTAGTCTATCTTCCGGTATCTTTGTTGGCTTTATCTCTGGTCCGAATATAGAGAGAGGCTTGTTACTCTCTGTATAACTGACCCAGAATATTCCCCCAATTACAGCACTTACTATTATAGTCAAGAATGCCTGCGCAAATGCCCATTGCCATTGTTTCATTTAACTTTGTTCTCCCTTTTCACCTAAAGGGTTAGCATTTATCTTCACCCCGCTGGAGGCGGTATTCTGGTAATACTTCCCGTTGTGGCAGAACTTTCTGTCCCTTGACTGTTCTTACTTGTCAGACTTATGTTATTTACTCCTACTGATAATGCCATAGAATAAGCCCCCCAGGCAGTAGTAGCATCCAGGACCATGATCTCTACACTATTTAACAACACCGAGCAATTAGCATCCTTATTTCCACTGATATTTTGACTACTATCCCCCGTGGGAGTCGTTACAGCATTCAGTGTGGGAGGATTACAAGCGGCTACCCCTGAATCATATTCTTCCGCTCCCATATCTGGAGCAGTACCAATAAAATGTGCGGCAAAATCAACAATATCGCTGGCCGCACAGGATAGGGCGGAAGTAACGGTAATTGTGCCTGCTCGGTCAGCCGCCTCATTAGCTGCATAAGATACTGAGCTGACCGTTCTGGTCTGGTCTGTCCCCCCACCCCCAGGGGTATAAACCCTGATACTATCTCCTGCTATAATTGTAGGATCAGCATCACCTGACCCGTCATCTCCCCAAGGCCCATGAAACCAATCTGCATTAGCCACCTTTATAGTAGTGGAAGAACCCGCTGTGCATGTGCCAGCCTGGGTAGTTACAGTTGTTAATCCAGTCCCAGCATTAATAGCTGGGCTACCAGCTTGAAGAACAAAATCAGTCAGGTCAACAAAATTTGGATTACCCCATATATCATTCTGTGCCTGTGGGGACATAGCCGCTTTCCAGGAATTGAATGCTGTCTGCCCGTTAGCATTCTGATAAGTTACTCCAGCCTGGTCGTAATATTTGGTCAAAACAGCATCAGAATAATGCAGGTTATAAGACCATACATTATCCGAAGGATTAGCATTCTGAACCATAATAACCGGATTACCTGCATAACCAAAAATAATATTATTTTTGAACTCATTATCATAGATGGTCGTAGAGGTGTTCTGGCTCCAGATACCCTTATCGGTATCATAGCAAGTATTATGGGCTAGAAGGTTGTTGTAAGACTTATTTGGAGTAGCCCCATAGGTTAGTAACCGCACACAGTTTGTGCCCCCCTTTATTCGATTGCCTATAAAGGTATTATATTTATTGTTATCTACCGTACTCGGTTCAGGACTAAGTTTTATATTATCCCCGCCTTCAATGGCTATATTATTTTGCCACCTGCTTCTTAGATTTCTATTCGGATAACTAAAATGGTCAACATCATTACACGTATTATTTATGCTAATGTTATCATTTGAATCACCCCCTGATGGGCAACCCATAAAATACGCATTCGTAACAGTATTTGAATCAGCAACGCTACCCGTACCGTTTTGCATATTTATTGGTTCTGGTTTTCCTGTCACCCCCTCAATATAGCGAGAAACCACCGCATGATTAACCGTATTATTATAAAAATAGGAATAATCCCGTTTATAGGATTTTATTCCTGCTTGATAAGTCCAATCTACATCAACGTTCTTTACCTGCTGAAACTGCCCCTGAACACCTGCTGTTTGTCCACCAAAAATACCACCAGCATTGGAATATTTGATATTAAGATTCTGGATCAAGGTATAATCGGATGCGAGATAAAATAAGGCGTTCCAGGTCTCTCCTCCTGTTGGCAGATTAGTAAGTCTATGGTTAGTGCAGGTATCTGGGTCTACCCCACCATTCACACGGGCATAGACCTTTTGGTTGGCTGTATCATACCACCATTCCCCATCGGCATTAACACTTGCTGCTGAAGTAGCAGTACAAGCAGCCGACCCAGTACACATAAGCCTTTCTGTGCCGCCGCAGGTTACTACATACATTTTTGGCGTATATGTAACAGAGTTGTTTGCGGTAACATAGGTAGAACCCGAAGACAAAGACCAAGAGCCGGTAAATGCCAGGGTTCCTACAATAGTAGGGTCTTCAGATTGGTAGCCCTGGATAGTTAGGAACCCGCCTTCTATTCCGTTTTTGGTACTGGTGGGATTTATATATTCAGAGTATTCAGTATCCCCATCCGAGCGGATAAAAATTGTATTGGCCTGGCTTCCCGTAACCTTGCCCAGTGCTCCATTGATCGTTTTACAGGGAGTAGCCAGGGCAGTACAATTGTTGGAATCAGACCCAGTGCCACCTACGCCATCCTTATCTGCATAATAAAAAGCAGGATGGCTCAAGGAAGGAATCAAACAAAGTAATAATAAGAGTACAACTTTCTTAATCATTTAAAGCCTCACCAGTTTAGCGTAAATGCTCTATGAGCAACATAGAGCTATCAAATGAACTTGCTGCATCATTCAACTGTATCGTAGCTTTTATTGTTACATCAGCTGCCGTGTTTTGGGCTGCTGTTCCCGTACTATTTGACCCTGTGTCTAATTCAGTGTATTCCTGAGCACTTACAGAACCGGTATTGAACACAATAGTCCGAAGTAATCGATTCTGTGCTGCGGCTACAGTAGTCTGCGCCACTACAGTTGTTCCAAAATATACCTTAAAGGTTACATTCCCCGTTCCAGAATAAGTGATACTTTCAAGTTGAGCGGTTATACGGACACCGTCATTTATACCTAATGTACTGGCCGGTAGGGTATAAACAATACCATTTGTTTCATTTACCGTTCCAGTTA
>Ga0208957_1001525_pt1 | contig 11790 bp, 8 predicted proteins | sample RifOxyA1_FD_184029 | JGI IMG/M metagenome (GOLD analysis project Ga0208957, IMG submission 184029) | Groundwater microbial communities from Rifle, Colorado - Rifle Oxygen_injection A1 (SPAdes) | ecosystem: Environmental > Aquatic > Deep subsurface > Groundwater | place: Rifle, Colorado, United... | reverse complement strand
ACCTATTCCCGGATCTCCGGAGATTAAAACAATTGATCCCGGAACAATTCCTCCACCAAGCACTCGATCGAATTCCTCGAATCCAGCTGAAAATCTTCTGATCTGCTGATTTTTTACATCTGAAAGTTTAACCAAACTCTGCTCAACGCCGACACTTAATCCTTTATCCTTTATCCTTAATCCTTCAGTCGAAACTTTAGTTTCGACGAGCGAATTCCACTCTCCGCACTCCGGACACTTACCAAGAAAGGAGGCTGATTGATATCCGCACTGCTGACAAACAAAAGTAGAGCTAATCTTCATAGTAGTAGTTTACCCTGAGCGTCCCTGAGCTTGTCCAAGGGGAGTCGAAGGGTTGACAAATATATTCACTTCGCGATTTCATCGCTCAATACGAATTAACTCTAATACTCTTAGCTGATTTACGATATTCGGATACATTCGCATGTTGGAAAAGACTTATTCTGTCAAGTCACACATGCGAATTCATACGAATGTTTTTTGAGCCAAATAGCCCATTCGCATACATTCGCTATCGATATAGTACCGGTTTTTCCTTAACCACCGGCGCCAGAGAAATCCGTCTCGATTCGGTTTCTACTGACTCAATCGTACAAGTTACCTTTTGACCCACATCAAAAGTTTGATCTGGAGGAATTTTGGAAATATGCATTAAACCTTCAACCCCTTCTTCCAAAGTGACGAAAATCCCGTAAGGACTGACTCTGGCCACAGTTCCGGTAATCATCTCGTCTTTGGAATATTTTGCAGAAGCCTCCGTGAAGGGGTCTTTTGCCAGTTGTTTAATAGAAAGGTTTAACCGCCCTGTTGTTTCATCCTTGGCAATGATCATAACTTCCAGCTTATCGCCTACTTTGAAAAGTTTTTTTGGATCATCAACTTTTTCCCAAGAGATTTCCGAGATATGCACCAAGCCCTCCAGTTTAGAGGTACCAGAAATTTCCTCTCCCTTTGATACCTTTGAACCTTTTGTACCATTTGAAACTTCTAAATTAATTTCCACAAAAACTCCAAACGGCAAAACCGCCGTCACGACACCGGAAAGTTTCTGGCCAATTTTTACTTTTGTTAATTGTTTTAAAATAGCCTCAAGATCGGCCTTTTTCGGCTGTCTCTGGGATAAGATAAGGCGGTTTGTCCCTCTGTCAACTTCAATTATCCGCGCAGTTAAATTCTTGCCAATTAAATCAGTAGCCTGCGAGGACGCTGCCAGCTGCGAAGCAGGCAAAAAACCACGAATGCCTTGCCACTCGCAAATTACCCCGCCCCGGTTAACCTCGATTGCGACAACTTCAATATCCTCACCAGTCTCTTTCCTATTTTCAAGTTCCTTCCAGCGTGTGTCCTGTGAAACCTTACGCATCGAAAGAACAACCTGACCCGCGTCGTTTTCTGGGTACAGTATAGTTACATCTATTTTGTCGCCAGCTGAAAGTTTCAAAGCTAAATCACGAACCGCTGTCAGTTCGCGGCCGGCCACGATTCCCTCGCTTTTCGCGCCAATGTCAACCAAAATCTCAGAGGGTGTTATAGAAACGATTTTTCCAGAAACTTCTTGTCCCCGCCGAAGCGACGGAATATTGTACCCGGTGGAGGCCAGTAGCTCCTCCATAGAGGAAAACTTAGCGCTAGATTTGCCTGTAGTAGCTGATTTTGAAGTTTTTGACTTTGGCAATCATGCTCACTTCCTTAATCTTTATTTCAATTACAAATTCCCAAACTCCAAACTCCAATTTTTGGAATTTGGGTTTTGGTCATTGGTCATTGATTAAGTGGCATTGTATCAGTTTTTTTAAAATAAAAAAAGGAGAAAAGTTAGCTTGCTTGAGGAGCATTAGTATCAATTGGCTGAGAGACTATGTTAAACGCTTGATCCAAAGTTCTATTTCTTTCCGCCCGAATAGCTTCCATAATCTTTTGATCGTGAAGTACTCGATCTTTAGACCGCTCAAACGCATCTCCCCATTCTTTAATACTTCTACCTGGTTCCATAATATCTTCTTTCGCTCGAACAGGAATCCAATCTTTCGGATCTAACTTTTTACTGCCACTGCTTATTTCTTCTGGTAAATTAATAAGTCCGGCTGTTATATCTTTCTGTACAATCTCGCTTTCCCTACCTCTAAAGAGACGTATTGGGCCAACCTCTGAGTGTACACCAAATATACCAGGATACCTACCACCTCTAAATCTATTTGCCTCGTCTCCTGATGAATAACCAGCTACTTTAAATATAAGTACAGATTTCTCGTCGCTCGATGGAATTTCATATACAAGTTCACCGCCTAATTGCTGATTTACTTCCTCTAATCTCTGAAAAATTGATCTAGCTTTCTCTCCTTCAGTTTGTCCTTGAGCTGCTTCAGCCTCTCTTCTCGCCGCTTCGTCCGGAGTTACAGCGACTCCAAGATCCTCAGGCCTCACTGGTCTAACTCCTCCTGCTTCCGTTCCCTGACCGGGAGTAAATCCGCCGCCTGCTTGTCCTCCTTCATGATCCATAACTTACCTCTCTCTATTATTAGATCATTTCCCAAAACCCTCTGTCAAATTCCTTATAAAAAACTCACCGTTGGGTGAGCTAATATGTTACCTACAGTATCTGGAATCTTTACCATTTGTTGACGATCGTCACAAAAAGGTAAAAATAGTACTGAACGAAGTGATGTACGAGGATCGCAGGTCATCAAAAACAGAAGTGCCCTGGCGATGACCTCTTTTTGTGAAACAAAAATATCAGATTCCGAAGGAAGGCTGATATTTTCGCGGTGGAAACCCACAACTATTGTCGGCGCTGAAATTAAGGAAGATTTTACTTTCAAATCCCGGCCCCGAGCTATCTTCGCACCGAAAAGGCACTATTGTCGCCGCTAGTATGTTTCACTATCCAGTTCGGAATGGGATGGAGTGGTTCCGTACCGCTCAAGAGACCGGAATTTCAAAGCAAAATCTATTTTAAAGTTCAACCGCCAACTAAAGAATTATAGCAGAAATCTGCAATCAAGTCCTAAGCGCCTAAAAGCTCCCTATTCCTCTGATGTCTCTGATTCTTTGTTGAAGGAGAATCCGTCTTTCCCGCCAGCCTTCGTCCAGCATAACTTCTAAGCCCTACTCTGCTACTCCTCGGGTTTTTCCTGCTCAATTCAGCGTTTCTTTTAGACCATGCCTCAGGCTTGTATTCCTTCAGTAATTCTGGGGCCCTGAAGCAAGAACTTTGATCAGTTTCCTCAGAAACAGCTGCACTAACTGTAGGTAATGTTAAGTTTTTAAACACTCTCAATACTGCTTCTTGAGCGCTAGACTGTAACCCCTCAAACACGAGCTCTTGACGAGGAAAGCTTCCACTAAGAAGTTGGAGTGCGCGACTATGAATTTGACTAAATTCTGGACCTAATTGCATAACCAACCCTCGTACCGCTCCCTTTAAACCAGTGGAACGAGATATAACTCCTATTGCTGTCGACATTGTCGAATCAGACAAATCAGGATCACTGGCTACCACTCTGTCGAGTACTTGAAGAGTGTCAGGTAGGCCTTCTTGTCTAGACTGATTTAAATCTATCCGTTCAGGACTCATGATTTCTCCCAAAAAAATACCCCCTCGCGGGGAATGCTTATAAAACTAACTGTATTTAACACAAAGTCGGCCTGCTTTGTCAAGCCCAACAAAAAAGCGTCTAGTAAATTAGCGTCTAGCGTTTAGAATTTTTAACTAGACCCTAGTCACTAGTCGCTAATATCTGACTTTGCGTTTCGGAAACTGAATGGAATTGCCTCGCGCTCCGCGCGAGGTTACGAATTAATCCGAATACTGAATTTTGATTTACAATATTTGGATACATTCGCATGTTGAGAATGATCTAGTTAGTCAACCTCTTCATGCGAATTCATACGAATGATTTTTAAGCTAAATAGCCTATTCGCATATATTCGTAATCTTGTGCGAAGCACAAGAAAGGGTCAATCGATCTATTAGTACGGCTAAGCTTACGAAGTATATTCAAATTTATGCTAATAGTTGATCAGTTTTACAATATTCGTTTCTATTCGCATGTTGAGAATCACTAACAAAAGTAATCCACTTCACGCGAATTTACGCGAATAAGGTTGACCAACAAGCATATATTCGCATTCATTCGTACCCACGCAAAGCGTGGACAAACATTACTGCCTTTACACTTGCCGCCTATCAACGTCGTAGTCTACAACGGATCTTAACGATATCTAGTCTTGGGGCCTGTTTGGCGCTTAGATGCTTTCAGCGCTTCTCAGTTACGAACGTAGCTACCCAGCACTGCCACTGATGTGACAACTGGCACACTAGAGGTTCGCTCACCACGGTCCTCTCGTACTAGTGGCGACCCCCCTCAAATATCAAACGCTTGCACCGGATAGAGGCCGAACTGTCTCACGACGTTCTGAACCCAGCTCGCGTACCGTTTTAATGGGCGAACAGCCCAACCCTTCCCGCCTACTTCAGCAGGAGGATACGGTGAGCCGACATCGAGGTGCCAAACCTTCCCGTCGATATGGACTCTTGGGGAAGATAAGCCTGTTATCCCCGGGGTAGCTTTTATCCGTTAAGCTCACGCGCTCCCATAAGCCACGTGAGGATCACTAAGACCTGCTTTCGCACCTGCTTGTGATGTACCACTCGCAGTCAAGCCGACTTATGCCTTTGCACTCTTAAAGTCCGTTTCTGTAGGACTTGAGTCGACCTTTGTACGCCTCCGTTACCTTTTAGGAGGCGACCGCCCCAGTCAAACTGCCCACCAGACACTGTCCCGTCTCCCGTATTTTATTAGGACAAACGGTAAGTTCCAGCCATCGAAAAGAGAGGTGTTACATTGTTGTCAGGTACCGAATGGTACCTGACTCCCTCCTACGCTATACAGTTCCAATAGTTGAAACAAAGTCAAGCTGCAGTAAAGCTCCACGGGGTCTTTTTGTCCTGGTGCAAGTTGGCCGCATCTTCACAGCCATTGCAATTTCGCCGAGTCCTTCCTCAAGACAGTTGCCAAGTCGTTCAGCCTTTTGTGCGGGTCGGAACTTACCCGACAAGGAATTTCGCTACCTTAGAACAGTTATAGTTACTGCTGCCGTTTACCCGGGCTTATACCACAAGCTCACCCCGTCCTTTTCAAGCTCTAGACTTAAAAATTTACTCAAAATGAAATTTCGTTAGTTTAGTAACAAACGAAAATCTAAAGCCCAAAAAGGGCGGGGATCACCTACGGCATTTAACCTACGAGCACTGGGCAGGCGTCAGCCCCTATACATCGTTTTTCAACTTAAGCAGGGACCTGTGTTTTTGTTAAACAGTCGCTTGGCATCGTTAACTGCGCCCAGGTACCGTTTGGTACCTGGGAGGACATCTACCAAAGGTACGTCCAGTTATATTGCCGAGTTCCTTAAGGAAGGTTCTCTCGCTCGCCTTGGTACACTAATACCAGTCCACCTGTGTCGGTTTAGGTACGGTTTTGACAAAAACATAACAACGAGAAAATTTCTTGGAAGTTGAAACAGTTTCTCTCTCCAGCGCGAGCCAGATTGCTATCAAAGCTCGAATAATCATAAAAAGGGATTTTCCACTTTTCACTTCCTTGCTTTTTAGGGGCCGTATCATTTCGACCCAGAAGTCTTCCATCTTCGTCTTCCCTTTGCTTTAAAACGATTTTGTCAAAGTAGCCGAATATTAACGGCTTGTCCATCGACTACGCCTTCTGGCCTCGCCTTAGGACCGACTAACCCTACGTCGACGAACGTTGCGTAGGAAACCTTGGACATTCGGCGCCCCGGATTCCAACCGGGGTTTCGCTACTCATACCGGCATTCTCACTTCGCACCGCTCCAGTCCGGCTTACGCCGTGGCCTTCACCGCATATGCGAACGCTCCCCTACCGCTCGCCTGCGCAGCAGGCGACTACTAATTTTTGCAAATACTTTTTATATGCGAATTTATTCGAATGCATCAATAATCTAAAATATCAACAATGAGATATTAAATCGAAGCACATTCGCATTCATTCGCATTAATCTAGCATTCGCATCCATTCGTAATCGCATGCTACGCATGCGAACCCCAAGCTTCGGTGGTATTTTTAGCCCCGTTACATTGTCGGCGCACTGCCGCCTGTTCCGGAGGTCGGATATCGGATATCAGAAATCAGACTATCACGTCCGAGATCCGACATCTGAATTCCGATCTCCGGAACTTAGACAAGTGAGCTGTTACGCTTTCTTTAAAGGATGGCTGCCTCTAAGCCAACCTCCTTGCTGTCTAAACGTCAATACTACCTTGCACACTTAAAATACACTTCGGGACCTTAGCTTTGGATCTGGGATGTTTCCCTTTAGCCCTGGCCCGCTTATCCGGGTCGGACTGACTCCCCGCCTAGATTATTTCCCAGTATTCGAAGTTTGATTAATCAGCACACATTGCTGCGCACAGACTATTCAGTGCTCTACCCCTAGGAACTTTGACGGGGGCTATACCTAAATATATTTCGGGGAGAACCAGCTATCTCCGCGTTCGATTGGCATATCACCCCTAACCACAGCTCATCCCAGCCACTTGCAACTGACACGGGTTCGGACCTCCATACCGCTTTCGCGGGACTTCATCCTGGCCATGGCTAGCTCACGCGGTTTCGGGTCTTTTCCATGCTGTATAATCCCGCCCTTTTCAAGTTCAAATTGAACATTGTCCCCGTCTAACTTAAACCCAAAAAGGGCGGGACGCGCTATTAACGCTCGCTTTCACTTTGCCTCCCCCCGCCCTTTGCTCGCAAACTCGCAAAGGTCAGAATTCCAAAATTCTAAATTCTAAATCCGAAACAAATACAAAATCCTAAATTCAAATGATCAAAACCAGCTTTTTCGAATTTTGAAAATTTGAAAATTCGAATTTGTTTAGTATTTCGATATTCGTGCTTCGAATTTGCGCCTTTGGCTTACGGCCAAAAGGCGGGGTTAGACTACAGAATGGAAAAACTCACCGGTTCATTCTTCAATAGGCACGTCGTCACCAGGTACCAGACGGTACCTGGCTCCGGCTGCTTGTTAGCGTTCAATTTCAGGTACTTTTCATTCCCCTTCCGGGGTACTCTTTCACCTTTCCCTCACGGTACTAGTTCACTATCGGTCGCAACACATATTTAGCCTTAGCTCATGGTCGAGCCAGATTCCTACAGGATTTCGCGTGTCCCGTAGTACTTGGGATACTCCTAGAGCCATTTAAGATTTCACATACGAGTCTTTCACTCTCTATGGCCTGCCATTCCAGACAGTTCTGCTATCTTAAGTGAGATCTCATATTAGAGTCCCGCAACCCCAGGTACCGTATGGTACCTGGTTTGGGCTTTTCCCCTTTCGCTCGCCACTACTCAGGGAATCGTTAATTACTTTCTTTTCCTCGCCTTACTTAGATGTTTCAGTTCAGACGGTACCCTTCCTTAAGCTTATTAATTCGCAAAAGGATGCTCATGCACAGCGCAAGAACCCCTAAGTAACTTAAGGTACTTAAGTGACTTAAGAACCCCTGTGCCATGCACAAGCGGGTTTCCCCATTCGGAAATTACCGGATCAAAGCTTGACGGCAGCTCACCGGTACTTATCGCAGCCCTCCACGTCCTTCTTCGGTGTGTTGCACCAAGGCATCCATTGAACGCATAAATATGACCCATTCCATTCAGTTTCCAAAACGGCCACTGTGAAAGTGGCTTCAAGAAACTGAATTAATTTTTTCCAGGTATTCAATTGTTAAAGTGCTGTCCTGCTTCGCAGGACTTCGAATTTATTCGAATAGTCAGCTTAGCTACCTTCTATTCGTATACATTCGCATGTAGACATAGACCAAATAAGTCAACTTCATCATGCGAATTTACGCGAATATTAAGTTAAATATCGATGCGCATTCGCATCCATTCGTATCTATTCAGTGGACCCGAGCGGACTCGAACCGCTTACCTCTGCAGTGCAAATGCAGTGTTCTACCTGCTGAACTACGGGCCCTGATAATATGCGAATTTACGCGAATACTCTTTTTGTTTCTAACTATTCGTTCTTATTCGCATGTTAATATCAGGACCAAATAAATCACACTATATGCGAATTCATGCAAATTATTTTTAGGCTAAATAGCCCATTCGCATACATTCGTAATATCTTAAAAAGGGAAACTAATTTACGGCGCCAAGCTAGACTTGACTTGAAGTTTAATTTGGAAAAATTTCACCATAAAAGTTAGTTCCCTAATGGAATTCACCATTTGAAAGTATAGCAATGTAAACTTGCAGTGTCAACCACTCCCTACGGTGACTTGACAAAGGTAAAAGCAAACACCGATACTTAATTCAGAGCCTAAAGAAAATTAACAATACAAACACGAATGCCTGCACCCATCAGTAAACTCTCATTGATCGTGCCTGCCTATAATAAAGATTCTGAAGTTTTCAAATCTGTTTGCTCTTTTGTCTATCAACTAAAAAAGCTTCCCTATGATTGGGAAATAATTGTGGTTGATGACGCCTCTCGTGACTTCACTCTTCGAGAAGCAATTCGCAGTAAGAAATTCAATGGTAATACCCACCGAATCAAAATATTTTCCTACGACTTGAATCAGGGCAAAGGATTTGCCCTTTACTACGGTTTCAAAAAAAGTATTGGCGATATTGTTGTTTTCGCGGACTCTGATCTGGATCTTCCCATGGAAAATATCCCGGTTGCCCTAGATTATTTTCAAAAAAACGGCGCCGATATTACCATCGGCTCAAAAAGACACCCTCTCTCTAAGGTCAAATATCCACTTGCCCGAAAAATTCAAAGTAAGACATATCAAATGCTTATCAAATTACTTTTCAATCTCCATGTAACAGACACCCAAGTCGGTATTAAAGTATTTAAACGAGAAGTTTTACAGGACGCTTTTCCAAGAATCGTCGTTAAGCAATTTGCTTTTGACCTGGAACTTTTAGTTGTCGCCAACTCTTTAGGTTACAAAAAGATAACAGAATCACCTATTGTTCTCAATTATCAGTTTTCATCCACAATTCGCCTTAAGTCAATTCTAAGAATTCTCCAAGATACATTCGCCATTTTTTACCGCAAAAACTGGCTTAAGTATTACCAGGTTGCCCGCTACCGGCTGGAACAAGACGAATCTTTAATTACCCCGCAAAAAGCCTTCATTTAGGATAAACACGAATTAATGCGAATTCTCCTAGGTGGTATATAATCATTTGTATAAATTCGCATAATGAGATTGACAACTTAAGTCTTCCTTAAAATGCGAATAAGTCCGAACATTGGAAATCAGAAACAGTATTCGCATCCACTCGTATGCAAATCTTATGGCTTTCTTGGCGGGACATTAAAAACCCGGACGCGGGTGGCGCTGAAAAAGTAGCTATCGAGGTCGCAAGCCGCTTTATCAAAGATAAAATACCCGTCACGATCTTCACCTCACACTTTCCAAACGCCAAAGGTCAGGAAATCATAAGGGGTGTCAAAATCATCAGACGCGGAGGACTGATTACCTGCCGTTTATTTGCTTTCCTTTATTATATTAGAAGAACTCATGAGTTTGATTTAATAATTGACGAAATAAACACAATTCCCTTTTTCTCTATTTTATATGCTAGAAGTAAAATCATAACGTTAATTCATCAACTTGCCAAAGAGTACTGGTTTAAACAAACCTTTTGGCCGGTTAATATCCTTGGATATTTGCTTGAGTCTCCCGTATTAAGACTGTACAAAAGTTCTCTTACCATAGCTCTTGGAACCTCGACTGAAAATGACCTTAAAAACATTGGCTTTACTCAGGTTAAAACTTACATGCCGGGAATTGATTTTAACCCTCAACATACCCCGCAAAAAGCAAATCTGATTCTTTTTCTCGGACGCCTTATTCCTGCCAAGGAACCAGATCACGCGATAAATGCCTTCAAAATAATCCATAAGTCATTTCCTAAAGTAAAACTCATTATCGCCGGCCGTGGAAAAGAAAAATACGTACAAAAGCTTAAAAATTTAATAAAAAAGCTTAGTCTTCAAAAAGCTATCGACTTCAAAGGTTATGTAACAGAAAAAGAAAAAATAAATTTGCTAAAAAAATCTAAAATAATGCTAATCCCCTCTATTCGTGAAGGTTGGGGTCTAGTCGTAATAGAAGCTAATGCCACATCTTGTGTTCCTGTAGCTTATAATATACCTGGGCTTAGAGATTCGATTCAAAATGGCCAAAATGGTCTACTTGTTAATAATAATCCTCAGGCGCTTGCCACTAGTGTCCTTTTGATTCTTAACAATGGATTACTAAGAAAAAACCTAATAGAATTTGGCTATAACTGGAGTAAAAAATTTACCTGGGAAAAATGCTACAGGGATTTTAAAGCTTTTATTCTGAACGAAAAACTCCTTTGAGAACAAAAATGAGGTGTCGGGTCAGACTCGACTAGCCACGTTTGACATAGTAAATCTTGTGCGAAGAAAAGAGAACAACGGCCTTTCGACCGTGAGGGTTATTTTTAGAAAATAATAATTCAAGTTTCTTAACTTATGTTTTTTACTAAAAGATCATTAAAAAAAACTTTACTTGAATCATTTTGGAATCAACCTCAATACATAAAACTCTCTCATCAATTTAGCAAAAATACTCAAGACTATTATTGGATGAACATTCTTAAACAAAAAGCTCAAAACAAAAAAAGGATACTAGACATAGGCAGCACAGATGGTACAAGACTCAAATTACTTAAAGTAGAGACCCAAATGTATGGTCTGGATATAGCAGGAACAGCAATATCCATCGGGCGCAAAAAATATCCCACAATCAACTTTATTGAGGCAGATGCCGAAAAAATTCCTTTCCCTAATTCATATTTCGATCTTACTTATACTGCCTTCTGCTTAGAACACTTTATAGCTCCAGAAAAAGTAATTTCTGAAATGATCAGAGTTACTAAAAAAAACGGCCAGATAATTTTCGTCTGCCCTAATTATGGTTCTCCCCTTATTAATTCGCCTTCTACAAGACACCCAAGAATCCTGAAATTTATAAAAATCTTGAATCTAGAAATTCTACATTTTTTAAAATTAAACGACAAAACAATTCGCTGGGAAAAAATTCAGCCAAAAATTACTAATAAATTTCAGCCGGATGACGATGCGGTCAATTTACCGTATTTGCCTAATTTAATTTGGGTCATGAAGTCATTTGGGTTGGAGATTGAACACGCCTCATCAGGCTGGGAAGTCTCTCGAAAAGGCATAGTCAAAATACTTCTATTCTTCCTAAAAAAATTGGGAATTACTAATTTATACCCAATTAAATATTGGGGACCAGATCTTTTTTTGATATGCACTAAAAAGATATAAAAATTTTACTTCTTATATGCATAAATCAGTATGTCTTGAAATTGCTTTTTGGTAAAAGGCATTTTGGGCGTACTCCGAATTTGATAACCAAACCCGTTTTTTTCAAAAATATTTAAAAAATCACTAAAATCATCCTTCCAAGAATCAATATGATGATGAAATTCCACCACAGCTTCCCTAACAAAACTCAGCTTATGTTTTTTTGAAAGCTCACTCATTACTAATCCTTCAGCCCCTTCAATATCCATCTTCAAAAAATCAATTTTTCCTTTAATATATGCTGAGAGCTTAACCGACGGCAATCGTTCAAAAACGATAGACTTTGAATTTCTCTCGCTAATTATGCTTTTGCTTGCAGAACTTAGATTCTCTGGATTAAAGTAAAATTTTACT
>Ga0208957_1001524_pt1 | contig 11796 bp, 10 predicted proteins | sample RifOxyA1_FD_184029 | JGI IMG/M metagenome (GOLD analysis project Ga0208957, IMG submission 184029) | Groundwater microbial communities from Rifle, Colorado - Rifle Oxygen_injection A1 (SPAdes) | ecosystem: Environmental > Aquatic > Deep subsurface > Groundwater | place: Rifle, Colorado, United... | reverse complement strand
CCAGACGAATTGAGCGTATGAATATCACCGAACGCACTTACATCTTGCAAAATTTTGCAAATTTAAGCGTATGAACGCAACCGAGTGCACTAACATCCATAATATTACGACAACCAGATAAATCGAGCGTGTGAACGCCACCGAGTGCGCTAACATCAGTGATATTAGTAAAAGATAAATCGAGCGTGTGAACGCCACCGAGTGTGCTGACATCACGAATATTTTCGCAACTAGATAAATTGAGTGTATGAACGTCACCGAGCGCACTAACATCCGTAATATTTGAGCAACTCAATAAACTGAGCGTATGAACATGTCCGAGCGCACTGACATCCGTAATATTAATATGAGATAATTTAAGCGTGTGAACACCGCTGAGTACACTAAAATCTGTGATATAATAACAACAAGATAAATTAAGCGTATGAACTCCGCCAAGTGCGCTGACGTCCGTGATATAGTAACAACTCGATAAATCGAGTATGTAAACGCTACCAAGTGCACTGACATCTCGAATATTTTTGCAATTAGATAAATTAAGCTTGTATGTATTCCCGAGCGCACTAACATCGGTAATATTAGTATAAGATAAATTGAGTGTATGAACGCCACCGAGCGCACTAACATCCGTGATATTTTTGCAACTCGATAAATCGAGCATATGAACACCGGCAAGCGTGCTAACATCTCGAATATTTTTGCAACCGGACAAACGAAGCGTATGAACGCCGCCAAGTGCACTGACATCTCGAATATTTTTGCAACCAGATAAATCGAGCGTATGAACACCGCCGAGCGCACTAACATCCGTAATATTTTTGCAACTAGACAAACGAAGTATGTGAACGCCGCCAAGTGCGCTGACGTCTCGGATATTGGTATGAGATAAATCAAGTATATGAACGCCACCGAGCGCACTTACATCAATGATATTAGTATAAGATAAATTGAGTGTATGAACGCGACCGAGTGCACTAACGTCTCGAATATTTCTACTTCCCGATAAATCGAGCATATGTACGTTGCTAAGTGAAACAATATCGGATGGATTTATTATCGCAATATTAACATTGTGAAATAATAATTGTTTCGTAATCAGTGATTGTCTAATATATTTTTCAAAATCTCGCTCGGTCTGAAATCGTGCCATTCCTAAAATTCGTTTAGGTTCGACGTAACGAATATACTCAGTGACTAAATAACGCGCATTTTTATTCGTTTTAGAGAAAGCAATGATGTCCTGATAACTTAGGTCGCTAAATATCGCCGGCCATAAATCTTCTGGTAAATCAAAAATCATTTTTTGATCTAAAATAAGAAACGTAAATAACTAAAATTAAGCGAATTCACTTTTTAAAATTCAAAATCATATATTAAAAAATACGGATTTATTTTTTTGGAAAAAAGTTTTAAATGAAATAAAAATATTTTTTTTTGAAAATCTTAAAACTTTGAAAAAAAAACTTTTGGAGAAAACTTTTGGAAAAAACTTTTAAATGAAATAAAATTAAAATTAATTTAAAAAAAAATAAATAAATGAAATTTGTTAAAAAAATAACTTAAAAAACTTCCTTAAAAAAATAAAATAGAGATTTTGAAAATTCGAAGTAAATTGATTTAAAAAAAATACAAAAAAAATAAAAGCACAAAAACGCAAATCAACAAGCACAAGCAACATCGAAGAGTTCGACAAATGAATGCCACGTTTCAGAATCCTCTCTATCAATACGCGCGATAAGCGTATCGATTAAATCGCAGTAATCACCATCGCGATCGCCATCGCATGCACCGCATAGTGCATGCGATAAATCTATCGCACCGCACTCAAACAACAGATCAATTATATCGCAATGACCGCCAGAACCAGCAGCATACATTGCACGACTCGAAACGTCGACACCGCGATCGATCAACATACTCACAATCGCGCGGTGTCCGCCTTCGCATGCGATAAATAAACCCTGAACCATAGCAGTAGCTCCGAGTTCGAGCATTCTGCTAGCAATTTCAAATCGACCAGCCGAACAAGCACCGTGCAAACCCGCATCCAACACGTGAATACTGTCGTCGTATGCAATAATCCCGTCAATTACACGGGAATATCCGTGTACACATGCTGCATACATTCCAAAATCGATCCACAAAGGATCAGGACCGAGAAGAAGTGCACGCTCAAGTGCGATAACGTCTCCACTTTGACAAGCCCTAATGAACATATCATCAATTCTTTCTTGCATTTGTTTGTTGTTTTGTTGGCAAAAGTTTTGATGTTTTGTTTGATTGATTGAGAAATAATATCTCAAAATAAAAAAATTCATTTTTTTTTCATTTTTTTTAAAACTCTAAATCGAGAAAAATATCGCGATTTTTATCATGTAAACGCGATAAAACTAAATCATGTAATGATTGATAAGATCCGAATAATCGGTATTTTTTACCGATTTTAAGTGGTTCGCTGAAAACAAAATTCATCTCTAAAAATTCTATCCATAAATCGTCTTCAACTCGTATGATATATGCGCCGCCGTAAAATAATGTCAGATTATAAATCAAATCGCAAAATTTACTTTGTAATTTATATGGTAATTTTTTATATCCGGGAAAAATCGCATCAAGCAAGTCTGTTTGTGATATACAATAAAGTTCGTTTAATAAACTATCACACGACTCGTCATTATGCTCGCAACAAAATATGTAATAGTAAAAATAACTAGAATATGGCGCTGTTTTAAGCGTATAATGCGATTCAATTTCGGCTTTTAACATTATGTCATTAGCCCCGTAAGAATAATTACCAATGGGGTTATCATTTGGTCGCCTTGCCAGCTTCAACCAACATTGCGGTAAATCTTCCATTTTTTACGTAAATTTTTTAAAAAAATAAAATTCAATTTTTAAATTTAATTTTCGCTCACATTTAACGACTTTAAAAAATAACAAAATACGGATTTGTTTTTTTCAAATAAAATTACTTAATTCGAATACGTTTCTGTACGTCTATATTTGCGACATTCGTAATATTTTTGCAGTCTGATATATAGAGCGTGTGAACGCTATTAAGCGCGCTGATATCCCGAATATTTTCACAGTTCGATATATAGAGCGTGTGAACGTGGCCAAGCGCACTAACATCCCGAATATTATGACAATACATTAAATAGAGAGTGTGAACACCTCCGAGAGCGCTGACATCCCGAATATTATGACAACACGATAAACGGAGAGTGTGTACATGGCCGAGCGTACTGACGTCCATTATATGATTACATTCCAATAAATTGAGCGTATGAACACTGCCAAGCGCACTGACATCCATTATATTTTCACATCCCGACAAATCTAGTGCGTGAACGTGACCGAGTGCTCTAACATCCCTAATATTTCCGCAATATGATAAATAGAGTGTGTGTACACTACCGAGTGCGCTGACATCTGTGATTTTTTCGCATTCCGTTAAACAGAGTGTGTGAACGCCGCCGAGTGCGCTGACATCTGTGATATTTTGGCAACCTGATAAATTGAGCGTGTGAACACCGCCGAGTGCGTTGATATCCGTAATATTTTTGCAACCTGATAAATAGAGCGTGTGAACACCGCTGAGTGCACTGACATCCGTAATATTTTTGCAACCTGATAAATAGAGTGTGTGAACGCCACCGAGTGCACTGACATCCGTAATATTTTCGCAACGAAATAAACGGAGCGTGTGAACACCGCCGAGTGCACTGACATCCGTGATACTGTTGCAATCCGACAAATTGAGCGAATATACTTTTCCGAGTGCGCTAACATCCCGGATATCAGTACATGATAAACGGAGAGTGTGAACACCGCCGAGCGCGCTGACATCAGATGAATTTATTATCGCAACACAAACCTTGTAAAATAATAATTGTTCCGTAATCATCGATCGTTTAATACATTCTTCGAAATCTCGCTCGGTCCGAAAATATACTTTATCCGAATCGCGTTTAGGTTCGATATAACGGACATATTCAGTGACCAAATAACGTGCATTTTTATTTGTTTTAGAAAATGCAACGATGTCGGGATAACTTAGGCCGTTAAAAATAGCCGGCCAAACGTCTTCAGGTAACTTAAAGATTGTGGTCACTGTTTCCGACATTTCTTTAAATCTTAAAAAATTAAACTAAAGTGAAAAATAAATATATCAAAAAATAAATTCATTTTTTTTTAAATGTTAAAATCCAATTTTTAAAAAAATAAAAATAACTTCAAAAAAAATTGCAAAAATACGGATTTATTTTTTTTTCAGATAAACTAAAAACTATTTGCTATATTTGTGCAACCCCATAAATTGAGCGTGTGAACGCGACCGAGTGCGCTGATATCCGTGATTTCTGTGCAGTTCGACAAATCGAGTGTGTGAACGCCACCAAGTGCACTAACATCCCGAATTTTATTCCACGATAAATCGAGAGTGTGAACGTGACCGAGTGCACTAACGTCAGTTATATTATGACATCGCGATAAACGGAGCGTGTGGACACGGCCGAGTGTGCTAACATCCCGAATATTATTGCAATGCGATAAACGGAGAGTGTGAACACTGCCGAGTGCACTGACATCTGTGATATTATAGCAATGCGATAAATCGAGAGTATGAACACTGCCAAGTGCACTGACATCCCTTATATTTGCACATCCCGACAAATCTAATGTGTGAACATGACCGAGTGCGCTGACATCTGTGATATTATAGCAATGCGATAAATCGAGTGTGTGAACGCTGCCGAGTGCACTGACATTCTGAATATTACTTTCCGACAAATCGAGCGTGTGAACATTACCGAGTGCACTGACGTCCGTATTATTACGACAATTCCATAAATAGAGCGTGTGAACACCGCCGAGCGCACTGACATCTAATGGATTACCTATTGTAATGCGAACCTTGTAAAATAATAATTGTTTCGTAATTATCGATCGTTTAACGTATTTCTCAAAATCTCGATCGGTATTAAACCATACGTTATCCGAATCGTATTTAGGTTTGGCGTAACGAACGTATTCAGTGACCAAATAACGCGCATTGCTATTCGTTTTAGAGAATGCAATGATATCGGTGTATCTTAAGCCACTAAAAATAGCCGGCCACACATCCTCTGGTAACTTAAAGATTGTTGTCACTATTTCCGACATTTCCTTAAATCTTAAAAGTGAAAAATAAATATCTCAAAAATAAATATCTCAAAAAAGTAAAATTCATTTTTTTTTAATATTTTTAAATATTTTAATATCGAAAAAATATTAAAAAATATGCGGAAAAAATATTTCACTATACATTAAATTTACTTTTTTTAAATTTTTTAAAAATGAGCGTTTCTGATGTTAAGCAAATTATGGTTGATAACAGACAATCGTCTGTTATCGAACTTGCGCCATTATCTAATACGCAAAATTATTGTTCAATGACGTTACCGAAAGAAAAACTATTACCAAAATCTTTTGTCGGTGTTAAATTCGAATGGGGATATTTTCCGATGTTTGACTCGATTGTTATTTTAAGTATTGAAAATAGTTTTATTCGCGCACAACCTGAAGGCGGTACCGCAATAGAAATATTTACCGCAGGGTTAAATCTCATATTTCCGTTACCACAAGCGAATCCAACCGTATTAGGACCAGTTAACATCGCAAGTAACGCGGATTTAGCCGCGATGATACAAGCAAATTTAAACGCGGAAATAACCGCGTTAGGCCTCGATGCGCAATGGGGCGGAATTAATTCGATTACCGTTACTTGGGTAGCAGCCGAAGTTTCCGCAACATCTAACGGATTTTACGTATTTCGAAATGTTTACAGCGTCCCATTTCGACTCGATTTCGCACCGACATTAACGATTAATAAAGGTATGGGTATTCTTCTCGGATTCGGTAACGGCGTTACAGATTACGCTGTTACGCACATTAGTCACACCGCAACACGTACGTTACCGGCTGGAGCGGTAACGCCGTCCGATTTAATAGCGCATTTATATGTCGTATTAGATTACGTTGCTAGTGGAGTTGATCGCGGAGTTTTAACATTTACCGGTACACAACCAATTAGTGGTATAGTCGCCGCGATTGATTTAAATAATGTAACCGCCGCAACACCGCGATTTTACGAAGAAGCATTCAATACGCCGGCGTTAATCGTGACGAATTCCGTATTTTATGAACGTACACGTTCGCACGATTTTCGTTTGCCTCCGTATACACCACCACTACCCGCACAATTAACGATGACATCTAATCCGCTAATGCAATTACGTTTTGCTACTTCGTCGGGTTTCGCGTTTGATTTGACAGATGATCCTGTTTCGATCGATATTCCGCAGGGTATTTCGTTCGCAATTATGTACGATACAAATACACCGACGAGCAGAATTACATAATTTTTAAAAAAAAAGTATACTTTTTAAGATTTTAAATTTTAAAAAAAATCTCTAAAATTATATACTATTTTTATAATAAAAAATTTTATCTTTTAATTTTATCTTTTTATCTTTTAAAAAATGTCGAAAAAATTATCTCGGAGATTTACCGATCTGCTTGTTGATGTCGGTAAAATTGATAAAGCTACGACAGGAACTATTAAAAGTGATGAAGATTTCCGCGAAAATGTCATTAGAATTGTCGATGATGTATCTGATGAAGAATTAAGAGATTATATTTTTATCGGCGATAGAGCGCAGCGAATAATACGCGTTATAAAACACGAAATTAAAAACGAAAAAATAGATAATATTGTCGCACTCAAAGGTGCGGAATATTTTGAAATATTAAATAAACTATTACAACGCGTTTACATGCAATTTTTCAATAAAATTATTGCGGAAACCGTTTGGTGTGGTGCTAATATCGTAACAGATGTTAGTGAAATAGGTACATATTACGTAAAATTAGTCGGAAAAATACCGCAAATCGCACAAATTTTACGCGATAATTCTGCCGCAATTGGTGTCGCGCGTCTATTTGAAACAGTCGCTACAATCTATTTTACAAAAAAAATTGGCGAAATAACAATAGAAATTGTTAAAAGTAAAATACGAAAAAATTCGGTAATTTTACACGTCAAAATGATAAAACAGATGGATGAATCTGAAGAACCAAATGTATCCGATACTTCCGAATCCAGTGATTTAAGTAATTCAAGTGATTCTTCCGATGACGAATCGGTTGAAAACAACGAAGTTAATGAATCATATGAAACACCTTCATCCGATTCATCCGATGAAGATTCAGATGAAGATTCAGATGAATCATCCGATGAAGATTCATCATCTGATGATGAACAAGGAGATGAAAATTCTGAAAATGAAAAAATCGAAAGTGAAAATTTAAAAAAATCTGAAGTGGAAAAAATCGAAAAAGAAAAAATCGAAAAAGAAAAAGAAGATGAAAAATCTGACAGTGAAAATTTAAAAAAATCTAAAGTGGAAAAAATCGAAAAAGAAAAAGAAGATGAAAAAAATGACAGTGAAAATTTAAAAAAATCTGAAGTGGAAAAAATCGAAAGTGAAAATTTAAAAAAATCTGAAGTGGAAAAAATCGAAAGTGAAAATTTAAAAAATTCTGAAGTGGAAAAAATCGAAGGTGAAAATTTAAAAAAATCTGAAGTGGAAAAAATCGAAAGTGAAAATTTAAAAAAATCTGAAGTGGAAAAAATCGAAGGTGAAAATTTAAAAAAATCTGAAGTGGAAAAAATCGAAGTGAAAAAAATCGAAACGGAAAAATCTGAAGTGGAAAAAATCGAAAGTGAAAATTTAAAAAAATCTGAAGTGGAAAAAATCAAAGTGAAAAAAATCGAAACGGAAAAATCTGAAGTGGAAAAAATCGAAAGTGAAAATTTAAAAAAATCTGAAGTGGAAAAATCTGAAGTGGATAAAATCGAAGAAAATGATAACGAAATAGTTGGTCATTTTGTTATTAAACACCCTGAACATAAGACAAAACGTGTCCATAGGTTATAACATTTAAAGTTCGCATGCACCTCCAGCACATGCCAATTCGCGCGTTGCTTCAGCATCGGCTTCAGTTTCGTATGCGACTATTTTACTGAAATTGATTTTACGATAAATACCTAGAAGTCGACGATATTCATCTTCCGTTATTTTTTCCATCATCATAACGGGATATACGTGTTCATCTCGCGGAAAGAATGCGAGACTACCGACGGAATCGAAATGAGTATATACCCAATTCGCAACTTCTAACCATTCCGTATCACGAACATAAATAGTCGTTGATGGATTATGTTCACACCAATTTTCTTTAAGCATTAACCACATTTCGAGCTGCCTTTTCGCGTCGATATCCGTTTGAAATACCGCGGAAGCTGGCGATTCGATCGGTACGTCAACAAGAAAGTCGATTGCATCTGATTCCGCAATTTGCGGAGATTTTGTACGATACGGTACGCCACTGTCACGCAATAGTTTAAACATCGGACTTGTTCGCGATAGCGTTATACGTTGTACATAGAATCGCGCAAAACGCGGTGACATTCCGGATGATGAACCGACTAACTTCGACACGCTTCCGGATGGTTTTACGCACGTAATAGCAGTAGCCGGCGTGATTCCGAAACGTTCCGCATATTGCGCGTTTATAACGCGTGCGTAATCACGTAACTCGCGTAATAAGTTCGCGTTCAAAATAGGACAATCCCACACGCCAGTTAAACTGACGCCGAGAAGCCGTTCGCGTTCGCAGTTAGTGCGCCATTTTTTCGCAATATATGAAAAACGTGTTAAAGTCGCCTGATAAGTACCGATTATTGTTGCTATGCGTACTTTTTCGCGCAACGATTCAGGTGTATCGTTTTCACGACATACGACTTCGGTGAGATTACAAAATCCGTGACTCGGTAAAATAATTTCAAAACACGGGTTACTACCGATATATTCCGCGTATGTATACGCGCCATTTTCGCCGATTAGGCCATTTTTGCGAAATAATTCGTAACGGCGTTCGGGTAATTGTTTTTGCGGATTGGAACGATTAAATATACCGGGTTCGCCTGTTCCGTTTGCGGCAAGTTCGGAAAATATACGCATCATTTCTATTGCGGATGGCTTTGCGTCATAAATTGCGGAAATATTTGTCACTGCTCTATGCGCATTCTTTTCGTAAAATCTGCCGGATTTACACGTTCGTAACGCATCATCTTCCGGTTCAAATAAACACGCGCCGGCAGCTCGCCGTATATTACCAACTTGAACGAACGCGATTATTTTGCATATGATATCGTACCAATCGATTGTTCCGAGACGTTCGCGTACTTTCGCGCGTATTTTCGCGCGAGCATAATCGAGAAATTCGCGTAATGGTTCCGGTCCTGAAGCGGTACCTCCCGTTGTTTTAAGACGCGCGCCAAACGGTCGAATCGCGGAATAGTCAAATACGACGTCATCACCATCAAACCACGCGTTTAAACCGATTTTGATCGCATCGCACCAACCTTCGCGAGAATCCGCGATCTTAAATATCGATGCGTTTGTCGCCGCTTTCGCTGTTTTAACAATAGGAAATTCGTGAATATTTCGTTCAATTGAAAAACATAAACCAACTCCACGCATTAAAATATACGCGATATCCGCGATATCCGCAATACACGTCGGCGCGATATATGCGCAATTATACGCGGCTATATCATCGACGTCGATAACAGGCCCAGAAAATTGTAGTAAACGCATCGAAGGCATAACGTGCATTTCGCGAATAGAGGAATCAATATCCGAAATTTCGGATTCCGTTAATATTGGCGCACGTTTTCGCATGTAATCAACATATCGAGTTACAGTTTCTGGAAACGTTTCAAAACGCGATTTATCGTCGATCCATCTCGCATATTTCTTTTCCATAAGGCGTGCGAGGTAGTTGTCGCCAAAAATTTCCGCAGATAATTCGTACGCTTCGGCGATTTCCGGTGAAATATATTTACGTTTTGGTCTAATACGTCGATGTTCGTCTCGATAACGGATATAATGCGCAGCAGCGCGAGCAAAACCACGAGCAATAAGTTCGTGCTCTACCGCATCTTGTATACGTTCTAAAGGAACAATATAATCTACACCATCCGTTTTAACAATACGTTCCGATATTGCCAACGCTATTTCGTTTGCTATCGCGGAATCGCCGTCATTTTCCGCGATCATCGCACGTTCTATTGCGTATGCGATACGCGAATGGTCGAATGGTACAACAGTACCATCACGTTTACGAAAATTACGCATGTGAACGATAACCACTAGCAAATATTGCGGCTGCTTGACGTCGAGCTAGTTTAATTGCGTTACTACGCGATTTCGCGTCACCTGGTCGATAATAATATTTTTTACCGCTATTACCCCACTGGTAAAAAACACCTTTTTCGTCGATACCTCTGTGAATTGGCATTTCAATTTTCGCTTTTAATTTATTTTTAAATTTTATTTCTTCAAAATTTCAATTTATTTTTTTTACTTTTACTTTATTTTAGATATTTAAAATAAAATAAAATATTTCGAAAAAAATTAAAATATAAAGTTTAAAAAAACAAAAAAATTAAAAATTTAAAAAATGGATCGAGATAAATTTATCGAAAAAATTACTAATATCGGAAAATTTTTGCGCATTAAGGCGGGAAAGGAAAAATTCCCAGCTGAGTTACGTACGGAATTTCCGGACATTATCGCGTTTCTGTGTGATTTAAGCGAAGACGAACTTTGTGCCATTTTATCATTAGAGATAGTAACACCAAACACGCTAACATATACGTTACGACGCGCCATAACCGATAAAGAGATAATACCGGAAAATTGCGGATTAGTAAATATCGCAGAAATCGCACGAAAAATTCAAGAAAACGCCGATAATTTCGCGAGAAAGACCGAAACCGAGATGCGTTTTATAGTGAAAATAGCGCAATTTTTCATCGAAAAATCACCAAAAATTATACTTTCGTATTATCCACCATACCGATTTTCACTTTATGGCGATGTCAACACGAGCGAAAATACGTATGAAATTGAGACTTCGCGAGTAAAAATTTTTAAAATTTTACGTAGTTTACACGACACAAATTGGAATGTCGTTGATCTAAAATTACTTAAAAAGTCAATAAGTGAAATGTGCGGAATCGTGATTACCGATTTCGAAGTCAAAAATACATCCATAGAAATTTCGACTTCGTTATAATCAATCACGATATGCCACGAGGTACGATATACGAAATCGTGCAATTTTGAACGTATTTTTAACTTTAGCTTTCTAATTCTCGTTTGTGATCTGTATTAAGTCCGCAAGCTCTGCGCGTATTTCGCGGCAAACTGTATCATATCTATTAACAATATTCTTTAACATTTTGTTAATATTTAAAACATCGTTAACATTTTTATTAACAAAATACGATACAAAAAAAATTAAACTTGTTCTATTAAATTCTTTTCAAAAAGTTAAAAGTTTACTTTTAAAAAATTTATATTTCAAACTTTTTTTTCTAAGTTTTTTTTTAAAAAGTATGACTCGAGATTTTTTTGGGAAAAATCGGAAAATCGAAAATTTTTAGGTCGTGCGCCGGGTGCGCGAGGAAAAGTCACACCGCGTGATAGCTACGTAAAGAATTTTTATGGTACGCAACGTATAAAAATAAGTTTTTTTTTGAAAAAATTTATAAAATTTTGAAAATTTAAAATTAAATTTTAAGGGTTTTGGCTGCGGATTTTTTTAGATCGACTTATTTTACGATAATAAAAAGTCAAATTACTATTTTTTTTTCGGCTAAAATCAACAAAAAAATAAACTTTT
>Ga0208957_1001518_pt1 | contig 11820 bp, 22 predicted proteins | sample RifOxyA1_FD_184029 | JGI IMG/M metagenome (GOLD analysis project Ga0208957, IMG submission 184029) | Groundwater microbial communities from Rifle, Colorado - Rifle Oxygen_injection A1 (SPAdes) | ecosystem: Environmental > Aquatic > Deep subsurface > Groundwater | place: Rifle, Colorado, United... | reverse complement strand
TGGGATTAGTCACTTTTTATGATGCGATATATGATAAAGGCCAGGAGGGCGATATAGCCGGGACGATAATAGGGGCTTCGGTAAATATTACATCAAGCTCTGTTGCTAATCCATCCATAATCACAGCCACAGCGCACGGTTATCTTACGGGGCAAACGGTGCTTATTGCGGGACATTCAGGTTCTACTCCAAGTATCAATGGGACGCACGCTATAACTTATGTTAATGCTAATTCGTTCTCTATTCCCGTTAATGTAACCGTAGGCGGCACGGGTGGGACAGCTGTATCCGACCCTGCTAACGGCGATAATATAATCATCGGCGAAACTGCCGACGGTGGTGATAATGTTTTCGTAGGCGGGCAATATTCCGCGCAGATAGACAGGATAGCATATTCGTTGTCCGAAACCCCAGGCAAGTTTAATTTAGATTTGCAGTTAGGCGATGTAATCACAGAAACAGCGGCTAAAATTAAAAAGATTGAGCTGGCATTGGCAAGCGTTACCCAATATTAGGAGGGATTTATGGCGGCAAGTTATCCGGCGGCAGTTAAAACATTCTCGGCAATAGTAAATGGTGTTACCAAGTTAGTCGCGGCATTATTTAATTCTCCTTATGACGAAATTACCGCTGTAGAGACAGAACTTGGCACAGACCCAGCAGGAAGTGTTGCGGATGTAAAGACACGACTGGCTGTAGCGTTGAATGATGATGGAACATTAAAAACAGTCGCTATAAATAAAGGAGGCACTGGAGTTACTTTAGTACAAAGGGGACGGGCTTCTCTTGCGAATGGTGGCACGGTTACTTTTCCAACTTCTTTTGGAGATACAAATTATACTTTACTCATAACTGCTGAATCTCCAGGAGACGCCGCCACATCACTTAGAAGTAAGTCTGCTACAGGTTTTGAAGTATATAGTGCGGGCGGAACACTGGTTTTTAATTGGTTAGCGATTGATGATGTATAGATCAACAAAAGGAGGCAGTATGAAAAAGTATCTTGCAGTAGTGGCGGCAATTATATTATCGTTGGCGGGGAATTGTTATGCGGCATCAAGCGAGGCGATTAACCCTGAAGCTGAACCGGTAACGATTTATGGTAAATCATTGTCAAGTTCAGGAATAAATAAGATTGTGGCAGGTTCTACAGTAAAGTCACAAACAGGCGGTGGGCAATTTTACACGGGTGGTTGCAGGGTGTTGGGAATATCTATAAAAGGCGTTACCGCCGGAGATAATATCGGAGTTTATGATACAAGCGTTGCCACTAAAAGCGGCAGCGATATAAGCGGATATGATATAAGAGATTTGGAATTTGAATTAGGCATATCCGCTAATAATTCTTCTACTTTTATAGATGCAAAGAGTGCTACTTTTTATCGTGGCATTGATATACTCGCCGTCGCTTCCACGATAGTCACAAGCATTACTTTTGATTATTAAATTATGGTAAGCCGGATATTCCAACTATTGGTTTTATTATCGCCTATTTGCGTGGGGACAAATATCAATATGGATATGTTTGATATTCAGTTCTTCCGCACTGGGATAATAGCTCTATTCGCGGGGGCATTGATGGATAAACCTAAACGAGATATGCCGAAAGAATTGCGGCAGGTTATATTTGCCTTGCTGGGGTTGGCTTTGGTTAATTTATTTATCCACACTTTCGCGCCGATGATATTGCATATCTCGATGAATTTATTCCTGTCAATCGTAGGGTTTTGCGTTGTGTATATCTGTTGGGACGAGAAGTTAAGCCTAAAAACTCCCTTATTAATAGCCGCAGGGATTAATCTGGTTTTCTTTTTAGGCCAGAAGATGGGTTTTGATCCAGTATGGGATATATTGCCGTATAAAGGCCAGGAAGGCGCTTTCTTAGGCAACCAGCCGCGCTTGATGACCTACTTTGCCTTAATTACGCCATTACTCCCCCTGTACCTACTGCCGATTAGCATAATCCTGGGGATCTTCACAAAGCAATATATAATTTTCCTACCTGTGATTGTGGCGTTAATTTTAAAAATCAAATCGAATAAAATTAAGATAATTATAGGAATAATATCTCTTCTGGCCGCCATTTTTTCCCATAGACATATCATAGATTCTTTTCTGTTTAGAATTAATCTTGCCTGGATGCCAGCGCTGAAATTGTTCTTTGATAGGCCGTTAATCGGATATGGTTTAGGGGCAGCCGTGGTTGATGGCGTGGAAGTTTTTGGGAATAGTTATTTGCAATTAATGATGGGAATGGGGTTGCTTGGATTATTCTGGTATGGATATTTATTTAAAACATTCTATAAACATATTTTAACATCATCGGCATTATTGTCATTAGTCTTGATTATGGCCATTGAATATCCTGTGGAAATTATGAGATTGGGATATCTGATTATAGCAATTCTAATTTCAGGATTGATTAAAAGAGGAGCGGTATATGAAAAAATTATTTAAATTTTACTTTTTGTTATTTTTTTTATTCTCCGCTCCAGGTTTTGCCGCTGAGCCAGGGGCTAATAAAATAAAAACGAACACTTCCGCTTTTAATAATAATCTCGGTGCTGGTGATAACACTGTCCAAAAAGCGCTTGATACTATGGACAACACTTCAATCGTTGGCGGGGAGGGCATAAACGAGCAAATAAGTTATTTTACCGGCACGGGTACGATAGCAGGTAACGCTAAGATGATTTTTAATACTACGACTAATCTAACTACGCTGTATAATTTGACATTAAGTGTTCCGCTCGCCGACGCTTCTGTTGCCGATACTGTCACTCTGACAAACATCACCCAAATAACCGCCCGCAGCCACATCCAGCTATCCGATATAGGCACGAATACCCATAGCACTATTGATACGCATTTAGCCGCCGCAAACCCCCATTCTGACAGCCTCAACAAAACTCTCAATAGTGCTAATATTTATGTAGGCAATGCGACAAATGTGGCTACAGGCGTGGCAATGAGCGGAGATGTGGCGATAAACAATACGGGGGTTACGACAATACAATCTGATAGCGTAGCTCTGACAACTGATACCACCGGTAATTATGCCGCAGGGGACGCGGAGGCGGGTGCGGCTTTAACTGGCGATAATGCCACGGGATTTTTTACCTTGGGGAATATAGAAATAGCAAGAGGTGGCACAGGAGCGGGGAATTTTGATGATCTGATTGCCTTGGGAACAAATACTACGGGTAATTATGTGGCAACCGTGGCAGACAGCGGTGCGGCAGAGATAACAGTATCGGGTTCTGGCTCGGAAACTGCCGCTGTAACGCTTGCTATCGCCTCTGCCATTACCCGCGATACCGAATGGGATACATGGGCAGAACATCCGGCATTACTTTCTACGCAGATATTAATTGGTAACGCAACAAATGTTACTACAGTAGTGTCTATGAGTGGCGATGGCTCAATATCCAATGCGGGGGTGTTAGCTATAAACGATGACTCCCACGCTCATACCACGACTACTATTTCAGGCGTGGATATTTCAGCCGATACTAATTTAGCGGTAACTGCACCAGTCGTCTTGACAGATGATACCCTTTCACTAACAATAGCTAAAGACCTTGTAACTACCGCACCGCTCACGGGTGGAACTGATGATATACTTCCTGGTGCAGATGCAGATATAACCCTGGCCATAACAGTAGCAAAAGATATAGTGGCGGGTGTGGGTTTATCGGGCGGTGAAGATAATGTCCTGCCTGGTGCAGATGCCGATACCACCCTTACCCTTGACTTAACCGAAATAAACTCATTAACCTGGGGTTCGGGAACATTTACCACGATGACCTTTGACGCTGGCGTAACTGACCCTGTCTTTACTTTTGGTTCAAATAGCATAGCCATAACTAATGCCGCCACATTTACTAAAGGAGGGAATGCTGTCCTGGACAGCGCTTATAATTTTGCAGGCGATGTTACTGGGACTTCTGGAGCGACTATAGTAGGTGATGATAGCCACGCTCACACTTCCCCGACCTTACCGGCTACAGTATCCTATCTTGGCACTGCGATTACCGAAAGCGAAATGTCATTCTCTAACATTACCACTCTTAATGCCAATACCACACAGCACGGGTTTATGCCATACCTGAATAATAATGCTTCAACTTTTATGGATGGCACGGGTGCCTGGACAGCTCCGAGTGCTGGGGCAAATACAGCATTATCTAATCTTGCTTCTGTTGCCATAAATACCGCTTTAATTTCAGATGCGAATTTAACCGACAATTTTGGCTCATCGGCTGCTTACTGGGCAACCTCATATATTGATACGGGGCTATTCAATAGCGGCGTAGGTGCGGGAGTGTCAGGATTAACCGTAACCTATGCTTCTCAATATCCGACGACCCATAATACAACTTTCGTAAAGGCGACCAGCGCGTTAAGTTCCAATTATTCTTCATTTTTTGCAACTGACCCTGCGAAATCCCTTACGGGGTCGCAAACTGATAACCAATGGATAGCAACTGGCGCGACAAATAATCGTTTTCATATAGACCTGGGTTCTGGAAAAACAATAAAAAGAATTTATTACGAAAACTACCACGATTCCGGAACATCGTATGGTGGCAGAGGCGCGAGAAACTTTACATTTTGGGGTTCTAATACTGCGGGCTCGTTCACAGAGCTCACCTATGGAACAGATACAGGCTGGACGCAATTAACCACAAATGCGACAGAGTTTAATATCCACGCTGAGTCCGATACTTCTTCTCCACAATATATCACAGTAACCAATACTGTTGCCTATCAATATTATGCGGTAAAAATAGCTGATGACTGGGGCGGCGGATATATCGGATTAAGGCGCATAGAATTACAAACTGGTGCGACCCCAATGTTGGAGCTGTTGAGTCCGGATAATAATGCGGCGGCAGTGGTAAAAATCAATGCCGCCCAAGCCAGTGTAACTACTGCGGATACCTTTATTGATTTTAGGTCTACCACAGGCAGCGAAGGGACGATTGCGGGAACGGGTTCAGCGGGTGTCCTTGCGTATAATACTTTCACGGGTTCGCACTATACCCAGGTTATAAATAAGGCTGGGCTTAAACTAAATATGCTTCTTGAAATAGTAGATGAGGACATTTTAGCGACCGATTGGAATAATGAACAGATAAGATATCTTTCAAAGGAAAACCTTAGGGATATAAACGGTACAAAATTAAAAGACGCCGAGGGCAATGCTTTGTTCCAGGATGTTGAAAGAATAAAAATCGTTAAACACGAAGCCAGCCCTAAACCTCAACTATTTAAAACAAGAATATGCCAAACTAAAGGTTCTCCTGCCGCAATCGGAGTATATGGTGGCACAGATAAGGAAAACAGAGATTTAGTATTGTCTCTTGGCACAGGTTTTATGTGGGTAGCGAATAAAGGCAAAGGAATAAATGTAGGGGATTTATTGGTTTCTTCTGATTTGCCTGGATGCGCGGAATTACAGGATGATGGCATAATTAGGAATATAAGCGTAGCAAAGGCCACGGGAAGCATAATCTGGCAGGATGGAGAAACAAAACGATTGATTAAAGTAATTTATCTGGGGGGATAATATGGTAAAATCACTACAATGGACATAAATAACGATACGGGAGAAAGAATCCACCGCAGGATTGATGAGACCCACATTCTTATCAACAATATCAATGTAAGTTTTGCCGAGCAGAAAAAAGAGCTTGAGCATATCGGAAAAACGATAGAGGACTTTATTTCAAAGGTTGACAGCAATGTCTTTCATCCCGCTGACGGATGTATGGCAACTAATAAATCAAAATTCGCAGTCCACGATACGATAATAGATGGCATAGGAAAGGAATTTAAGAAACACTGGGGAGTGATTATGCTTCTCTTGACTATTTTAGCGGGAAGCCTGACTACAGTTATCGTGACGATATGGAAACGATAAAGATGTGTCCCCAATGCGGCGGCGGATTATACAAAGAGCTTTTGCTCGGTGAGAAAGCAAAGCTCTGCTGTATGCAATGCGAATGGAAGTCGGGGGCCATAAACAGGCATCAGGCAGTTGAGACCGAAAGCATACAGGAAAAAAGGAAGGATTGGGCGTGAAGAAAAAAAGATGGTGTATTTATTGCGGGATAAGAAGAACCCTGCACCACTTCTGTTGTAATTGCCGTAAGTTTGTGAATAATAATTTCAGGGGGTTAATCCCCCAGGCGGGTTTGTCAGCCAGAAAATTTCCTGCTATAAACAGATGGGCATAGCTTATGTATTATTCAGGGCAATGGCGATTTCATTGGGATTTTCATTCCTGGCATTCTTAGCTCCATTTGCGATGATAGATATGGTTTTCTTCAAGGGAGGGATGATACGATGAACGGAAATCTGATGGGCAAGCGCTTCATATTTGCGACGATAATGGGTATCTGCGTTTCTATCGTTACCGTGCTCTTAAAATATCAGGCGGTAGAATATACTAAAATGGTGCTGGCTCTGGCGGGGATATTTGTGGCTGGACAAAGCTGGACGGACATCAGAGAGAAGAAGGAGGAAATCGTAAAATGAAGAATAACTTCTGGGCGTTTTTATGTATGGCGTTAGCTCTTTTGACTATAATAGCAGTAACGATGTGCAGGGCGGAAGAAGTGAGCATAGGGGATACGCTTAAGAAAATTCCTGCTTTAAAACAGGGCGTTGCCTTTTCCTTGCTGGATAATGATTTTAGTTACCTGTCCACTCTTGAGCTGGCAAATTGGAAAGGGTTTGCCCTTGAAGCAGGATATTCCAGCTCTGATAAGGCGGTGGCTGTATTAAGTTATGAACTATTAAAACTAAAAAATTATATCAGTTTGCCCATATTGGACTTGATAGAATTTAACATCGGAATATACGGCGGAATAGGCAGAATAGCATTAGGTGCAGGCAATGCAAAAGACAATAACGAGTGGGATGCAGGAATTTCAGCGACATTGATTAAAGTAAAATTCTAATAGAGCAACTGTGCTAAAGCGTGGAGTTTAATCCGCTCCTTAGTCCTGAAGGACGACCTCAACCTTGAGAGGAAATTGGCAGGGCAAGTATCTTCAAAGCGTTTTCACTGCGTAAGCGGGGAAAAGTTAGTCTATGAAGTATCCTGCTATTAAGTAAACTCATCCAACCGAGTGGGAGGAAAGCGAGGCTTAATAGGTGATACCCCAACGGCAAGGTAGTTGCTCTATCCTATAAAATTTAATAATGAAAAAGAAGTTTTCCCTTAAAGATATTCAAATCTATATAGCCATAGGCGGCCTGTTAGTGGGCTTGATTACGACTTTTGTTAAATTATCCATATCAGCGGAAAATACTACTAAAAAAGTAGATAAGTTAGAAACGAAAATTGAGGAAGCCGAGAATTACTTTTAGATATAAAAGAAAGGAAAAAATGAGCGAGAGCGTAAGCTTGCGGAAATTAGCCGACATCTCCCCGACAGCGATGATAAAATCATCCAGCCAGACAATAAAGGGTCTCCTGGTTATTATTGCCATAGGGCTGATAGGTTTTGCGGTCTGGCGGGCATACATAAAACCTGTTGCCTCACAAAGTCAGACTACGACTATACAAAAACCAGGGCAAGTCAGCATTGACCAGCGTCAAATTTTGATTGAAACCGAACGGGACACTTTCTTTTTTGGGTTACGGTTATGGCGGATAAAATTAGGGGTGTCTTTATTGCAGAAAGTTAAAACGCAGGAGCAAAAAAGCGGGATTAGATGAAAAAACGCAAGGCAGATAAGCGGTTGTTAAAAAGGCAGAATGATTATGATGCAATGGTGGGGAGGGATACAAAATTGAAAATGGCATATCATAAGCCGGGAAGTGTAAAGAAATAATTATGCTAAAGGTATTTTATGTAATCCTTTTGGCTCTTGTAAGCGCATTCTGTTTTAGGTTAGGCGGGTCTGCCAAAAACGGGAGCTGGCTGGATTTTGCCAAGAATACCAGGACACGGGATGTAGGTTGCCCTTTGACATTTTTAGTGGCATTTTGGGGAATTTTTGGGATTAAAATGGGCGATTGGTGGGCATATGCCTTGACATTTTTTTTGTCCTGGGGCGCAATGTCAACTTATTTCAGTTTCCTGGTAAACCCGCCTGATGATGTTACTGCAATAGAATGGTTTGCTACGGGATTATTCTATGGGTTATCTGCTATCCCGCTCGTTTGGGCAGGCGTCCATTGGTATGCTATTATTGGCAGGGCAATTACATTAGGGCTGGCGATAATGCTGTTACGGGTGAGGACGGGGAAGGATTTTAAGGAAGAGAAGGGGAGCGGGGCGTTATATATTCTTTCAACTTTTATTTTAAAGATTTAGTCCTTGTTACTTTTCTTATCAAAATACATAACGCTGATGGCAATAGCATATATCAGCAGACCGAAGCCTGCGATAACAGATATTTTATGCCAGCCACCGAGTGAAATCTGATAGTCCAAACTGTCCAGTAGCTTATAATATGCCTCAATGGGATTTGACATTATTACTTACCTCGCATTTAATCCAGCCTTATATCCCTCATAATAGGCATCACTCTTGCGAATTTCTTGCTTATGCAGATTACTACAGAATTCTTCATTACCTTCGGGAAGCTTATAAACGATTGTTTCAACGGTCTTAACAACGGTCTCAACCTCAATCTTTGGCTTAACAGTTGCCCGTCCAAAGAAAAATGATAGAACTATTAACACAACTACAACAGCTACAGTTCCGCTCTATCCTTTCATACTATTCATTTCGTCTCCTTAAGTTTAGCTTTGATTTCGGCAATGCAGGAATTAAAGCCCTGATTATATCCTTTTACATCAAAACCGCTTCCGTAAATTTCCCTTGGCAACATCTTCCCAAACTCCTCCAGATACAAGTCGTGGATTTGAGAGAGTGCTTGGTCAATTTTTCTTTCTCCTTCTAAAGGGGTATAACCATAATCAAATCTTCTTAATACTTCCCTTACCTGTCTATCTATGCTCATTTTGCCTCCTTCTCTTTCCATCTTCTTCCCTACTTAGATACTGCTATATGAGTATCCCCCGCATTCTTGCTTATTATCCGTTGTCCGTTGATATAAATATCAATTCCTCTTACCCAAAAATCTATTGTCCAGTCGTGAAACCTAAACCATAAATAAACCCCAGCTACAACAACCAGGGCTGGCGATAATAATAATAAAAATATAGATAGTATAACCAGCAATTTCTTTCTTTTTTCTGTTTTATAGATTTTCATTCTGCCTCTCCTTCTTCTTTTTCTTCTACTGTATCCTGCTCATCATCACACTGTGGACAATATCCGTCCCTATGCGCCCGTGCCTGGTCTGACCCACCGCCCCGCTGAATTACTTTTAGGTTATCGTGATAGCTCATTTTGCCTCCTGTTTTTGTTTGTGATTCTCAATCTGCCGCTCGCAATGCTCAATCCCCTGCTTACAACATTTAGCCCCCTGCTCATAATTTTCCATTAGTTGCTTGTAATACTTAATCTTCTGCTTGTAATATTCTTCTGAGAACATCCCTGTCCCGTTATGGTCAGTCATTTTGCCCCCTTTTCACCCTGAGTGTATTTTTTCATTTTTCCTTTCCCATATCCTTGAGTTTAGCCTTAATTTCAGCGAGGCAGGCGTTGAAACCTTTTCTTTGACCTGCCAGATAACCATATTTATCTTCTAAGCTACCTGCAAGAGGGAAAGAATCCTTCGGTAACATCCTTTCAAATTCCGCAAGATAGAGAGTGTGAATTTGGGTAAATATATCCTGCACACATTCTTTTCCCCCTATCGTTAGCTTCCCGCCCTGAATGTTTTTAACTAATACAATTAGTAAAGCCATCACCTGCTCATCTATAGTCATTTTGCCTCCAGCAATCCTGATTCTTTTAAATTTTTCTCTCCAATTATCCTACATCTATACACCCTGAATTTTCCATCACTTCCTACAGGAATACAGGCAATATCTTCTTTGGTAAATTCTGCCAATAAGATTTTATAGCCGGGTTTCCATTCCCGCATACACCAATCTAATGTTGCTAAATTAATACCTTCACCGCAATTTTTAAATTCATTGGTATCTGCCCCTTTTTCCTCTATCGTTGCGCCAATAGTATAAACTAATCCTCCGTTGTATATGCCTTCGTTTCTATTATTGACTATTTTATAGGCGATTATCTTTCCTGGCTGGTCTAACATTCCATAAAGCGGGGTTGTTGTGTATTTATTGAAATTTTTAGCTCCCCACAAGTTAGCTCCCTGCAAGTCAGCTCCCTGCAAGTCAGCTCCCTGCAAGTCAGCTCCCTGCAAGTCAGCTCCCCGCAAGTCAGCTCCCTGCAAGTCAGCTCCCCGCAAGTTAGCTCCCCGCAAGTCAGCTCCCTGCAAGTTAGCTCCCTGCAAGTCAGCTCCCTGCAAGTCAGCTCCCCACAAGTTAGCTCCCCACAAGTTAGCTCCCCGCAAGTCAGCTCCCCGCAAGTCAGCTCCCCGCAAGTTAGCTCCCTGCAAGTCAGCTCCCTGCAAACTTTTTCCCTTATTTTTTTGTAAACAGTCTTTTATGCTTTCATATTTTCCACAAATAATAACTTCTTGATTACGCCATCCTCTGATTTCTATTTTCATTTTGCCTCCTTGTAATATTTATCGTGTCCCAAATGCCACCTTCCACAATGCACGCATAAATAAGCGCTGGCATTGGCAGAAATGATCATCCCCCACTTCCGAATTCTGCTCAAATGTTTCAATGCTTTCTTTTCGGTATGATATTTAATTTTTAGGCAATCTGTTATCATTAGGAAACTCCCAATAGCCCCCGAATATCGTCTATGGCCTCACGGATTAAACATTTTGGGTATCGCAAGACTGTCCAGCCCAATAAAGCGGCGGCATTATATTTTTGGCAGTCTGCAATAAAACCGCTTCCCCTGGTGTGGCGTCCGCCTGAAAAAATTCCACCTTCCAATTCCACTGCTATTTTCTTATGTTTTTGCAAAAAAGCGAAATCGAAACGCCACTTTCTTGTAGTATGGAATTTATATTCCTGTTCAGGCATAGGAAGCCCTGCGGCTTTTATGCGGAATAGGAACTCTCTTTCAAGTATGGATGGTGTTCTCATATCCTTGACTTCTTACTTCTTCGCTATCTTCCGACTCTACTGTTTTATAATTTAAGTCCACTCTTGCGGCAATTTCATCTAATAATTGTTTCGTTGTTGCGTTGCCAAGCCAAGGTTGAGAAGTTAGTTCCTCAATAATTTCAGCAAAGGCTTCACAAAGTCCTGCGTCCATTGGTATATGTTTAGTTGTTTCTTTACACCAAGCTTGAACTGCTTTCTTACTTGCAAATTCTCCAGCCATTTTTCACCCCCTATATTTGACTAATAATATTACCCTTTGTCCAACCTGTTAAAACTCAACCTTGCCCCCTTAGAACGCAAATTAGGGGCTTTTTCGCCATTTTCGCCATTTTTTCTCTCGTCGGGGGCATTAAATCCTCGTCGGGAGTTTTTAGAAAATGAGTAGGTTTATACACTTTTAACCCAAAAGTTGAAATCCGAAGGGCGAAAACGCACCAGAATTGATTTTTGGGGTATAATACTACCCCTTTTCCCCACTTCCCGCCAAAGTTTAGCCATTTTTGACATTCCAGAACTTCTGCGTTGCTCTGCGGATAGTTAATGCCAATGTCATACATACTGCCTTACTCTTATTGATTGCCCGGTCTAATTCTATCTTCTTAATCCGCTTCTCTTGTATCATCCGCTGAAATTCCAGGATTTCACCAGATAATATATACCGCTCATCTTCCACTATCTCCCGCTGAATAATG
>Ga0208957_1001515_pt1 | contig 11847 bp, 11 predicted proteins | sample RifOxyA1_FD_184029 | JGI IMG/M metagenome (GOLD analysis project Ga0208957, IMG submission 184029) | Groundwater microbial communities from Rifle, Colorado - Rifle Oxygen_injection A1 (SPAdes) | ecosystem: Environmental > Aquatic > Deep subsurface > Groundwater | place: Rifle, Colorado, United... | reverse complement strand
CCTGACCCCGCAATTAATGAAGTTATGGCATAGTTTGACACATTATTTGAATCTACGATGGTCCCGGTGCGTCCAGTAAGTAGGTTAAGTTCTGTAGTTGAGAGTGTAGCTCCGTCAAGAATGTTGAGTTCGGCGGCGCTGGCGGTTACTGCGGTGCCCCCAATTTGTAATATATTTGTATTTAAAGTTCCGTTTACTAACAGAGTGGTTGTTGCCTCATAATAAGAAAGCAAAGTATTATCGGTTGTCATAGTTCCCGTGTTGTCGGCGTAGAATACTGCGTTTGGTTGATAGCCGACGGTTGTAATAGGCCCCACAAATGTACCGTAAATTGTTCCTGCAACTTCAAGGTCCCCTTCTATATAACCACTTTCCTGTTGTCCTGTTATCCAGGCTGCTGAGGTACTTCCGTCACCGATATGCAGTGCATACTCAGGATCTGTTCCGCCAATACCCACATTGCCCTCAGGTGAAATATATATCCGTGAAATATCATTTGTTTTAATAGTGAGACCTGTACTGTCTGTTGTACCTATGAAATCAGTGGAGCTGTCGGTTCCGGTATTGCCACTCAGTAACCACGCATAAGAAGAAACAAAGGTATCCGAGTCTGTCCATACAGGTGAGGTTCCGTCGGACATCAGAATTTGATTGGATGTTCCGATGGTGAGAGCTGTCATAGTATTACCTGCACTTCCAACAAGGAGGCTACCTGCAGTGATAGCAGTAAGGCCCGTACCTCCGAAAGCCGGGGTAATCGGTGTGCCGTTCCATACCCCCGTAGCTATAGTACCCAAGGATGTTATGCTGGTGGTCGGTAGTGACGTCCACTCGCCGTCTTCTATCATCAGAATATTTCCATCCTCTTCGTCAAGATCTCCTAGCTGGATACCCCCCAGTCCTACAACTTTGACATCGTTTAGACCGGTGCCCACTACGTCGCCGTTGATGTCCAGATAATCTTCCAGCGTAGTTTCGGTTATACCGTCGATAGCTAGAAGATTGTTGAGTGACGCTTCTCCTGTCATGTCAATCCTTCCGGTTGTTAGTGTGCCGGTACCCAAGTTAGCGTCTGCATTTTCTGTCACTATGCCTCCGAGTAGCGAAGATAGTCCGGTTACTCTTAGAGTTTCATCGATATTCACATTTTTTCTAAAATTGGCCGGGACGTTTATGTTGTAAATGAAGTTGGTAATCTTGTCTTTGGATCCTAATGTTGTTCCCTCGATCGCATACCCACTTTCTTCCCGGCGTTCTGTATTAAACGACAGAATCCCGATACCCTTGTTTGTAATCCTGATATTCTGTGACAAACCTACCATAAGTAGAATTGCCGCAAATGAGAGGGTTGCGTATTTCGCGGTTTTGAAGAATTTTGGCGCTGACTCGAATATCGAGCTCTGACCAAAATCTTCGGAGACAGTTTTGAAAGTATCTGCTACATGGGGAAGTGTGGTGTTGACTTTTGGCCAGGAAAAATGACCGGGTTTTTTTATAGCTTGATTTTGGATGGGGGTAGTGTCAAAAGTCTCACATTTTTTCTTGCACGCTGCCTTTTCGTCCTCCAGTGTTTTTTTGAATCTCGAAACGTCCGCTACATCGTATACCCTATAATTATTATCCAGTCTTTTTGAAAAAATCCTACCTTCGGCTTCGAACCTTCTGAGCGTGGAGGATGAAACATTTAATAAATTCGCGGCATCGGATACTTTAACATAACCTTCACTTCTAAAAATGTTGGAGTCCGAATTTGAGTAATTTTTTTTGTTACTTTGGGCAGGTAATTCCATGGCAGGAAATGTTTACTATTTGCTTAATTTACAACAGATAGTAAAGTTATTATAAATAATAGAGGGTTTTTTTTACTCAGTCAATACTTTTTTTTCTTTTACTACCGACATGTGATAAGGTTTTTCATTGCTAAGTTTATTAATAATTACCTAGTGGGCTAAAACCTTGTTTTAACTTTTAATGACAGCCTTTTCATTGTCTTAGATTATTAACATGTGACAAACTAAGATTTTTTGATTTTTTCGTTGCCGACTTTAGGCTGTAGTTAGAGCGTTTCCGGATAGTGTAAATATATGACGGACAGCAATTTTTTTATCTGCTTCGTGGTATTTTTTAATAAGTTGTTCTTGGGAGCTTTAAGTATTTTTATAAATTTTTATACCCAAAATTTCGCCAGTCCCATAGTAGTGTCTTCAGAACTAAAATTATTATTATATTTTGAGTTCGGCGTTGCCCAGCTAAGTTAAACATACAAATTTTTCGCCAAATCCACCCCGTAGCGTTTCCGGTTGGGCAGTGGCTGCTTGTTTCTAAATCTTGGCTAAACAATTCACAGTGTACTGTTGAGTGCCCTCACAGAGATATAGCGGGGTGTAAAAATTTTTAGGTAATATTTTCCCAAAATATATGTTTTTAGATCGGGTATCCTGACAGTTTTACATAAACGAGTCGTTGCAGGGATGGGTATAATTTTCAAAGAGTGTGGAGAACCGGCGAAGGTAGTTTATTTGTGAAAAATTAAATGAGGTTCTTAGAGATTTCCTGCCCACCCCCACCTCAAATAATATGACAAACGTACATTAGTCGAGCCCGTTTTCGCGTCGTTAAATATTAAAACATTTTTGAAATAACGACGTTGCTTAAAAATTAAAAACCTTGTCAAAGCTTTTAGATAAAACGAAAAGCGTCATCCTGGAATTTTGATAATTGCGGTGACAGTGTGTGCAGATTTTTTGTTTTGTAAACCTTCCGAATTCTGATAGCCGGTCTTGCATTGACGGGCAGTCCAAACTTCCTTATTATTGTATTTAATGTTCAAGCTTCATCCCGCCCTAAAAAAATACGCACTATTTTTCATTAGTTTAGTTATCATATTTCCCATAAAATCTTATGCACTGGAAACCAATACGGCTTTCTCTATACAGATTAAAGATAACGCCGGAAACGGCGGAGACATAGTTACTTACAGGGATGGTGTGTACGCTCTTTCTGTTGAGAAATACGATACTCAGATGTTCGGAGTGATTGTAGACAGTCCAACCACGTCTTTAGAGGATATCAATCTTACCGACTACAAACTTGTTTCAAGCTTTGGGGAGGTTGCACTGAATGTTTCTAACAGAGACGGGGAAATTAAGGAGGGTGATTTTTTAACAAGCTCGGATATTCCCGGGGTAGCGGTGCGTGCCAACGAAAGCGGTCAGATTCTTGGTGTTGCCTTAGAGGACTACATGCCGGCCAATAACGAGGACGTCGGGCAGATACTTGCTTTTGTTGATATAAAGACCAGCTTTATCGACAAGAAGATCAGTAAAAACTTACTAGAAATACTGAAGACCAGCTTAACATCCCCATTTATGACCCCAATCGAAGCCCTACGTTATTTACTCGCCATACTTACGGTATTTGCGTCTTTTGTAATCGGTTTCTCCTCGTTCGGAAAGATAACGGGCACTAGTGTAGAGGCATTAGGACGAAATCCGATGGCAAGTGCGTCCATCCGGCGCGTAGTTATTTTTAATTTTGTACTGACGGTTATTATCATGGCTGTTGGTTTGGCGATTGCTTATTTCGTACTGGTGTTATAAATTATCTGTATGGATTTCTCAATCTTACTGCCCAATGAGTTTTTCACGGAGAGGGTATTTTACTTCGTAATTGCCTTCTCATCCCTTACCGTATTAATCCTCGTACTGATGCTGCTCTATATTTTTCAAAGCAAAAAGCAGGAGAAAGATCGGCTGCTGGAGGATGAGATCAAAGATAAGGCTTACTCGGGAGCCATGAAAATAATGGATGCAGCCCGGCTTAAATCCCTAAAGATTTTGGAAGAGAGCCAGCTGAAGGCGCACAAGTCTTTGGACAATGCGTCTAGTTTAAGCAAAGAAGCCCGCGAGGATTTAGATAGGAAATTTGCTGCCATATATGATAAACAAACGTCAACTTTAGAAGGGCTTGGCCAGGAATTGGTAAAAACGTACAAAGACGCATTGGATAAAGAACGCAGAGAAAATATGCAGGTTATCGACGAGACATCGGAGATGCTAAAGAGGGAGTTAACAGCGGAGGTAGTGGAAATAACCGATACCGTTCGAAAAGGTACCATAGAGAAGCAGAAAGAAGTTGAGAAGAAACTGGAGGACGAATATTCGCGTATTGAAGCGGAAATAAACGCCTATAAGGCTCAGAAAACCGAGGAAATTAACTCCAGAATATTTGACATAATAGCAAAAGTATCAGATAGAGTGCTGGGGAGGGTAATAGACCAGTCAACGCACGAAAAATTTATTTTAGACACACTCGCAGAAGAACTGATGAAGCAGGGGTTTTCTGTTAAAAAATGAAAAAATATGAATCACCTAACTCCTGAAATTCAAACTCTAATATTGAGTTCTTTACAAACCGCTCGAAAAGCGTCAGAGCTGTCATTTTTACTGGAAGATGTGGCTGCCGCTACTTATAAACAGGACACTGACTTAAAAACCGCAATAGAAAAGATAGCAGATTACTCAAATGAGTTAGCAAATGCTTTGAGAGCACTTGATTCCGGTAAAGCCCGCGAAGTAGCGTTGGAATCTCAGAATCTCTTGCGCCACGCAGACAGGATAAAGGTTGAAATGTCATACGTTCCTTCAAAAGATTTTGAAAGTGGTTTGTACGAAATCTTCAAAACGTTAGGATACAAAGATTTTCTACTGGAATTTACGGTGGTTTCTGACACCGAAACCGGTGCTCACATCTACCACAACGGAAACTTTATTGACATATCAATGTTCAACATAATAAAAGAAAAATTACGCGAGGTTAATTTCAACTCTTTATAATGATAAACCAAGACGATAGCAGACAAAAATTTGCCCAGTACTTGCAATCAACGGGCGAGGTTGGTTTTATAGAAAAAGTCCAACATCCTATTGCCCATGTGTCAGGTATTCCGAATGCAGGGGTGTGGGAAGTTATTTACTGCGAAAACGGTTGCATGGGTGTCGTTATGGCTTTGCTTGAGGACTCTGCTGAGGTTTTACTGTTTACTAACGATATGGTTGGTGTTGGAACGAAGGTTTGTAGAACAGGCAACCCCCTGGAAATCGGAGTAGGTGATTCGTTATTGGGTACTGTCGTGGATCCTCTGGGTTTTTCACTGAAGGATGGCGTTATAACTCCGGGATTAACAGAAAAGAGGGAGATTGACATAGCTCCCCCCGGAATAGACACTAGAGAAAGAGTGCGCGAACCTTTAGAGACCGGTTTGTCTATGGTAGATTTTCTTATCCCTTTAGGCAAAGGTCAAAGAGAACTGGTCATAGGGGATAGAAACATTGGTAAAACGACTTTTGTTTTACAATCTATGCTGTCTCAGGCTAAGAAAGGCGCCGTGTGTATCTATGCCGGAATCGGCAAGAAGAAGCATTCTATTAAAGAAGTAGAGATGTTCCTTTGGGGGCACGGCATTTCACGAAATAGCGTGATTGTAGGAGCAAGCTCTTCGGATCCTATTGGCCACATCTTCATAGCTCCGTACGTTGCAATGACAATTGCTGAATATTTTTGTGCCAAGGGAAGAGACGTCCTGTTGGTACTCGACGATCTCACGAATCACGCTAAGTATTATAGGGAGATGTCCTTGATATCAAAGAAATTTCCGGGCCGGGATTCTTATCCGGGGGATGTATTTTATGCCCATGCCCGTTTATTGGAGAGAGCCGGGAATTATAGACTTTCTAATGGGGGCACAGCGGCTATCACCTGCCTTCCTGTTTGCGAGACAATTGGCGGCGACATATCAGGATATATACAGACAAACTTGATGTCAATTACCGATGGGCACGTGTTTTTTGATCAGGATTTATACAAGTCGGGGAAAAGACCCGCTATAAATTATTTCTTATCCGTTACCAGGGTAGGTCGACAAACGCAGAGCAAGGTTAGGTGGGGTATTAATAGAGAACTGTCTAGCTTCATGGTTCTTCATAGTAAAACTGAAAGATTTATTCATTTCGGTGCAGAAATTAACGAGGGGATAAAGTCAACTCTGGAGATGGGCAGCAATATTAACTTTTTCTTTGACCAGGCATTAGAGGAAATATTATCCATTAACGTACAAATTATACTATTTACACTCATTTGGACTGGTATTTTAAAAGAAGAGTCCGAAGGTAAAATCAAGTTTTACATAACACAAGCACAGAAATTGTATGACACGGACCCGAGTTTTCGGACTATGATAGACGAGATGATAAATTCGTGCTCCGATTTTAACCAGCTATTGGGGAAGGTGAGTGCTAAGTACAAGGATATTCTTGCAATATTAGATAAAACCGCTATTTAACTATGAAACGTATAAAAGAACTTAAAGAAGAATTAATATCGCTCGAAGAATTTCTTACGATGGTAGAGGCATATGAGGAGATCTCAGCTTTAAGAATGAGGAAGGTAAAGAAGTCGGTGTTGAAACGCCGCGAGTTTATGCAGGGGTTGAACGAAGCCTTTGCATACATCGCTTTTTCTTACAAGATATTTAAGAAGAATGTTAAGAAAAGCCAAAAAGAAGAAATCCTGAACACTAACGGCAAAACTGCGCTGGTCTTACTTTCCTCGAACACCGGTCTCTACGGCGATATTATTAGAAAAACGTTTAACCTTTTTATGACAGATGTCGCCACGAACAAAAATGCGGATTTAGTAATTGCCGGTAAGCTGGGAAAGAATCTTTACGATTCGTCGGGAGAAAAACACCCCTATGCATTCTTCGAAATATCTGATACCGGTGTGGACGAGGGTGCCTTAAGAGACATAGTTGGACATGTTTCGTCTTACTCGGAAGTTGTGGTATATCATGGGGTTTTTAGGAGCATTCTTTCTCAGGAAGCCAAAAGTACCCACGTGACCGGGGAGGTTTTAAAAATTACTGAAAACGCAGAGGAGTATAATGTTCCGTTTCTTTTCGAGCCAAATATAAAGAATGTTGCCGAATACTTTGAAAAACAAATCCTTTCCCTTATCTTTGAGCAGGCGTTATTTGAATCAAGTCTAAGTAAGTTTGCTTCAAGGATGGTAAGTTTGGACAGCGCGGCAGCCAATATCAACCAGAAGATTAGCCGGGTTGATTTTGACGTTAAAAAGGCCGAACATCGGGCAATTAATTCAGGCATTCAAGGAAATTTGGCAGGAGGTGGCTTATGGAAATAATTAACAAAGGTAGAGTTATTAGTGTGACGGAGGCGGTTGTTGAAGTAGAGTATTTAACCGAGCCGCGTCCAAAAATAAGGGACATTCTAGTATTGGAAAAAGATTCTTCAGTAAAGATGCAGGTTATGAAATCTTCTGATAACGCTCGTTTTTATTGTTTGGGCCTGTCTAAAATCACCTCTATCAGGAGAGGGGACGTGGTTGTTAACACAGGCGATCCCTTAAAAATACCCGTAGGAGTGGAGATGCTCGGTAGAGTCATGAACGTATTCGGCGAACCCAAGGACGGGTTGGGAGATTTAAAGTATGACAAGTTAACGCCCGTTTACAACGACGCGCCTTCCTACGCCGATACTGTTGCAGATCTTAAGTTTCTTGAGACAGGAATAAAAATAGTTGATCTGTACGCTCCTTTAGTTCAGGGAGGAAAAGTCGGTTTGTTCGGAGGTTCTGGAGTAGGAAAAACTATGCTACTGACTGAAATACTCCATAATATTATTAATAAAGACCCGCAGAATAATGTCTCCGTGTTTTGTGGTGTTGGTGAACGTTCCCGTGAGGGGCATGAGTTGTTTAATGAGCTTAAAGATACCAATGTGCTGTCTTCGGTTTCTTTGCTTTTCGGGGCGATGGGAGAAAGCTCTGCCACAAGATTTTTGACAGCCTTTGCCGGTGCGTCAATCGCCGAATACTTCAGAGATGATTACGGTAAGAATGTCTTGCTTTTTGTTGACAACATTTTTAGATTTGCCCAGGCAGGCAGTGAGCTTTCTTTGCTAATGAACAACATACCTTCTGAGGACGGGTACCAGGCTACCTTAAATTCGGAAATGGCTAGTGTACACGAAAGACTAGTAGCCAAAAACGGTAAATCCGTGACAGCAATAGAGGCAATATATTTGCCTGAAGATGACTTGTTTGACCCCGCCGCCCAAACTGTTTTTGGCTACCTTGATTCTTCAATAGTACTGTCAAGAGATGCGTACCGTGAAGGAAGATTGCCGGCAGTCGATATCATACAATCAGACTCTGATGCATTAAATCCACACAATGTGTCACCAAAACACTATTATGTTGCTACTGCATCTAAATCATTACTGAAAAAAGCGGAATTATTAGAACGAATCGTGTCATTAGTTGGTGAATCCGAATTATCAGATGATGACAGAATTTTATATCAAAGAGCAAGAAAGATTAGAAATTATATGACTCAAAACTTCTTTGTCGCAGCAGTACAGACCGGACGCTCAGGAGCGTATGTCTCTGTCGACAAAACGATTGAAGGGGTGAAAAACATCATGGATGGTAATTACGATGACGTACCTGAAGATAAATTTATGAACATAGGGTCTATTGACGAAATAAATAGCAAATAAACACTATATGGCAGACCAAAACATTTTATTACTCATTGTTAGCATACGAACTCGAGAAAAGGTTTTATTCGAGGGAACTGCTGAGACTGTTACGTCATTTAACCTAAGAGGTAGGTTTGACGTATTACCACAGCATGCCAATTTTATTACTTTAATTTCTAAGTATGTAATTATTGATACGGGCAAACAAACTGAGCAGCAGTTTGACATAGACAAAGGAATACTTTATGCCATGTCAAACAAGGTGAGTGTGTACGTCGGAATATGAATTCGTAAGCTAAAGATTTAATGATGCCGGTTATGGCTTTAAGTTACTCAAAGATTTGTATGATCTACCTTTACCGACTGTCCCATCGATGTAGCAATAAAAACATTCTTTACCCACTCAGGCGAGGCCTTAGTCGGCTTATTTTGCTTCAGCGACTTGTACAGTTCCATGAAATTCTCTGTCAGTTGTTCTTCAGTGAAAGACCTTTTGCCTATTACAGTGTGTATCATGGGTAGGTCCTTTTCCGTTTTAACGTCCAGACGCCCTTTTTTAATTTCGATTACTGCTTTTTCGGGGTCATCCGAAACGGTCCCGGTTTTGGGATTCGGCATTACTCCTGCAGGCCCTAAAATTTTGGCAACTTTGGCAAGTTTTGGCATAAAAGCAGGTTCAGTCACCAGAGTGTCAAAATCTACTTTAGGCTTTATCTGCCCTTTTTGTATTGCTTCGATGTCAGATTCTTTTAATTCGAGATCTGCACCCGCTACCTTTTTGCTAGCCAGAACAGCTACCTTTTTAGTTTTACCTGTTCCGTGGGGTAGTGTGAGTGAAAATCTTACCGGTTGCTCCATTTTTTTCGAGTCCAGATCAAGGTTTATATGAACCTCAACAGAAGCGTCGAATTTTTCCTTGGATGCTTGCTTTACTTTTTTTATTGCTTCTATTAGTTCCATACCGTTATTTCTCCACATCCACACCCATCGAACGTGCGGTGCCTTCTACAACTTTTACAGCTTGTTTCAAATCTTTGGTATTAAGATCGGGCATTTTAATTTTGGCGATCTCTTCAGCTTGTTCCTTAGATAAAACTCCAATTTTTTGTTTATTGGGAATCGCGCTACCTTTTTGGGTATTTAAAGCCTTTTTAATCAAGTGAGCGGTTACCGGTGTCTTTGTGATAAAAGTAAATGTTCTGTCTTCGTATACTGTCAAAATGGCAGGTATTATGTCATCAGGTGTTCCGGACGTTCTCGCATTGAACTCTTTGCAGAATTCCATTATAGGTACTCCGTGCTGTCCGAGCGCCGGACCTACCGGAGGAGCGGGGTTTGCTTTCCCGCCTTGGATTGCAAGTTTGACTATCGCTTTTATTTTTTTGCCTTTTTTTGGTTCTGCCATTTTTAAATTCCCTATTATTAATAAATTACAATTGCACTACTTGAGTGAAATCCAGCTCTAAAGGAGTTTCCCTGCCAAACACTGACACAAGTACTTTTACCTTACCCTGTTCGTCATTAACCTCATCAACTTTTCCTAAAAAGTCCTTGAAAGGGCCTTCGTTGACTCTTACGGAATCTCCGACACTGAATTTAGCTTCAAACTTAGGAGCTTCCATTTTAGCAAATTTCATTAAGGTTTTAACCTCTGATTCTGCTAAAGGGGTGGGTGTGGTACCCATGCCTACAAATCCCGTAACGCCCGGTGTAGTCCTTACAACGTACCAGCTGTCGTCATCCATTGACATAAGAACCATCATATACCCTGGGAAAAGTTTTTCCTCAACAGATCTCTTTTTTCCTTCAGACACTACGATTTTCTGTTGGTGGGGAACAAAAATTTTAAAAATTCTGTCTGTAAATCCGCCTGCTTCCGCACGCTGTTTCAATGTTATGGCAACTTTATTTTCGTGTCCGGAGTAAGTATGCACGACGTACCAGTGTGCCAGAGGAGAGACATCGCCATTTACTACATTTTCGGTTGTGTCTTTATTTTGTTCGTCCATTTTAATTCGTTATTAAAAAAGTTAATAACTGAGCAAACACAAAATCCAATAACATCACAAATAGGCCGACCACAAAGCTAACACCTATAACATAGGCAGTCAAGCGGATAGTGTCCTTTTTTGAAGGCCATGTAACCCTTTTGAGTTCCTCGTATGAAGTTACCAGGAAATTTTGTACCTTGTCCACGCTCAGGATTTTAGCACTTTTTGCCCCGTGGGACAACAATTTTACAGGTAATTACCCGTATTTCCGGAGATCCGGTCTTGTGATGGTATAATTCCCAACATGTTAAGTTTACTTGCTCAAAACCCCCTTATATTTGCGATAGTCCTTGCGGCTTTAGCTGTATCGTTGTCGGTACACGAGTTTGCGCATGCTTGGGTTTCGGACAAACTCGGCGACCCCACAGCCAAGCACTTGGGGAGGGTTACTTTAAATCCCAAAGCTCACATAGATCCTATCGGCATGTTAGTTCTTGTAGTAGCAGGGTTTGGGTGGGGAAGACCGGTGCCGTTCAATCCTTTAAACCTAAAATATCCTAAAAGAGACTCAGCGTTAATCGCTTTAGCGGGTCCGGCGTCCAATTTTATTCTCGCAATCCTGGTGGCGATTATCCTAAAATTTGTAACCCCCAACACTTTAGTAGCAGGCGCTCTCCAACTCCTGGTTTTCTACAACCTTATGCTGGGTGTTTTTAATCTAATGCCCTTCCATCCTCTGGACGGCTTTAAAATTGTAGGAGGTTTGTTGCCTAATAATTTGGCCATGCAGTGGTACCAAATGCAGCCCTACGGGATAATAATTTTGATCGTATTTATCTTCACCGATTCTTTCCAAAAAATTGTACTTCCCGTTGTTGATATACTAACAAAACTGCTTGGTGTAATGCTCTGATTTGCCTGTATAAAGGCATTGCGAACGCCTCCTTTTCTTTGACTTGTATTCCATAAATGTTAAGCTATATGTAGATATCGCGAGATATCGTTTAAGCCTAGTGTGATCGTTTAAGCTGAGAGTCATAGATTTCCTCTACGACTCTCGTGAAAGAGGGTAACGCGGTAGCGTGTTCGAAAGTTCACGTTCCAAGTACCCACCTTTCTATAAACGGGGATCCGTCTCAGCGGCCCGACACACCGGGCGGGAATTATTTAAACCCTGCTTAATATTTAGCCGGGTTTTTTTTCGTCCCATTCTCATCGTTTTTCCGCGCCTTTGTGATAATATTTCCGTGTGAACATTTTTAACGGCAGGGACAAGGCAGTTACACTAGATTCCAAAA
>Ga0208957_1001513_pt1 | contig 11856 bp, 13 predicted proteins | sample RifOxyA1_FD_184029 | JGI IMG/M metagenome (GOLD analysis project Ga0208957, IMG submission 184029) | Groundwater microbial communities from Rifle, Colorado - Rifle Oxygen_injection A1 (SPAdes) | ecosystem: Environmental > Aquatic > Deep subsurface > Groundwater | place: Rifle, Colorado, United... | reverse complement strand
AGCAGAACGTTCGCGCCGCCACGCCTGACGACGAATCAGGAGCAGTCCCGTCATGAACAACGCACTGCGTGATCATGACGTGTCGGCCTCGTTGGCGCTGGAGCGTCGTGTGCGCATGCTGCGCACGGCCATGGGGCCGGACATCGCCAAGGCTTTGGACGACCCCGACGTGGTGGAGGTCATGCTGAATCCGGACGGTCTGCTGTGGGTGGATCGGCTGGGCAGCGGTCGCGAACCGCTGGGCATCCGCTTCACACCCGCCGACGGCGAGCGCATCATCCGCCTGGTCGCTGCGCATGTGTGCGCCGAGGTGCATGCGGGCAAGCCGCTGCTGTCCGCCGAGTTGCCGGAGACGGGCGAACGTTTCGAGGGTGCGCTGCCACCGGTGACGCCGGGGCCGGTCTTCGCGCTGAGGAAGCGCGCGGTCGGCTTGATCCGGCTCGACGCCTACGTGGCCGACGGCATCCTGACCGAGGCTCAGGCGGAATTCCTGCGTAACGCGGTGTGCGCGCGCCAGAACATCCTGATCGCGGGCGGCACCAGCACCGGCAAGACCACGCTGGCCAACGCCCTGCTCGACGAGGTCGGGGCCACCGGCGACCGCGTGATCGTGCTCGAAGACACGGTGGAGCTGCAATGCACGGCACGCGACCATGTGCCGCTGCGCACTCGTGCCGGCATCGTGACCATGGCCGAGCTGGTGCGCTCGACCCTGCGGCTGCGCCCGGACCGCATCGTCGTGGGTGAGGTGCGCGGCGCCGAAGCTCTGGACTTGCTCAAGGCCTGGGGCACGGGCCATCCGGGCGGTATCGCCACCGTTCATGCCGGTTCCGCTGCGGGCGCGTTGCTGCGCCTGGAACAACTGATCCTCGAAGTCGCCATGACGCCACCACGCGCGCTGATCGCGGAAGCGGTCAACGTCATCGTCTACATCGCCGGTCGCGGCCATGCGCGCCGCGTGCAGGAAATCGCCTGCGTCACCGGCTTCGACAGCCGCGGCTACCAGCTCAGTAGCGAGCTGATGCATTTCACCCCATCCCTTTCCTCAACCACCGGAGAACCGTCATGACGACTTCACGCATTTCCGTAAAACCTGCCTTGCAATTCGTGGCTCTCGCCGCCCTGCTGGCCATCACCATTCCCGCGCACGCAGCAGGCTCGAACATGCCATGGGAAGCCCCGTTGCAATCCCTGCTGGATTCGATCCAGGGGCCGGTGGCCCGCATCATTGCGGTGATCATCATCATTACCACCGGATTGACGCTGGCATTCGGCGACACCAGCGGCGGCTTCCGCAAGCTGGTGCAGATCGTGTTCGGTCTGTCGATCGCATTCGCCGCGTCATCGTTCTTCCTGACCTTTTTCAGTTTCAGCGGCGGAGCGGTGCTGGCATGAACACGTCAAGCGCTGATACAGCCGGCTTCGAGGTGCCGCTGCATCGCTCGTTGACCGAACCGATCCTGTTGGGTGGCGCACCGCGCACCGTGGCGATTGCCAACGGCACGCTGGCCGCCGCCGTGGGACTCGGGCTGCAACTATGGTTGCCCGGCATGGTGCTGTGGATCGTCGGGCACTCGCTGGCCGTGTGGGGCGCGCGATTGGATGCGCAATTCATGGCCGTGTTCGCGCGGCACATCAAGCACCGGCAGCTGCTGGACGTGTGAGGACGATCCCATGATGAACCTCGTTGAATACCGCAAGCGCCCCACGTTGCTGGCCGACTGGCTGCCTTGGGCCGGACTGATCGCGCCGGGCGTCGTGTTGAACAAGGATGGCTCGTTCCAGCGTACGGCACGGTTTCGCGGGCCGGATCTGGACAGCGCTACGCAGGGCGAACTGGTCGCGACCTCTGCGCGATTGAACAACGCACTGCGTCGGCTTGGATCGGGTTGGGCTTTGTTCGTGGAAGCCGAGCGGCGCGTAGCCGCTAACTATCCGGGGTCGGTGTTCCCCGAGCCGCTGTCCTGGCTGGTCGATGAAGAACGCAGGGCGGCTTTCGAGGAAATCGATAGCCACTTCGAGAGCAAATACCACCTGACGCTGCTTTATCTGCCGCCCGAGGAATCGACGGCCCGCGCCGCGAAGCTGCTGTATGAGAACAGCAAGGTCGAAGGCGTGGATTGGCGCGAACGGCTGGAGGGCTTCGTGTCGGAAACCGAACGCTTCTTCGGCTTGCTCGAAGGGGTAATGCCGGAAATCGCGTGGCTCGACGATGGTCAGACACTGACCTATCTGCATGCTTGCGTATCCACCCGTCCGCATCCGGTGGCCGTGCCCGAGGTGCCGATGCACCTCGATGCGCTGCTGGCCGATGAGCCGTTGATCGGTGGCCTTGCGCCCATGCTTGGCGCGCAACACCTGCGCGTGGTGTCGGTGCGTGGCTTCCCGACTTCGACCTGGCCTGGCTTGCTTGACGACCTCAACCGCCTGGGCTTTGCCTACCGCTGGAGCACACGCTTCCTGTGCCTCGACAAGGCCGATGCCGAGAAGGAATTGAGCCGCTTGCGCCGGCAATGGTTCGCCAAACGCAAGAACATCGTCGCGCTGCTGCGCGAAACCATCTTCCAGCAGGAAAGTCCGCTGGTCGATTCCGATGCGTCGAACAAGGCGGCGGACGCCGACGCTGCTCTCCAGGAACTGGGCAGCGATCAGGTGTCTTTCGGCTATGTCACCGCCACTGTCACCGTGCTCGACTCCGACGCGACCGCTGCCGACGAAAAACTCCGTGCAATCGAGCGAACGATTCAGGGCCGTGGCTTCGTGACGATCCCCGAGACCCTGAATGCGGTCGATGCCTGGCTGTCGTCGATTCCGGGACACGCCTACGCCAACGTACGCCAACCCATCGTTTCGACCCTGAACCTCGCGCACATGATGCCGGTCTCCGCCGTCTGGGCCGGGCAGGAGCGCAATGCGCATCTCGACGGCCCACCGCTGATCGTGACGCGCACCGATGGCGCGACGCCGTTCCGGCTGGTCACGCACATTGGCGACGTGGGCAACACCCTGGTGGTCGGCCCCATCGGCATGGGCAAGTCGGTGCTGCTGGCGACGCTCGCCTTGCAGTTCCGCCGCTATGCCGGATCGCGCATCTTCGCCTTCGACATGGGGCGCTCGATTCGCGCCACCGTGCTCGGACTCGGCGGTGAGCACTACGACCTGGGTGCAGACGGTGCCATGGCCTTCCAGCCGCTGGCCCGCATCGACCAGGACAGCTACCGCGCCTGGGCGGCCAAGTGGGTCCAGGGCCTTTTGCTTCACGAAGGCGTGGTTGTCGGGCCGACCGAGAAGGAGTCCGTGTGGTCGGCGCTGAACAGTCTCGCCAGCGCGCCGTGTGAACAGCGCACCCTGACTGGATTATCCGTACTGCTGCAGTCGAATGCACTGCGTCAGGCGCTGCAACCCTATGTGCTGGGCGGTGCACATGGCAGACTGCTCGATGCCGACCATGACCAGCTCGGTGTCGCCGACGTGCAAGCGTTCGAGATGGAAGAACTGATGCACAGCAAGGCGGCGGCGCTGGCAGTATTGCGCTATCTGTTCGCGCGCTTCGAGGAACGCCTCGACGGTGCCCCGACGCTGCTCATTCTCGATGAGGCATGGCTGTTCCTCGACGACCCGGTGTTCGCCGCGCGCATCCGCCAGTGGTTGAAGACGCTGCGCAAGAAGAACGTGTCGGTGATCTTCGCCACGCAATCGCTAGCGGACATCAAGGATTCCAGCATTGCGCCCGCCATCGTCGAGAGCTGCGTGAGCCGCATCTTCCTGCCCAATCCCCAGGCGACCGAGCCGCAGATTCGCGTCATCTACGAAGGCTTCGGCCTCAATGCGCGGCAGATCGAGATCGTGGCGCAGGCCCAGCCCAAGCGCGATTACTACTACCAGTCACGACTCGGCAATCGGGTCTTCGATCTGGGGCTCGGGCCGGTGACGCTGGCGTTTGCCGGTGCGGCTAGACCTGAGGACCAGCGCGCCATCGACATCGTTTCCGCATCGGTGCCCCCTGCGGACTTCGCGGCCGCCTGGCTGCGCCATCGCGGCCTCGGCTGGGCCGCAGACCTCATCCCGTCCTTCCCGTTCATCCCGACCATTCCCAAGGAGAATCCGTCATGAAAAGGACCCTGCCTGCCATCGCCGCCGCCATGCTCATGACCGTGATGCCTGCAGCACAGGCGCAATGGGTGGTGATCGATCCGGCCAATCTGGTGCAGAACATCCTGACCGCCGCCCGTACTCTGCAGCAGATCAACAACCAGATCCAGCAACTGCAGAATGAAGCGCAGATGCTGACCAACCAGGCGAAGAACCTGACCCGTCTCCCCTTCAGCGCGCTCAATCAACTGCAATCTGCACTGTCCGCGACGAACCAGCTGCTGCAGCAGGCGCAAGGGCTGTCATTGAATCTGACGCAGATGGAGACCCAGTTCGCGCAGCTCTATCCGGCTGCCTACACCGCCTCGACCACGGCGAACCAGATGGCGCTCGACGCCAGCCAGCGTTGGCAGAACGCACTGGAGGCGCTACGCACCGCGACCGAGGTGCAGTCGCAGTCGGTGCAGAACTTCGCCTCCGACGAGCAGACCTTGTCCGCCCTCGTGAACAGCAGCCAGTCGGCGGTGGGCGCCTTGCAGGCCACCCAGGCGACGAACCAGTTGCTCGCCTTGCAGGCCCGGCAGGCGATCCAGGCGCAGCAGCTCCAGGTCACGCAAGACCGCGCCGTCGCTCTCGAACAGGCGCGTCAGGTCGCGGTGCATGCGCGTGCCGCCGAGGTGCGCAAGCGTTTCCATGGCACCGGCACACCGTACTCGCCATCCCCCGTCAACTTCTACGGCAACTGAGGAACCCATATGAAAACCCTCCTGACCACCCTCGCCTGCACCCTGCTGCTCGCCGCCTGCAACAAGCCGGCACCCACCGACTCGGTCGAATCGCTGCTGGCGAATCCCGAGCGCCTGAAGGAAGTCCGCGCGCAGTGCAAGACCGACCACGGCAAGGTGGGGGACGCCCTATGTAACACTGCCGCCGAAGCCACGCGGCGGCGCTTCATGGGCAGCGGCACGCCGTACACGCCCGCGCCACCGGCCGCACCCGCTTCCGCACCGAAAGACTGAGCCATGAACAACCTGTCGGTCATCGACCACTTCCTCGACGTCTTCTCGCAATACATCGACTCGGGTTTCGGCCTGCTGCATGGCGAGGTGGCGTTCCTCACCGCCACGCTGGTGGTGATCGACATGACGCTGGCCGGGCTGTTCTGGGCCATGGGTGGCGAGGACGTGATCGGCAGGCTGATCAAGAAGACGCTCTATGTTGGCGCCTTCGCTTTCATCATCGGCAACTTCAACAATCTGGCAGGCATCCTGTTCAATTCGTTTGCCGGACTCGGGCTGGTGGCGTCGGGTTCCACGCTGAGCCAGGCACAGTTTCTGCATCCGGGCCATCTGGCCAAGGTCGGCGTCGATGCGGCACAACCGATCATGGCGCAGATCAGCGACCTGACCGGCTTCCCCGAGGTGTTCGCGAACCTCGATGTCATCTCGGTGCTGTTTCTCGCCTGGCTGGTGGTGATCGTGAGCTTCTTCGTGCTCGCGGTGCAGCTCTTCGTCACGCTGATCGAATTCAAGCTGACCACACTCGCGGGCTTCGTGCTGGTGCCGTTCGCGTTGTGGAACAAGACCGCGTTCCTCGCCGAGCGCGTGCTGGGCAACGTGGTGTCGTCGGGCATCAAGGTGCTGGTGCTGGCGGTCATCGTCGGCATCGGCACCGGACTGTTTGCACAGTTCCAGGTGCCGCCCGGCACCGCGCCCTCGATCGACCTGGCGCTGACGATCATGCTGGCCTCGCTGGCGATGCTGGGACTCGGGATCTTCGGGCCGGGGATTGCGACCGGGCTGGTGTCCGGTGCACCGCAGCTTGGCGCCGGTGCGGCGGCAGGCACGGCGTTGGGTGCGGCGGGTCTGGCGGTGGCCGGTGGTGCGGCACTCGCGACAGGAAGTTCAGCAGTGGCGGCCGGCGCACGCATGGTGCCGGGTGCGACACGCGCCGCCATCGGCGGAGCGGCGTCGGCCGGGCGTGTGAGCAGCGCGATGGCCAGCGGCGCGAAGTCTGCCTACCAGACGGGTGCCGCGGCTTCAGGATCGGGCGGTGTTCGTGCTGCAGGTGCGGGCCTCGCCAATGTGGCCAGGCGCGGTGCCGGTGCGGTCGGCCAGCGCGTCACAGCCGGTGCGAAAGCGGTCAAGGATCGCGTGGCGAACTTCGTCGCGGAGGCCGCTACGCCCGCGGCGGCAGCCAGTGCTACCGAGTCAGCCGCTGCAGCCGCAGATAGGCCCCCTGCGGTAGAGCCCGCCTGGGCCAGCCGAATGCGGCGCAAACAGCAGGTGAGCCATGCGGCCACCACGGCGGCGCACACCCTGCGCTCAGGCGATCACGGTGGCGGCGGTGCCAGTCCGAGCCTGCGCGACGATTCGAACCCTTGAAGATCAAGTCAAACGGAGATCAGTCCATGCGATTCAAACGACCGCAGGTGCGTTACTCGGCCACGCCCGAGCCCGTCACCCCCTATCAGGCCGCCGCGCAGGTCTGGGACCAGCGCATCGGCAGTGCGCGCGTGCAGGCGAAGAACTGGCGGCTGATGGCCTTCGGCTGCCTGTCGCTCGCCCTGCTGATGGCCGGTGGGCTGGTGTGGCGTTCGGCACAGTCCATCGTCACGCCGTATGTGGTCGAAGTGGCCACCGGCGGCCAGGTGCGTGCGGTGGGTGAAGCCGCCACGCCGTACAAGCCGAACGATGCGCAGATCGCCTACCACCTGGCGCGCTTTCTTACTGACGTACGTTCGCTCTCGATCGATCCCATCGTGGTGCGGCAGAACTGGCTCGAAGCCTACAACTACACCACGGATACAGGCGCGGCCACGTTGAACGACTACGCGCGCAGCAACGATCCATTCGCGCGCATCGGGCAGGCCTCGACGGCGGTGGAGATTACCAGCGTGGTGCGCGCCAGCCAGTCATCGTTCCAGGTGCGCTGGATCGAGCGCAGCTATGTGAATGGTTCGCTCTCGGGCACCGAGCGCTGGACGGCTGTGCTGTCCATCGTGCTGCAACCGCCGCGCACCGAAGAGCGACTGCGCAAGAACCCGCTGGGCATCTATGTCAACGGCCTGTCCTGGAGCCGTGAATTCGACGCAACCGAAGGAACCCCAAAACCATGAAAGCCCCAATCCGTCATTCCGTATTGCCGTTGATCCTGAGCGCCACCCTGGCAACCGTCACCGGCTGCGCCACGCACGGCAAACCGCCGCCTGACATCACGCTGGACGACCCCGTGGCGGCGCACGCGCTGCCGGAGCCGCCCAGGCCCATCGAGGTGGTCGAAGTCCCCAAACCCCTGCCGCTACCGGGGCAGTTGAAGCCTTTGGGGAATACGCCCGAGGACAAGCCGGTCGCCGAACCGCCCGACGAGAAGGCCGATGTGGCGCGCGCCAACGCCGAAGCGCGCGTGGCGCCCAGCCGAGAGGACTACGTCAACGCGATCCAGGTCTGGCCCTACAGCGATGGCGCGCTGTATCAGCTCTACACGAGTCCCGGTCGCGTCACCGTCATCACCTTGCAGCAGGGCGAGGAACTGGTGACCGTTTCGGCCGGCGATACGGTGCGCTGGATCGTCGGCGACACGACCAGCGGCGCGGGTGCCAGTCTGCGCGTGAACATACTCGTGAAGCCCACGCGCGTCGGCCTGAAGACCAATCTGGTCATCACCACCAACCGCCGCACCTACCTGCTCGAACTGTCGTCGACGCCGCAGGCGTGGATGGCCTCGGCCTCGTGGGATTACCCGAAGGACCGCATGCTGGCGTTGCGGAAACAAGCACAGCAGGCTCATGAGGCAGCGCCGGTGGACTCAGGCTTGTCGCTGCAACAGATCAGATTCCGTTACGCGATTACCGGCGACAGCCCGCCGTGGAAACCGCTGCGCGCGTTCGACGACGGTGAGCGCGTCTATATCCAGTTCCCCGCCGGCATCGCGCAGGGCGAGCTGCCGCCACTGTTTGTGATCGGGCAGCAGGGTGATGGCCAGCTCGTCAACTACCGCTTCCGCTCGCCCTACTACGTGGTGGATCGGCTGTTCGGTGCGGCAGAGTTGCGGCTGGGCGCGGACAAGGCCGCTGTGGTGCGCATCGAGCGCACCGACGGCGTGGTCAGCACGGCGCGGAGTCATTGAGCATGAGCACCTCCGCCACACCGCAAATGTCACCAGACGGAACGAACAAGGTCGACCCGGACACCTTGAGTTTGCGCGCGCCGCCGCGTCCGGTCACGCGGCTGAACCGGCGCATGCTGGCCATGCTCGCGGGAACACTGGGCGCGATCGTCCTGGGTGCCACGCTGTGGTCGCTGCAACCGCACCAGCGCGAACGCAATCCGGCCACCGAGCTGTATAACGTGGACCGCGTCTCGCATACCGACAACCTCGACCAGTTGCCAACGGACTATTCCAAGGTGCCGGTCACTACCAAGCCGGTGCCCATACTGGGTGAGCCGTTGCCGGGCGACCTGGGGCCCGCCATCGTGCATGCGCAACACAATGCCAACACCGGCGGGTACCCCCCTCCCGTGCAGTCCGGGCGCATGGCGCAGCCGGGCGATGTCGAGGAGGCATCACGCTCGGGGGTGTTCTTTCGGAGCAGCAGTGCGGTGAAGGCCGCACCGTCACCCACTGCGAGTTTGGCCATGCCAGATGCCGTCTCGGGCAACCAACCGTTCAGTCCGATGGCAGCGGCATGCACGCAGCCTGCCGATCCGACGGCGGTGCAGAATCAGCAGGAGCAGAAGCTGGCGTTCGTTGCCAATGAGGGAGGCAGCGCCACCCGCAATGCTGCCAGCCTGCACCCTCCGTCCTCGCCCTACCAGGTGATGGCGGGCACCGTCATTCCGGCGGCGCTGGTGACGGGGATCAATTCCGACCTGCCGGGGCAGGTCATCGCCAATGTGACCGAGGCGGTCTACGACACGGCTACGGGACGCTTCCTGCTGATTCCTCAGGGCTCGCGGCTGATCGGCCGCTATGACAGTCAGGTTTCATTCGGTCAGCGGCGCGTGTTGCTGGTGTGGACGCGCTTGATCCTGCCCGATACCTCGTCGATTTCGCTCGACCAGTTGCCCGGCATCGACCCGGCGGGCTATGCCGGACTGGAGGATGGGGTCGATTGGCACTGGGATCGCATCCTCGCCGGTGCGGCGTTGTCCACGCTGCTCGGAGTCGGTGCTGAACTGGCAGCACCTAGCAACAACGGCGGCACCGGAAGCGTCACCATCGCCGTTCGACAGGGCACGCAGGACACCGTGAACCAGGTCGGCCAGGAGATCACCAAACGCAATGCAAGCATCCAGCCGACGCTCACCATCCGGCCCGGTTTCCCTGTGCGGGTCATGGTGAACAAGGATCTGATTCTGCGGCCGTACCAGCCACTGTTCTTCCAGAGGGGAGCGTCGCAATGAGTGAGTCCAGAAGCAAGCTGCGGCTGGGGCCGCTGCCGAAGACCGAGACGGTGAAGTTGACCATCACCTTCACCGTGGTGTTGAAGACAGAGTTGGAGCGCTATGCCGCGCTGCATGCTCAGACCTATGGCGAACCGATTGAGGTTGTGACGCTGATCCCGCACATGCTCGAAGCGTTCATGGCGCGGGATCGGGGATTCAGGAAGTCCGGGGGGATGTGATTCACAGCGACACCGCTCAGGCACGGTCGGAATACGCCCATGCACGCCTGAGCGGGTTTTCGATAGATGCCGGAAAGATCACCATCATAGGACCGTATTTATACCGGCCGTTGCGATGCAACCAGCAATTGTCCTGATGATGGAGCAGATCATGTACAAAGCAGATCGAAGTCTGGTGGCTGCGAGGCCAAACGACGACTCTGATACAAACGAACCGCACGACATGCAGCCACCACGACTGGTCGCGACGAATACCTTGCCGTTCAGACGCACGATCCGCCGTACCGAGCTGCGGCAGATCGTGCCGCTGGCCGATACCACGATCTACGACATGGAGCGCCGCGGAGAATTTCCGCGCCGGTTCAATCTGACCGCACGCTGCGTGGTATGGGACTTGACGGAAGTAGAAGCCTGGCTCGACGCACGTCGGCAAGCTTCCGACAGTGCGCAGTTGAAACGGGCGCCCTCACCGGACGTGCGTCAGCGCAAGCGCCGCCCCGTCAAAGCAGCGCCTGTGTCGTGATGACCTTCATCGACGGTGGCAACAACGTCGGAGTGTGTGACTTGCCCGCCACCCAAGCGTCAATCATGTCGGCCCATTCCTGCAGCATGTGACGGCGCTGCTCGGCGTATTCGGCCTTGTTGTAAACGCCACGGGATGAACGGCCGTCTTCGTGGGCCAGACACTTCTCGATCCAGTCGCTGTTGAAGCCAAGTTCGTTCAGGATAGTTGAACCCGTACGCCGCAGGTCATGCACGGTGAAGGGCTCCAGCGGGAGCTTGTTCGCCTTCGCGCGTTCGACGATCAGTTGCGTGACCCGATTGAGCGTGGCATTGGACATGCACTTGTCGGCGTCGTAGCGCGATGGGATCAGGTAGCGCGAGCCGCCGGCGCAAGTGCGCAGGGCGACCATGATGTCGAGCGCCTGCTGCGAGAGGTAGACGTTGTGAGCCTTGGACGCTTTCATGCGTTCCTTCGGGATACTCCATAGCGCCTTCTCGAAGTTGACTTCATCCCAAGTCGCATGGATCAGCTCGCTCTTGCGCACCAGCGTGAGCAGGATGAGCCGCAGGCCAAGCTTGATCGTGGGATACGAGGCGACGTACTCCATCTGCGAGAGCGCGATGCGAATCTCACTCGGTGACAGCGCGCGATCCTTCGGCACGAAGGTGGCGATCGACGATGGGCCAACGTCGTCTGCAGGGTTGGCCACCTTCTCGCCGTGCAAAATGGCAAAGCCATATACCTGTTTAACGATGTCGCGGACGTGGATCGCCGTGGCTGGCGCTCCCCTGCCCTTGACCTTGTTGCACAAGTCGCGCAGGTCGTCGGCTGTGATCTCGGTCAGTAACCGATTCTGGAAAACCGGCAGGATGTCGCGATCGAGGATGCTCTTGCGCATGGATCGCGTGCTGTCGGCCATGCGCGCCTCGGCGGCCCACCTGACGGTAAATTCGCCGAAGGTCTTGGCCTCGGCCAGCCGGCGCTTCTGGCGCTGCTTCTCCTGGGAAGGCGACCGCCCATCGGCCACCGCACGCCTGGCCTCCAGGCAGCGCTCGCGTGCCCTGGCCAGCGACAAGCCATCTGGCCCATAGCGGCCGATGGTCAGCGTTTCGCGGCGCCCATTGAGGCGATAGTCGTAACGGAAGGTGACGGTGCCGGCTGGCGAGACGGTTACGTACATGCCGTCTCGGTCGGCCACCTTGTATTGAGCGCTCTTGGGCTTGAGGTTCTTCAGTGCGGTGTCGGTCAGCATCGGCGTTCTCCCAAGCGTGCAACGGCTTTACCGTCACAAACATTAAGAATGACAATCCGCCTGGAACCCGCATGAAATCTTGCTTTTCGCTTGATTTTTTACCGTCATGCGTCAAAACGGCTTGACGGTAGAAATTATAATCCCATGAGAGCGCTCTTGGCTACCGTCAGATTAACCGACACTTTGATCTGGCTGCCAGCGATTGTTGTCGATAGATCGCGCGAAGTATATTTTTAATAATCAATCAGTTATCACGTATTTCCGATAGTCGCCGAAAGCCCGCGAACAAGCCTGGATTATTCCCACTCAATCGTAGCCGGCGGCTTGCCGCTGATGTCATACACGACACGATTCAACCCACGCACTTCGTTGATGATGCGG
>Ga0208957_1001505_pt1 | contig 11890 bp, 13 predicted proteins | sample RifOxyA1_FD_184029 | JGI IMG/M metagenome (GOLD analysis project Ga0208957, IMG submission 184029) | Groundwater microbial communities from Rifle, Colorado - Rifle Oxygen_injection A1 (SPAdes) | ecosystem: Environmental > Aquatic > Deep subsurface > Groundwater | place: Rifle, Colorado, United... | reverse complement strand
CTCGACCACCACGTCGATCTGCGCCATCGTCTCCGCGGCTTTCTTGCGCGCGGTGGTCATGTGACCGGGGAACCACTGGATCGCCATGATGTGCAGGTGTCGGCTAAAGGGTGTGATTATCGCATCAGTGCGGCATCAGCCGCCGCCACCGCCGCTACCCACGCCGTGTGCCGCTTGCAGCACCAGCGCGTCGAAATCGGCGGCGCTCATCAATCCGCGCTCGGCGACGATGTCGCGCACCGGGCGGCCGGACTTTTCAGATTCCTTGGCGACTTCGGCAGACTGGTTGTAGCCGATCCGGGTGTTGAGCAGGGTGGCGAGCGCGACGCTCTGGTGGATGAAGAAGGCGCAGCGTTCGCGGTTGACAACGATGCCCTTGAGGTTCTTTTCGGTGGCGGCGTTCATCGCATTGGTCAGCCAGTCCATGGCGTCGAACAGCGCGCTGCCGAGCGCCGGCATCATCACGTTGAGTTCCATCTGCCCGGCCTGCACCATGTAGGACACCGCGGCGTCCTGCCCCAGCACCTGGAAGCACACCTGGTTCAGCATTTCGAACATCACCGGGTTGACCTTGCCGGGCATGATGCTGGAGCCTGGTTGCACCGGCGGCAGCTGGATTTCGCCGAGGCCGGTACGTGGACCGGAGGCGAGCAGGCGCAGGTCGTTGGAGATGCGGGTGAGTTCGAGCGCCAGGTTGCGGATCTCGCCCGACAGGCGCGCGAGGTCGTTCATCGACTGCATTTGCGCGACCAGCTGGCCGACGCGGATCGGCTCGCCGGTGTGTTTCGCCAGTTCGGCGGCGACGCGCGCCGGGTAATCGGGCGAAGTGTTGAGACCGGTGCCGGCGGCGGAGCCGCCCAGACCGATCTCGCACAGTGCCGGGCGCACGGCGTCGAGCGCCGTGGCGCAACGGCTGAGCGTCCAGGCATAGCCCGCGAATTCCTGGCCCAGCGTGGTCGGCACCGCGTCCTGCAGGTGGGTGCGGCCGGATTTCACGGTGTCCTTCTCGCGTTCGGCGAGGCGGCTGAATTCCGCCGCCATGGCGTGTACTGCGGCGACGAGACGCGGGAGCTTGGCCAGCACGGCCAGCCGGATCGCGGTGGGGATGGTGTCGTTGGTCGATTGCCCCATGTTGACGTCATCGTTGGGGTTGACCGGCTTATAGGCGCCTTTCTCGCCGCCCAGGGCCACATTCGCGAGGTTGGCGATGACCTCGTTGCTGTTCATGTTGTGGCTGGTGCCGGCGCCGGCCTGGAAACGGTCGACCACGAACTGGTCGTCGAATTCGCCCGCGAGGATTTTCTCGCAGGCGGCGGCGATGGCGTCGCGCTTTTGCTCGGGCAACCAGCCCGGCTGGCAGTTGGCGTGGGCGGCGGCGAGCTTGATTCGCACATGGGCTAGTACGAAATCCTTATCCGGCCGGCGTCCGGAAATGGGAAAATTGGCGACGGCACGCGCTGTTTGTGCGCCGTACCAGGCATCCACGGGAACCTGGACTTCGCCTAGCGAGTCTTTCTCAGTACGAAATTTGTTCGTGGCGAATTCATTCATGATGGTAAAACCAATGCAGATATTACAAGGTGGTCGATTTTATCCGATATGGCTGGCCGGGCTGTTGCTGGCGCTGTTCGCCTCCTGGGCCCAGGCGGGCGGATTCAAGCTGACCGATACCGACGGCAAGACCCATACGCTGGACGGCTACAAGGGCAAGTGGGTGCTGGTGAACTTCTGGGCAACCTGGTGTCCGCCCTGCCAGGAGGAAATTCCGGACCTGATCGCGCTGCACGGCGAGAAGAAGAACAACCTCGTCGTCATCGGTATCGCCATGGATTATCGCAATGCCAAGCAGGTGACCGATTTCGCGGACGGACTGCTGGTCGATTACCCGATCGTGCTGGGCAATGCCCAAGTGGCCAGCCAGATCGGGCCGGTGCAGGGTTTGCCGACTACCTATCTGTACAACCCGGACGGTAAAATGGTTGCCCAGCAAGTAGGCGCGATCACCCGTGAATCGGTGGAAAGCTTCATCGCCAAAAAAGGCGTGCGCGCCAAAAAATAAGCCGGTCTGACGACCGAGGAGACATCATGCGTCAACTGTTCATCGCGTTCTTCATGTTATTCGCCGCAACCGCACAGGCCGAGACGCGCGATCCGCTCAGCTATTTCTTCCAGCCCAAGTTCGGCGATTTCAAGGCCGAACTCCAGACCGCCAGGGAGCAGGGCAAGAAAGGCGTTTTCCTGTTCTTCGAGATGGACGACTGTCCGTTCTGCGCCCGCATGAAAAGCACCATCCTCAACCAGTCCGAGGTTCAGGACGCCTACCGCGCGCAGTTCCTGCTGTACCCGATCGACGTCAACGGCGATACGCAGATGACCGACTTCCAGGGCAAGCAAACCACCGAAAAGGCCTTTGCGCTCGCCAACCGCGTGCGCGCCACGCCCACGATGCTGTTCTTCGACCTCGACGGCAAACTGGTGACGCGCTATATCGGCCCCACCAAGGACAAGGCCGAGTTCCTGCTGCTCGGCAAGTATGTGGCTGAAGGCAGCTACGCGAGCGAACCCTTCACCAAATACAAGCAAGGCAAATGAGGCGCGCGACGTGGGTCGCGTTGCTGGCGTGCGCGCTGTCCGCCCCGGCGTCTGCCGAGCCGCTGACGCTGGAGGAGGCGCTGGCGAGCGTGGCCGCGCCGCATCCCGATCGACGGGTCGCGGAAAGCGAACTGGCGCTGGCGCGTGCCGACCGCAAAGAAGCGGCCAGCCGTCAGGATTTCAGCCTGTTTCTGGACGGCAGCCTGCGCACGGGACGTCAGCCGGGCGGCGACTGGAAACCCGACAACATCGGCCGCATCGTGGCGCGCAAGCCGCTGTTCGATTTCGGCCGCAGCAGCCAGGCCATCGCCGCGGCGGATGATGAGGTCGCTGCGCGACAGGAGGCGCTCTACACCGTGGAAAGCCTGCGCCGCATCGACATCATGGCGCGTTACTTCGATGTGCTGATGGCCGACCGGCAGTACGCTGCCGACAACGAATTCATGGCGGTCGCCTATGTCGCGTGGGACAACGCGAAGGACCGTTTCAAGGTGGGCCAGATCAGCCAGCCCGATCTGCTGAAACTGGAAACCGAGTACCAGGATATCCGCGAGCGCCGGAACACCAGCGAACAGCGCCTGCGCAGCACGCGGCAGCGGTTGGCCCAGGCGATCTACCGCCCCGACACGCTGCCTGAAGAACTGGTCGAGCCTAAACTCCAGGACAATGCCCGCCCGGTGCCGGATTACGAGACCCTGCTGCCCTGGGTCATGGCGCAAAACCCTCGCATCCTTGCCCTGCGTGCCCAGTTGTCGGCATCGGAAGCGCGGCTGGCGGCGATACGTGCGGAGCGCAATCCGACACTTGATGCCGAAGTCATCGGCGGCGGCTACAGCCGGGAGTCGGTCACGCGCGATGAGGCCAGCGCCGGCCTGGTGTTCACGATCCCGCTGTATCAGGGGGGACGCGTGGATGCCCGGATTGCGCGTGAGCTGGCGCAAAAGGAACGGACAGCCGCCGAACTGGAAAAACTCAAGTTCGATCTGTCCGACACCCTGCTCGCCACCTTGCAGGAAATCGAATGGCTGCGCGGCAGCAGTCGCGCAGCGGCCGACAAGCAGATCGAGTATCGCGACTGGGCGCTGGAACGTGCGCGTGCGGAATACGAACTGGAACTGAAAACCAATCTGGGCACCAGCATGGCGGAAACCCAGATGGCGCAGATACGCCGCAAGCAAGTGGAATATCGGCTGGCGCTGGCGCTGGCGCGGCTGCAGGCATTGTCCGGCGGCAATCTGCCGCCTGTTGAGGGAGCACGAAAATGAATCAGCGCATGGCGGCCATTGCACTGGCCGGATTGAGCCTGCTGGGTACAAACCCGCTATGGGCCGCGGACAAGGTTGAACTCACCACCCGCGTGTCCGGCGTGGTGGAATCGGTGCTGGTCAAGCCCGGCCAGCGCGTGAAGAAAGGCGCCGTCCTGCTGCGTCTGGACAGAACCATCCTGCAGGCGCGCCTTGAGGAAGCTACGGCGGACCATGCGCGCGCGCAGGCCGATGAGGCCGATGCCAAGCGCGAGCAGGGACGGGCGCAGGAACTGTACGACCGCACGGTGTCGTCGACCAGCGAACTGGAAGCCGCCGAATTGCGCTACGCGCGTGCCCAGGCCGCGCTGTCGGCTGCCCAGGCGCGCCGGGTGATCGCGCAGAAAAATCTGGCGGATGCCGAACTGAAAGCGCCGTTCGATGGCGTGGTGAGCGCGATACCGGGCGGCTCCGGTACCGTCGTGGTCGCGGATTGCCAGCCGAAGCCGCTGATCGTCCTGTCGCGCTAAGCATCGAACCCAGTCGACCCGGCTTGGCGCATCCGCGGCTGATCGGCCGTGTCAGGCCATGCGCCGGGCGATTTCGGCTTCCATTTCAGCCGCCTGGTGCGGCGACGCCACCGCAGCGATCACCTTGTAGCACATCGGCAGGACGGCGTTGAAACCGGCCAGATCCTGTACTTCGCTCATTTTCCGATAGGCCGGGGACTTGGTTCCCACCAGGGCGGACAGGAATTCCAGCGCATAGGTGCGGGTGCTTTCCAGGTGGTCTGCGGATTGCGCAGGGACAGCCGCCGCCGCAGGGGCCGGGCTGCGGGAGGTGGCAGGCGCAGGCTGCGAAGGCGATGCCATGTTGCGCAAGGCCTGGATGAACCCGCTTTGCAGCAAGTCGCTCACCATCGCTTCCAGTTCGGCGCAGTGGGGCATCTTCTTGCAGAGTTCGCCAAACGAAATGCCATTTCCCACACTGAACAGGATTTGTCGGTGTCGGGGCCGCAAGGTATGGCCGAGATTGAAGATTTCTTCCTGTCCCTTAACCGTACGGGACAATTGCATTGTCATGTCCATGGTCGCCTCCGTTGTTGTGATTGCAGGCATTTAGCCTGTGGCGGACATCCTGCATGGCTTGTGCCAGGCGAAGAAAAACCCCGAACGCCTTGTTTGACAAGGCATGCGGCGCAGTGGCTGGGGGAGGAGGCGGCTGAAATATGTCGATGGCGTGACGACCGGTTGAAATTTCGTCAGCGCACAGGGCAGGCGGGGAAGGCGTGCCTGAAACGGATATTTCAGGCTAGGTGTTTTTGGCGTGCGGCATGCCCCAGCAAGGGGGCAGGGGCGTCAGCTGCGCGAGTCGGAATCGGCACGATTGTCGGCCGATTGGGTGCGAGGGGTGTAATCCCAATTGTGTTTCCAGGCGTTGACGACAAGTGTCGGATACTCCGGTTGTCCCAGGCTGCCGTTGTAGCGGCCCAGCGCGCGGAAGAGGTCGCCATGTTCGATGTCGATGTAGTAACGCAGGATCAGCGCGCCGTATCTCAAATTGGTGCGGAGCTGGAACAGATTGTGGTTGGGGTTGCCGATGGTCTTGACCCAGAAGGACATGACCTGCGTGTAGCCGCGCGCACCGACCGGCGACACGGCATATTTGCGGAAACCGCTTTCCACCTGGATCAGCCCCAGCATCAATTGCGGGTCGACGCCGGCGCGCGAAGCCTCCCAGTGCAGCGTGGTCAGGAATTCGAGCCGCTCGTCCTCGTCGGGCATGCGCTTGGCCAGCCGGCGCGACATTTCCTTCAGCCAGGCGGCACCGTCGGCCGGATTGCGGAATGCCGTGCGGGTGACCGGCGTGTCCGCCAGGGCGCGCTGCAGCGACGAGCGCACATTGGCCGACATCGCTTCTTCGAGCTGTCCTCCCGCATGCGCGGGCTGGGCAAGCAGCAAAGCGGCGATCAGCAGGCCGATGTGCGTCTGTTTGTTCATGTCAGCGTTCCAGCAATCCCGTCAAAAATTCCCTTGCATCGGCGAGCGCGATTTTTTGCGCTTCGCCACTCTGCCCCGGCGCGACGCGACGCGCCTGGTATTCGATCACGCCATCCTTCAGTCCGCGTTCGCCCACCGTGATGCGATGGGGGATGCCGACCAGTTCGGCGTCGGCAAACATCACCCCGGGGCGTTCGTCGCGGTCGTCCAACAGCACGTCGAACCCGGCGACCGTCAACTCAGCATACAACGACTCGGCGGCGGTTTTCACCATTTCGCTCTTGCCATAGCCGATCGCCACAATCACCAGCAAGAACGGTGCCATCGCCTTCGGCCAGATGATGCCGCGCTCGTCGTGGTTCTGCTCGATGGCCGAGGCCACGATGCGCGACACGCCGATGCCATAGCAGCCCATTTCCATGACCTGTGCCTTGCCGCCCTCGTCGAGGTAGGTCGCATTCATCGCCTGTGAATACTTGCTGCCGAGCTGGAACACATGGCCGACCTCGATGCCGCGGCATAGTTGCAGACTGCCTTGGCCGTCCGGGCTGGGGTCGCCGGAGACGACATTCCTTATATCGGCCACAACATCCGGTTCCTGCAGGTCGCGGCCGAAATTGACGCCGGCCAGGTGGAATTTCGGCTTGTTGGCGCCGCACACGAAATCGCTCATTGCCGCGACCGTGCGGTCCGCGATGACCTGAATCCGGGCGCGGTCGACGCCGACCGGACCGAGGAAGCCTGGCGGGCAGTCGAAGGCCGCGCGGATCTCGGCTTCGTTCGCCAGGCGGAAATCGGCCATGCCTTCCAGTTTCCCCAATTTGACTTCGTTCAGCATGTGGTCGCCGCGTAGCAGCACCACGACCATCCGTTCGCCGGCCATGACGGCGATGAGTTTCACGGTACGGGCGAGCGGAATGTCGAGCAGCGCGGCGACGTCCTCGCAGGTGGTCTGCTTTGGTGTCTCCACCTCGCGCAGCGCTTCCTGCGGCGCGGCGCGCGGTGTCGCGGGGGCAAGCGCCTCGGCCAGCTCGACGTTGGCCGCGTAGCCGGAGTCCGGGCAGTAGGCGATCAAGTCCTCGCCGGAATCGGCCAGCACGTGGAATTCATGCGAAGCCGAGCCGCCGATGGCGCCGGTATCCGCCGCCACCGCGCGGAAGGTCAGTCCCAGCCGGCTGAAAATCCGCGTGTAGGCGTCGTACATCGTCTGGTAGGTGGCAGCCAGACTGTCCTTGCTGGCGTGGAAGGAATAGGCGTCCTTCATCAGGAATTCGCGTGCGCGCATGACACCGAAACGCGGGCGGATCTCGTCGCGGAACTTCATCTGGATCTGGTAGAAGTTGACCGGCAACTGGCGATAGCTCTTGATCTCGCGGCGCGCGACGTCGGTGATGACCTCCTCGTGGGTGGGGCCGAAGCAGAAATCGCGCTGGTGGCGGTCCTTGATCTTCAGCATCTGCGGGCCGAACACCGCCCAGCGTCCGGTTTCCTCCCACAGTTCGGCAGGCTGCACCGCCGGCATCAGCAGTTCGATCGCGCCGGCGCGGTTCATTTCCTCGCGCACCACGGCTTCCACCCGGCGCAGCACGCGCAGGCCCAGCGGCATCCAGGTATACAGCCCTGATCCCAGGCGCTTGATGAGGCCGGCGCGCAGCATCAGCTTGTGGCTGACGAGTTCGGCCTCGGACGGGGCTTCCTTGGTGGTGGAAATGAAGAACTGGGTGGCGCGCATGGTGGAATAATCGGGACGAAAACGCGCATTTTAGCGTGCAGACGGGTAGTCATTCCAGAAACCGCAGTTGACCGCTTAACCTCCTCGACGATTTTTTCACATGAGTATCATCTGTTCTTCGGCTGAAATCATCCGCTGACTGAAGTCCGCTATGCACCTGCTGCTACGCCTGGACAAGCGCCTGCCTTTGTCGCTCGTCGTTGCAGGCAATAAGCCTGCGGCCTCCTTGCTTCGCGGCAGTCACATGCCCAGACGCACCATCAGATGCATCCAACTGCGATTTCTAGGATGATTCGGCTCGATTTTTGGATGGGGTGGCCATGCGCTTGAAGTTTGGTAAACGCCGGGCAGGCGACGAGGGACTGGAAGTGACCGAGGAACGCGGCATGCGCGTGCTGCACCTGGGCAGTCGTGCCATCCAGAGCGCGATGCGGGTGAACCGGCCGTGGGACCTGGAACTGGCGTACACGCGTGCAATGATGGGGTTTCTGATGTTCAACCCGATGCCGCAGGATGTGCTGATGATCGGCCTGGGCGGCGGTTCGCTTGCCAAGTTCATCCGCAAGCAGCGGCCGCAGACACATGTCACTGCGGTGGAAATCGATCCGCGGGTGGTCGCTGCCGCGCGTACGCACTTCGAATTGCCGCCTGACGATGCCAACCTCAGCGTGGTGGAAGCCGATGGCGCCTTGTATGTGCGTCAGCACCCCGGCAGCGCGGACGTCATCCTGCTCGACGGTTTCGATGCCGGCAATCAGGTCGAGGCGCTGGCGACACAGACGTTTTATGCCGCCTGCCGCCGCGTGCTGAAGCCGGGCGGCATACTGGTGGTGAACCTGTGGGGGCGCGACAGCGAGTTCGCCGAGTATTTCGCGCGGCTGACGCGGGCATTCGACGGCGAGGTCGGCTGGATTTCGGTACAGAACAAGACCAACGTCATCGTGTTTGCCTTTGCCGAGCCGGGCGCTGCGGCGCGGCTCGAAACGATGCGCCCGCAGTTGGCCGATCTGTCCAAACGCTACGGCCTCGATCTGCGCGGTTTTGCGCGTGATTTTCAGTGGGCCGAGGGGATTGCGCCGTTGCTTGAATAGGCGGGGCGATTGAAGCGATACAGCCGGACGCTTTCGTCGTCCGAGCCGGAAGCCAGGGTCTGTCCGTCGGGGCTGAAGCGGATGACGGCGCCGCACAATTCATGGGCCTGGTAGCGCTGCACGACCCTGAAATCCGTGGTGTCGACGATGCGGATAGCGGAGTCGGTATGGCGCCCCAGGGTGGCCAGATAGCGGCCATCGGGGCTGAAGGCGATCGAGGTCAGCAAACCGTTGTGCTCGGTCGGGATACTGTGCATTTCGCCGCTGGCGACGTCCCATTCGAGCAGGCGGAACCAGGTGCCTGCCGCCAGGATGCGGCCATCCGGACTGAATTGCAGATCGTGCGGGGTATGCGGCGTGCGGATCGTCCGTCGTATTTTGTAATCCGCATCGAGGAGCAGGATGGCGTGATCGAGGCCGACGGCCAGCTGAGTTCCATGCGTCGTCAGCGCGACGACATCGTCGGATAACTGAATTTCCCGCACAGGCTGGAGCGTGTCCGCAGACCAGACACGCAAGTGGCCATCGCGCTGACCGCTCACCACTTGGCCTTGGAATAAGGCCAGCGCAGTCACCTTCGCCCCCTCGACACGCCGCTTGATATGTCTGTCATGCCACAGGATCAGGCGGCCATCGTCCCCCCCGCTGACAAAGTCGCCCGAGGCCAGCGGCAGAATCGCACGCACCGCCCGCCGATGTCCGTGGTACTCGCCGAGCGGGCGCAGGGTGGCCGCATCCCACGCCCGCAACTCGCCACGGAAGCCACCACTGATGAATTGCCGGCCATCCGGTGTATAGGCGAGTGCCGTGGTGCCGAATTCATGGATTCCCGCCAACACCCGGTCGGGCGGGGCGGCTGACATCAAATTGGAACATCCGCTCAAAATTCCAATTAAAACAATGCTTAACAGCAGACTTCGAATCATGGAAGGTTTGCAATTTTCGGCGGGTATGAAAGAATGCAGCTAATCGAACTTTATTGATGGTGGCGGCCATGATCGACCGAGAAGGGTACCGCCCGAACGTAGGCATTATATTGTGCAACGCGAGCAACCAGGTCTTCTGGGGCAAGCGCGTCAATCAGCACGCCTGGCAGTTTCCCCAGGGCGGTATCAACGCAGGGGAAACGCCGGAACAGGCCATGTTCCGGGAACTGGAAGAGGAAGTGGGCTTGCTGCCCGCGCATGTACGCATCCTGGGCCGCACGCGCGAATGGTTGCGCTACGACGTGCCCCCTCACTGGACGCGGCGCGACAGCCGTGGCCTGTATCGCGGACAGAAGCAGATCTGGTTTTTGCTGCGACTGACCGGACGCGACTGCGACGTTTCGCTGCGCGCCAGCAGCCACCCGGAATTCGACGCCTGGCGCTGGAACGAATACTGGGTGCCGATGGAAGCGGTGGTCGACTTCAAGCGCGAGGTCTACCGTCTGGCGCTCGAGGAACTCGAACGTTATCTGCACCGGGATGCGCGTCATGTGCGGCAACGCGCGCCCCGTCTGTGCAGTCGGCGGGACGCGGCAGCGGACTTCCTGCTGAAGCCCTGATCCGGAATGACGGAGGCGTGATGAGGATACGAATCCATGCTTCAACCACGCTGACGACATGTGCCGGACCCGGGCCGGGTCAGCCTTTGTGGCAGATCGCGCCCACGCGCGATCTTGCCGGCAAGCGACTGACCGATTTCATGATGTTGATTCCGCGTTTGCGCAGCCGCCCGCGCGTCGAGATCGAACGGGCATCGCGTGAAATTCAAGCGGTGCTGGCGCTGCATCAGGATGTGGTGTTCGCTGATCTCAACCTGAAACTCAACCTGTTGTGGGTGTCCCTGCGCCCGCGCCCGGGGGCGATCAGCGAACTGGTCGCAGCGATTCGTTTGCGGGTGCCTGAAGCTGTGCTGGTGGCGCATTACGCCGAGCCTCGCTAGGCTGATTCCAAGGAACGGCTAGAGGTCACGGACTGCAATGTCGCAAGGCCTCCTGATGGCGTCGGATAGCTGGCAATAGCCCTGCGAATGGCAGGGAATCCCGCGTCCTTTCTGCGTTTCCGTTCACCCAAAGCGACAGAATTCGTTAAAATGAGCGATTGCTAATTTAACCTGCTGGAGCACACATGGCCGTTTCTGAACTTCAGGTGCAGACCGCACTGAAAGAGTTGGTCGACCCCAACACCCACAAGGATTACGTCTCGACCAAATCCGCCCGCAACATCAAGATCGACGGCGGTGCCGTGTCGGTCGACATCCTGCTGAGCTACCCGGCGCAGAGCCAGTTGCCGGTCATCAAGCAGCAGGTCGAAGACAAGCTTAAATCCATCGAGGGCGTCACCGCCGCCACCGCCAACGTCAGTTTCAAGATCGTGTCGCACAGCGTGCAGCGTGGCGTCAAGCTGATTCCCAACGTCAAGAACATCATCGCCGTGGCTTCCGGCAAGGGCGGCGTCGGCAAATCCACCACCGCCGTCAACCTGGCGCTGGCGCTGTCCGCCGAAGGCGCGCGCGTCGGCATGCTGGACGCCGACATCTACGGCCCGTCGCAGCCTACCATGCTGGGCATCACCGACAAGCCCGAGTCCAACGACGGCAAGAACCTCGAACCGCTGATCGGTCACGGCATCCAGGCGATGTCCATCGGCTTCCTGATCGACGTCGAAACGCCCATGGTCTGGCGCGGCCCGATGGTGACGCAGGCGCTGGAACAGCTGCTCAACAACACCAACTGGAGCGAGCTTGACTATCTGGTGGTCGATCTGCCGCCGGGCACCGGCGACATCCAGTTGACGCTCGCGCAGCGCGTGCCGGTGACCGGCGCGGTGATCGTCACCACGCCGCAGGACATCGCGCTGATCGACGCGCGCAAGGGGCTGAAGATGTTCGAGAAGGTCGGCATCCCCATCATCGGCGTGGTCGAGAACATGAGCCTGCACATCTGCTCGAACTGCGGCCACGAAGAGCGCATCTTCGGCGAAGGCGGCGGCGAGCGCATGTGCAAGGACTACAGCGTAGAATTCCTCGGCGCGTTGCCGCTCGACGGCGCGATCCGTGCCGACACCGACTCCGGCAAGCCGTCGGTGGTGTCCGATCCGAACGGCCGCGTGACCGAGATCTACAAACAGATCGCGCGCCGCGTTGCTGTTAAGATTGGCGAAACTGCGGTGGATCATTCCGCCAAATTCCCCAATATCGTCATTTCCAACACCTGATGAGCATCAAGTCCGACCGATGGATCCGCCA
>Ga0208957_1001501_pt1 | contig 11901 bp, 17 predicted proteins | sample RifOxyA1_FD_184029 | JGI IMG/M metagenome (GOLD analysis project Ga0208957, IMG submission 184029) | Groundwater microbial communities from Rifle, Colorado - Rifle Oxygen_injection A1 (SPAdes) | ecosystem: Environmental > Aquatic > Deep subsurface > Groundwater | place: Rifle, Colorado, United... | reverse complement strand
TGAGTCGGTGCCTGCCATCCATCAACTCACCATCCTCGTCAAGAATGATCGGCTTCGTCAGGTCCGCCGCATTGACGGCTTGCATGTGCATCACCATGTCACGAATGGTCATGTCTTTGTATGTGTAGTACAGACTCAGATGATCAAGCGGGACTTCCACCACCGGAAGATCGCGCGCAAGCTCAAACAGCCGCGGCACGCTCCATGAGTGGCGACCGAGCGCACACATTTGATCTTGCGGCGTATGCCATTCCTTGATCTTCATCCAGCCTCCGACTTGTCTGCATTCGGTTCTTTTCCCCGGACGCTGGCAAGATTGGCCTGAATCAATTTCATGATCATTTGACCGACGAACTGCCGGCCCAAGTGGATATGGGTCTGATCGGGATCGCCGACGACATAAGGCCAATCAGGAAGCGAGCAGGCCGACTTGAGAATCCAGTCAAGCGCGCGCTTCTGCTGGTATGCGTCCGCAGTCCCTGCGTGCAACGCCTTCAATGCCGAGACATCGGCCAGTTCGTAGTCGTTGGCGGCAGAGGCCAGCCGATTCTCTGCCCTTGGTGCTTTGCGTCTCACTTGATCTGGCTGTTCGTTCGCCATCACGCCACCGCCATCGGCGTATTCGCGCCTGACAGGTTCTTCGCGATCACTGATCCCTGCTCAAGCCCGGCCAGTAGTTGCGCGGCTTGCTGCTGTTCCTGCTGCTTGGCAATCATGGCTTCGACTTCCGAATCCGGTCGGACCCACTTGGCCGGTACGCCAATGCCGTCCAGCACGTCACGGAGAATGACGCGCGTATCAGGCAGGGCGGCAACGGATTGATCCAACTGAATCGCCGAAGCGATCATCTGCGACATCTCGATGAACTTCTGACCCTTCTGCGCTTCGATCGCGTCATGCAGCGGGCTTTGAAACTCGAAGCCGATTTCCTTGTTCGATAGCGATTTCGGCATGTCTTGCGGCGAACCGAATGCGCCATTCCTGAACAGAAGCTCGAAGGTCAGGTCACAGGTTTGCCCGTTGCGCTCGGGTTCCATAGGCTCGAACAGCGGGAGGGCGCCGCGGATGTATTCCTGAATCCGCTGACCAATCTCGTAGGCAGTCATCTCGGGTCCGCGTTGAGGCAGGGTGAGTTTGTTCAGGTAGAAGCATTGCATCAGCATCGCCCGCGAGTCTCGCGCCATCTCGGCACCGAACGGCAGCCCTTTGGCGTCGATCGACATCGGGCGCAACGCTTCGCCCAGGCGCTCATCGTAGTCACGATCCACCCACGTCAAACCGCCGGCAAAGATCGAGACATCGGATCGGACTGCGTCCTTGGTCGCCAGCATCGGCGGGTTCGTGGTCTTCTCGCCAGCCTCAAGCAAGGTATAGGTCATGGACTGCAACAGCCTGGCTTCAGGCAACGCGGCGACCGTCGAAGGGCTGAAGGCGTACTGAGAGCCTGAAACCGTCTGCCACCGCTCGATGTTGTACTCACGATTCCATGTATTGACCGACTCTATCGAGTGCTTGTTCTGGCAGTCGTAATGCAGCGACCAATAAGGGAATTTCCCCTTCTCGTCGTACATGTCGGCCTCGCAGACCATGTGTATGCACTCGATTTCTTCCATGCCCTTGTTATTTGCAACGAGGTCATTGACCTTCTGATGGACCTTACCTGGGAACAGGGATTGAAGATCACGGGCGCACATCTTGTATTTACGGAACACGGCGCAGACCTTGCCGTCAGCGTTCTCGATCCAAGCCACATCGCGAAGGTGATAGCAGCGATACAGCAGGCCATTGCGCATCCGGTTCAGTCGAACCGACGTCACGGTCTGCCCGAAGCAGGAATAGTCTCCATCACCTTCCTTCATGGCCTTGGTGAATTGCGCGGCGGGAGAATACATTGCCCGGCGCATGACCTTTGTCGCGTACTGAAGCCAGCGGCTGGCCTCGTTGTCGGGCTCCATTCCATGCTGAAGGGAAGTCTTAAACCACTCCTTTGCGGTTGGGCGCAGCATGGTCCCGATCTGGTCCTGAAGGTCGCGCTGACACAGCAGCGGATAGCTTGACATCAGATCACCAGCGAAGTCATAGCCGAGTTGGCGCTTGACCGTGAAGTCAGCACGCTGCGGGTAGAAGTTCTCGGCCTGTTCCTGCCATAGCAGCATAAGGCTCGACCGCTTCGAGAACAGGCTTTCGCCGTACTCGTAGAGTTGTTTGATGTCCATGTCAACCTCCCAGCGAACCGCCCCCGCCGCCCGTTCCGTCATCACCTGTCAGTATGGTGCTTGCCCGACCTTGCCTTGCGGTCATGGCGGCGATGGATTTCTTCTTCGCGTCCTTGACGGCTTGATCGTTCGGGGTAGGCATGGGGGTGACGGGTTCCGGCTTTGGTGCCGCCGGGGCCGGCGCGGATTGTTTGTCATCTCCACCAAAAAGGAGATTCGCAACCAATGAGCCTACTGCTTGTTCCCATGACATGATTTATCTCCTTTTCCCCATTACCGCTTTATTGGGCATGTGATTCCTCCTGCCAATTCCTTGTTCTTCCGATGACGCATGAAACGAGTCTCGCCATGACGGACCATCGGTCAGGTAAGTCGGGCCTTCAGACCAAGCCATCACGATCGCATCGCCCTTGTTCGTGGATCGCCCGAGCTTGTCGTTGATGTCCTCTTTCGACGTGACCTTGATCCCGTTGTATTCCATGTCCAGCGTCCATGCCGCCAAGTCTGCGGCAAGCTCTGCGTCGGGCGGCAGGGCAATCATCGAACCGTCTTGCTGATCGGGATCAAGAGCGTCACGCAATTTCCAGATGCTTGCCGATCGATGATTGAAGAATCCGAGCAACCCGTCTTTCGTTCTGCGCACGGACTTGGACGATCCAACGTAGCCCTTGACCGGAATGTCGTTGGCCTTCAGGTGCTCATACATCGATGTCCCATAGCCGCCCCCCATATCGATGATGACTTGAGACTGATTCCTGCGATGCGCAACAATGATTCCGCCACCCATCCGACCAGCCCTTTCATTCGGAACGTCCTTCGCGGGTATCTCCACTGGCTTGTCGAACCATCCATCGTGCCTGATGGCAAGAACCATCGGATCATGCCCGCCGCCAGTGGCATCTACCCCGATTGCGCATTGAGGCACGCCGACCGGAGGCTTTTCGGTCCATCGGGCTTGCGCCTCAGTTATCCATCGCGTCGGTATAACCTGATTCGGCGCGTCTTGAAATGATGTCCTGAATCCACCCATAAGCAGGGACCGCCATGGCTCAGGCATGGCGTCAAGCTGCCGCTCGTAGTCTGTGGCGGCGTAGTAAGGGTTATCGCTCACCGCGGCAGGGATGTAGGTCCGCGATGTGGCCTTGACCATCTTTTCGCGGCCGGCCACGATTACCGGATACTCACCGGGGCCATCGACCCACTGATCCTTCCCGTCCGCATCCGACACGACCCAGCGCAATTCACCGTGCTTCGCAGGGTTGTGATAAACAGGATCAAGCCACGGCGCGAACATCTTGATAACCCACAATCCCTCAGGGTTGAGCGGGGGATTTGTCGCCATCACTACCCTGCATCGCTGCCCAGGGGTGTCGGTGCGCAACCATCCCATCACAAAACGGACTTGAGACTCAGCGAAGTGCGTGGCTTCATCGAAACAAATGTAGTCCCGACCCTTGCCCATCTGCCCCTGTTCGTCACCTACTCGGTGTGCTGCGGCAAAGTCGATGATATGGTCTTCGCTGATCTTTAGCTTCGGTGGAGGCGAACCATTGAATCCAGCACGGCTGCCGTGAATCTTCAGCGCATCCTCGACCAATCGGTCAAGGTCGCCGTACTGCCGTCTCATGATCAAGGCGCGTTTATGCTCATTGAAAGCTAGCCCGAGACCAAGATTCGATTTTCCGCCGCCAGGCTGTCCACCATATAGCAGCACATCCGCATCAGACAAGTAGGCATCAGTCTGCGGCCCGGGATTCGGAATCCACTTCATACCCTTGTGCGATGAGCGAGCCTCGGCCGTCAGTTTATCCACTTCCTCCGGGGGAAGCCCTGACAGCCGAGTGATCATCTCATCAAGCGCGCCCATATCACCCCATCAAGCGGATCGGGCTGGATTTGGCGCGGTGAATCTCGCCGTCGCCTGTATGCGGCGAATCCTGCACCATCACATCAACAGCCGGCGCACCAAGCACCGCCTGCCGCAGTATCGGACTCTGCGCCATGATCTCGTAGCTTGTGCCCTTGCCTTCACGCTCGCCACACCATGTCTTGCTCATGTAGTCCAGATCATCGAGAGCGCCTTGCAGAAAGCAGATTTCGCGGGTTGCTGCGGCTTCGCGCTGTTGCGCCTGAGCCAGCCGTCCCGACAGTTCAGCTTTGCGCACCGTGCATTTGATCATCCAATGGCTGGATTCATCGATGCCGTACCGAGGTTGCGGGCGCAACAGGTCGGACTCGGGCGGGACAATGACCTGAATACCCAGATCAGCGGCGAGTAGGCAGAAGTGCTGGCAGCCAGCCCGCTGAAAGCCCCATTCTTCTGTGGCGCTCATGTCTACGCCCCACAGTCCGATCACGTCATGAAGCGGCTCCAGACCATCAGCCCGACGCTGTGCCCGCTCTTCGAGGATGTCTTCGATGGCGCAGGCCATCATCCACGCGATCGATGAGGTAAAGAAGAACGTGCCGTACTTGGCTTCCAGGTCTTCAACCGGCAGGCGCCGAGAGCCAGGAATCTGCGGTACAACATCGTACATCCAGACCAGCTTCTGCATTCCCATCCATGCGACGTACTCAGGGCTGAACCACGGCTTTTGCGTGCCGGGCTTGCCGACTACGCCAGGCTCCCATCGATGCAGTTCAAAGAACGCGTCGCACCGCGGCAGTTGCGGATAGACGCCCGGCGAGCAGGCGAGAATCTTATATTCAGGGTCGGAGAACGGCGCCAGCCCGATTGAGCTTGGCGCCGATCCGATTATGGCGAGCTTCATTGTTGTGTCCCTCCTCCGGACGGTTAAGAATCAGGTTGTAGCTTGAAAGGCGACGGTATTGACCGCAGTCGATGAAATACCTGCGGTAGCCCAAATCGCTGTCGTGACGCCGACCAGTTCGACAAAACCGCCGCCGGAACTGCGGATGGTCGTCGCGCTGGAGCCGATCGAGCTTCCGTAGATGTACTCGCCGTTCGCCGTCTTGACGTACAGGGCCGAATCGGTCGATCCGAAGAAGATGTTCTTGCGAACACCCGGAATCGGCGGCGCCAGGGTAAAGACCGGCGTCGATGCGGCCGACGTGCCGACGACATACGACACGCCGTATGCTTTCATCTGGACGTCCGTGGTTTCTTCGGTCGAGACTGCGACGCGCTGATCATCCGGCCCCACCAGAAACTCGGCATTGCCCGGACTACCGGACTGCCCCGAGGACATGGCTTGAAGCCCAAGCCGGCGACCGTGGATACTGGTCAGAATGGAACTGTTGTATGCACCCATGATGTTGCTCCTTTATAATTGCGTGCCTGATCGGCTGCTGCGGAGTCCGGTCGTCGGGCCGGTACGGTTCCCCCTCACAATTACTTGTCGATTGCCGTAAGCTCAGACTGCGACAACAAGCGTATCCATCCGAATGTCGGGCCTACTGCGCCGTTGATCTGCGACGCTCCGTTCAGATGGCCGTGCTGCAACGTGGTGTAGGTCGGCATCGTCGCCGTGGTATCGGGCGTTTGGGCTGTGCCGTCCAGGTCCATCAGCACGCTATTGGTCGCGGCAGATTGCGCAACCTTGCTCTGCGTCCCCGGCGTGTAGGCGTTGCTCGCAGTAGTCGCCCACTGCGCCGCGCCGCCATCAACTCCCGAGAATTGCACGGCAGTTGCCGAGGTCAGACCGATGGACGAATATTCGTTCGCTGTACCGTTCGACAGGGACACAATCGCACCAGCCGTAGCAACTCCCACCGGCCTCCAGAAGCTAGTAGCCAAACTCGTGATCTGACCGCATAGCGCGCCTGTGTGGGAAAGAACGTCAGCAGGGCGGGTGACGGATGTTCCAGCAGCGCCTATGTTGCGGATGTAGCTCGTCGCGAAATCTGTTTTCTCCAACTGAAAGCGCGTCAATGATCCTGTCACGGTGACGGTGACAGTTCCGGCTACCGTGACCGCGAATTGATCCGGCGCACCGGCAGAGGCGGCTGCTGCGCCTGTGATCGTAGCTGTCCCGGCTGATGCGATGCATGATCCAGTCCCTGCACACCATAGCGTATAGGTGCCAGTTGCAAGCGATGCCGTGGTCTGCGTGGCCGGGGCGTCTGTGACTCCGAGATAATTCGTGGCGGCTTGTTCGATGTGATGCCCGCGCATCGGATACGTTGCGCTCTCAGATGTCGGCAGAGGATTGCCGCTGTAGTCTGTGGGGAAGGTCTTGACGCCATCTACCATGCTGCCGTGGTAGGCAGGGGCAGATTCGACGCCGACAGAGACATACTCGCTTGCAGTCTGGACGGATTGGCCGGTGACGTCTTCTACCTGCGCGCATGTAAAAACAGCAGAGCCAGTCAGTGACGCAAGTCCTACAGTCGTTCCGTTAGACGATCCTGCGGGGAAAAAGTCTTGTCGACCTACCGTTCCATTGGCTGCCGTCTTGAAACTAACGCGCCACATCCCGAGGTCATCTTCACAGACTAAAGACCCCACATCAGGATCAACATACCCTCCGCCGCTAGGGACTGCCGTGACAACACCAGTATGCGTATTGACTACGACCCCCACATAGTCCGCCGCGCCACGAATAAACTGCAATAACGGAAAAGTGACAGCCCCCGTCGTCTTGCCGACGTACCACGAAGGAACATATTGATTACCGCTTATCAACGTCGCGGCCGTCGACCTTGCTTCAAAATCGACTGCGCTGTCATCTACGCAAGTCCAAGCGCTTGTAGCCCCATCTATTCCTATTGCGTCTTTAGTTGTAGAAGCACCACCACTCCACGGGGCATTGCCGATGTTATTGCTATCTGCAAGAAGATTCCGCACTCTCCGCACATGCCAGAAGCACCACTCCCCTGAGAGCGCCTGATACTCGCGGCCCTCAAAGTCGAGAAGGTTCTTTACGCCGGCACGCGTGAAGGATGGCGTGACCGCGCCACGGATCGGGATGGCGGTGTAGGGGGCGATGTAGAGTTGCGAGGACGACAACAGCAGCGATAGCGGGCGCTGCGAGGCGTGAAGGCCAGACCGCCCGTTATGGACAGACGCCCGTCCATTGTGGCGGAATCCGACCGTTCTACCATTGAGCCTGGCATGCAGCATTTAGCCGGCCTTGTACCAGCCAAGCGACCCACTGCACGCAACCGCGCTAATGAGCGATATCCCGCTGGTTGTCGCCGTTGATTGCACGTTGCGCACAGTCGGGTTCAGTTCTGCATTCGTGGTCAGCGAGGTAGATGACGTAGATGGCACCGCGGCTGCGGTCGATCCATACCTTACCCAAAAGTCTTGATCCATCGAGAAGGCCACAACAGCCATGCCGGCCGGAACATCAAACGCTTGGCCGGTGCCCGCGGCGAGAACAACAGCCTGGACAGCATCAGGTCGAACGAGAATGGATTGAGTGGGTAGTCCTGTACCTTTTGCCATGTCGGCGCTCCTTGTTTGTGGATGCGCCGCAGAGTTTTACACCTTGTTTTTAGTAATTACAAGATGGAGTTGATGTACTTTCTCAGAGATCCTAATGACCAAAAGCGCGCGCTATCCCCAAACATCATGGTGTGGACTTCTGTGGGAGGTGGAATGGATTTGTTTAGCACGGCCCTTGCAACCTTGCCTCCTGAAACGCCGAACATCTTTCCAACCTCGTCACTTTTCAGGAGAGTATGGTTAGGCAATCCATGAGTCCAAGCCGGAAGTTCAGGCTTGACCTTACTCATTCCTTTATTTCCCCATCAGTTTCGCAGCCCGCGCCAAGGTGAAGGCGATGGCCCTGGCGGATTCGATCAGGTCGCGGGTGACTTCCTTGGATTCGTCGTCTCCCTGCGGCTGCGGGCCATTCATGCCCAACTGCCTCTCAAGACTGGTCAAACTGGCATTCTTGTCGGCCAGCTTGTATTTCTTCGTGGTCGTGGTGATCGGGTTCTCTCCGATCATTGTCTGCTGCGAGATATCCAACCCACAGAGCGCGGCCGCCGTATCGTCGTCAAGGTCTTGAATGGGTATCGGATGTCCATCCTTGTCAAACAGTTTGCGTGGGTCGAAGAAGGCCATCCTTGCACGCTCTAGAAGGATTCGCTCCCTCGTAATCTTGAGATTCGAGAAGGTTTCTGCCATCTTGCTGTCAAGAATTTGGCGAACTTCCACATTTTTTAACAGCCTCGATCCCTGACTAGCGGCCGATTTCGGGCTGAATCCCGCTGCCAGTGCGGCTTGAGTGATATTGCCATTGTTTGACAAATACGCTTCAGCAAATAGCTTTCGCCTATCGGCAGATGATAGCCCTTTGCCTCCTGCGTTCTTTCGCTTAGCCGGCTTCTTAGCCTTGACCATTCCGCATCACCTTCAGTTGAGCATGGCCGCACTTGCTGGCCGAGTCCTGTTTCACGCGGTTGCTGGTGCCATAGCGATGTGAATGCTCACATTTCCAGAGTATTGCACCGTTCACTTGTTGGACCATAGCCTCAAAGCTCCCGTCTTTGCGCCTGCGTACCCTGGCAACCATCTTCATGCGCCGCGCTTCCCGCCCGATTTGCGCCGGAAGGGCAGGCTTGATGCTTCTGATGCGGTCGGACCGAACGTGACTTCGCCCAAAGCAGCGACGGCATCACGTACATCTCTCACCATAGCACCGAATTCGTGCGGTTCCAAGGAGAACGCGGCATCCGGCCCGCCATCTGCCCGGCTCAGGGTTAGGTGTTTCTCGATCACTGTGGCGCCAAGGACTGCCGCGGCGACCGGGATGGCGGTAGTCAGGGAGTGATCGGATAGGCCGAACGGGCACCCATAGCTGAGCGCGGTCATCGCGCGCAGGTTCGCATCCTTGGGTTCTGACGGGTAGGCGCTGGTGCATTTGAGCAGGGTAGGCAGGACTGGTGCTCGCCCACGGCCACCGGCCGCCACCACGGCATCGAAGATTTCCGCCTTTGTCGCCATACCCGTCGAGATAATCAGCCACTTCCCGGTCTTAGCCGCGTACCGGATCAGATTCAAGTCGGTCAGTTCGAAACTTGGTATTTTAAATATTGGACATTGAATGGTTTGCAGGAAATCCACATCGTCCGGATGAAATACGCTGGCGAATGGGATCATTTCCATGTGCCGCGCTACCCGGAACAGGGCGGCGAACCAGTCCTGCGGCGTATGGGTTTCCCGGTACAGGGCGAGCAAGTCGCGCCCAGCCCACGGCCCGGATTCGATCTTGACGCCAGGGTCGGCCATCTGTTCAGGTAGGAAGCATTGGAGCTTTACTGCGTCCGCGCCGGCCTTCTTGGCCGCGAAGATCAGGTCAAGCGCCCGCTGAAACGATCCGAGATGGTTTCCGCCGATCTCGGCGACGATCATTGGCGATATCATCGCATCACACATCCATACGCAATCATGTTAGGAATGATATCGTGAAGACACCATCCGATGAATATCATAGCCGCGATCCATACTACATAATCGAATTTGGTAGGAGGAAGGTCAATTAACATTGTCATGCCCTCCCCAACGTCACCAGCGCCACGCATACCTCGTCCAGCAGGGATTCGCTGATGTTGCCGTTGTTTAGGTCGTGCTTGAGTTGCGCGGCCAGTTCCGGCGCCGACTGCTTCAGCATCCGCAGCTTCTTCGCCGCTTCGGCCCGGTCGGCGTCGGCCTCGTTGTTCTCGGTGCAGATGATCTGATCCCCGGTCTTTTCGTCGGTCAGGTGGATCAGCGTGGTGCCGTGGCGGTCTTCGACGTTGAGTTTTACCGTCTGCTCGTTGTAGTCCAAGGACTGATGGAAGGCTTCGCGGTCAGATGGTGTGATCTGGACGACCAGCGCCGGCAGATGATGGCGCAGCTTCCATAGAATCAGGCCGATCAGGGCTTCGTGGTTCGAGTTGTCCGGGCTTGCGTTCATTCTGGTCCCTCCAGGGTGTGTTGAATCAATCGGAATCCAAGCTTTTCAAACATCCTGCGGCTGCGGTCATTGGTCGGGGAGATGTTTGCAAAAACCTTTGTTCCAAACCCGTGCCGATTTACCATTTCTTTGACGGCCCCCTTGCCATACCCATTGCCGCGAAATTTCTTGAAGATGAATATCCCTATTTCGCGCTGCCTTGTTATGTAGGTAGCCCCGGCAATGTGTCTCTTTGTGCCAATAAACGTCCGGTCCCCATCCACCTCGATTAAGCACCAGTCCGCATAGGGATTGCTCCGGACAAAGGCCAGATGTTCATCGACCGTCGGCATCGCCTTGTGGCTGATGTTCTGGTCAGGTTCCCGCTCAATCAGCAGAGCGTACAGGTAACAGGCGGCGTCAGCGACGGTATGAACCGGCAGGAGTCTCATGCAGGAAACCCATCGGACTTATACAAAACATTCGGGTCCTTTCTGATCCACGATAAAACACGCCTATCAAGACAATAAACGACCTGCCTTCTTGCTTTTTCAATAAAAACAATTCTATCCATCGGAATCTTCATCCGATATATGAATGGCGGATCCATTTCCCGAAAATGACAATCCCCACGCCACTTCAGCTCATCAACTCTTTCGACTGAAACTAGTCTGTCTGTCAGATCAAGGATAATGCACGGAACGACACCCCTACCGCCGTCGAATAATTTGCTGACCACATACCACACTTCGCCATTAGTTGGGCTCATAGTCTTACCTCTATATTGTGCGCTGCAAGATATTCCGCCGCGCCCTTTGGGGTTTGGTCGGTAAACTGAAACATGGCACCCGCCGCTACCGCATCCGCGCCGGCTTCGATGGCTTCGAGCATGTGCTGATAGGTTCCGCACCCCCCCGCAGCAATCACCGGGATATTCACCGAATAGGCGATCTTGGCAATCAGGGCCAGGTCATAGCCTTCCATGGTTCCGTCCCGTTCGATGCTGGTCAGGAGGATTTCCCCTGCGCCGTTCTTTTCCGCCAGCGCGGCATAGGTCAGCGGGTCCATCCCGGTATTCACGGTTCCGCTGCGCGTCCAGACCGTACCGGCTTTGACATCGATCGACACGGTAACAGCCTGACTGCCAACCGTGCAGGCGATGTCATGGATCAGGCGCGGATTTTCATGTGCTGCGGTGCCGATGATCACCCGGTCGGCTCCGGCGTTCAGCAGTCGGCGCACGTCCTGAACAGACCGGACGCCACCTCCGACCGATATTGGAGAAAAGCACTTTTCCGAAAGACCTTCAATCAGACTTAAATTTGGGGACCGCCCTTCTTTCGTAGCCGCAATATCCAAAATGCAAAGCTCATCAACTTGTCTCGACGCATGAATACGCGCCGCTTGCGCCGCAAACCCAACAGACCTCCACGCATCGAACCCCCGCCCTTTTACGAGCGTTGTTCCGCTAACTAGCATTATCGGAATTATTCGCACGGAAAGCACCTACTCAACCCCCTTCCTTCTGTCCCATGCTTTTTTTATCCCGGCTGCTGACTTTGCGATAATCTCATTTAAAGCAGATGGGTTTTCTTCTCTCATCTTTTTCCAATACTCTCGCCTTAAATTGGACAATTTCATCTTCGTTTCATTTGCCATTGGTCCACGCTTAATTCCCTTCCTCTCTCTTGACTGCTTTTCGCGCGATGCGTCTGAAACTTTTCTACCTATCGCCTTTGCTCTGATTTTTTCCTTTGTCTCTGCGGACAAAACCTTACCCTTTTGTCCGGCGCTTATTTTTGCGCAATGTTCAGCTGTTGCTTTTCTTCCCCTTCTAG
>Ga0208957_1001499_pt1 | contig 11915 bp, 14 predicted proteins | sample RifOxyA1_FD_184029 | JGI IMG/M metagenome (GOLD analysis project Ga0208957, IMG submission 184029) | Groundwater microbial communities from Rifle, Colorado - Rifle Oxygen_injection A1 (SPAdes) | ecosystem: Environmental > Aquatic > Deep subsurface > Groundwater | place: Rifle, Colorado, United... | reverse complement strand
AGTACCGTATCGTTTCCTCTCAAGACATTCGGAGTAGATCACTTACGCTCCCCAAAAAAACAGCACGGGCCAGCACCCAGGTTGTGAGCGTTGGCGAATCGTGACTGCCAACCCTGGATGCCAGCCCATGCCGTTCACGATTCTCTGCCCCCTCGGCGCTCACTCCGAGCCTCGGAATTGTACCCGAACGTTCCCCTCATGTCAAGAGCATGCGCTGACGCTTCATGCGGCACCGTCAGGGAATAGGTCGGCTGGCGTAGCCTGCCGCTCCGCTTCGGCAAGGTTGCGACAGGCTACCTCCCAATATGATCGCTTTAATTCGATGCCAACAAACCGCCGATTTAGAAGCAGTGCTTTGTATCCCTCGGAACCTATGCCGGCGAACGGAGAGAACACTGTGTCTCCTGGAGCGCTCCAGAGTTTCACCGCACGTTCTATGACTCCCAATTGAAGCGGGCACAAATGTTTCTCGTCATCATTCTCGCGACTCCCTTGCCGCACAGAAAGTACATCTGTTTCGGCAATCCCGTCCGTTGCCTGATGCAACGCCGGATAGTTGGGGTAGCGTTGTGCGTCATTCTCCCCTATCTTCCGATACCACACCGGAGCGGCCCATTCGCACCACTCATCTTCTGTAATCCATCCGCCGTTCGGATTCCACCGGCCATGTGTCCCAGCCTCTACGGCGATAGGATTGTCTCCGGGCTTGCGGAACTGCAGCAGATAGTCTGCCATGGCCATACGGACAGAAGACGAATCTTTGGCAAGCGTCTTGAACAACAACGAATGCTCCTTGGTCCTGCTCGCCTTCAGTTGCGGATTCTTGTCTATGGTTACCTCGCCGTAGTAAATCCATCCCGCATCTTGCATGCGTTGAATGACAAGACCTCGGAAGTCCCGCAATCCGACAAAGCCATCCTTGCCCTTGAATACCGGCTCCTGAGTAAGATGAATGCAGCATGACCGTCCAGGCATTCCAATCCGCAAAAGCTCGGGCATGATGAAACCAAAGTGGTCTATCAGCTCCGTGATATTCTTGACGTTGCCAACATCCCGCGCGGAATTTGTGTAGGCATACATGCCCGGGAACGGAGGCGAGAATACAGACAACCCGACCGTTCCAGTCTTCACCTCCTTGATCTTCTCACACGCATCCCCAAGTATCATGCGCCAGCATTCCCCACGCGCATCTCCTTCAGCATATGTCATTTCATTACGTTCGCTCACGGCTACCTCCTCGTATACTCGCATGCGCTTCACGATCTCATCAAACATCTCCATGGCCTGCTTCTCTTTGCGTTTGATGTTCTTTACAACAGCTCCCTCGGTCGAAGCCGTTACGACATGAGCGTACACCTCTTGTGTTTGTCCAAAGCGCCAACACCTCCGGACGGCTTGGTAGAATGCCTCATAGGAATCGGAGAGCCCGACGAATACCATTGTGTTGCAGGATTGGAAATTCATGCCCCACCCGAAAATCGAGCTTTTACTGACGAGTACTCGTCTTCCTGATCTGTGACCGCAGATACAGGATGGCGCGTCGAAGTCTTTCGGTGTCATCGTCAAGCTGATAGTATTCTCGCTGGTAATTCTGGTCCATTCTGCCAGTTTAGTCCTAAACAGTGGAGAAATACAGAGGCATCGTAACCCACCAAACCACTCTGCCACCTGCTCCTTGTATTCGGGCGTATCCGATCCTCGGACTTCCACGGCTCCGGAAATGGCTTTCGTAAGTGCCTCACTCTCAGCGTTCAGATCGCACCATATGAGTACCTGGGCTTTGGTTCCGTTCGCTATCCCCGCGGCAATCGAGACACGATCATCGAGGCTCGCTCGTCGAGCCTGACGCCGCTCCAGTAGCGTCGAGGCTTCCAGGGGAAACAACTCTCCTGGTAACACACCCCCTTCGACCACTACATCCATCATGTGCAGAGCCGGCAAAACGAATCCGTCATCCTCAAAGCCGATGTCTGCCGGCTTGCGCAATGCTACGGACCACTCTGCCATCCACTCCCAAAAGGCTTCACGCGCATGTCCCTTGAGTTTCCACTGATGCGTCGTGTTGCCGTCCTGTTTGAAGAAGAGCGCGATGATTTCCTTATGGGACATAACGTCCAGAAACTCAGCGTGGTTGGATAACTCCAACAGATCGTTAGGGGCCGGAGTCGCCGTACACGCAAGACGGAATCTGATCTCTTTGGCGAAGTCCGTAATCTGCTTCCGCGTCACGCCATCAAAAGATTTCAGGATTGATGATTCATCGAGCACGATGCCGCCAAAATCCCCGGAGTTGAAGTAGTGCAGCCTCTCGTAATTCGTCACCACGATTGGCCCGTGGTGCAGACCGTCACGGGAAACCGAAGCCTCGATACCGAACTTCTGCGCCTCACGTAATGTCTGCGCTGAAACGGCCAAGGGTGCCAGAATCAGTACAGGCTTGCCAGTATATACTGCGACCAGTCGAGCCCATTCCAGTTGTTGAGGAGTCTTGCCGAGCCCGCAATCCTGGAACAACGCCGCACGTCCACGCTTGATCGCCCACCGGACGATGACCTTCTGCCAGTCGAAGAGTGCGGGATTCAGCGCATCCAGTTCTACGTCGAAACCTACCGATTGGACCCGATGCCGTTTGCTCTCCAGGAATTCAGAGTAGGTCACTAGGTCACTCCCCACCTCCGACAGCAAGGGCCTTACCTGCGACTGCGGTTGGCAACCGCGCCGGGGTAGAACACGGACTGCATGCACAAGGCCCGTGCCATTTCTATCCTCTCGCTCCCCGCCGGTTGCCAAGCCGACACCGATACTATCGCATGCCAGCGGAGCAGTGCGCTTACGACTCATAGTAATTCCCCAGTTTTGAACTTGGTGAATCTTTCGCTGTCGAATGTTTCGATTGGACCGATTTCATAAGTCCATTTCGCCAAGACTTGCGCTATTGATGCTACTGAGTACGGTGGATTGGACCACACAATAAATACGCCCGACTGGGGGTCTAACTTTCGGAATTGATTTGCTAACAGTTTTATCATCATAGCGAAGAAGGGCAAGATTCTACGTTGTGAAGGTCTCACATCTTGATCGACTGGCTTCTGTTCGATCCATCGTAGCAGTCTGTATTGGGACTTGTGCACAATCATGTCGGTATCACAAACATCGAAAATGCACGGATACTCATCATGTATATGCTGACCAAAACCGGACGATGATTCATTCAGTCCGCGATTGTTCTGATGGATCAAGACATCCTTGCATGTCGGACACTGAAATCGTCTCGGACAACTCATTCTATCGACCCCCCCTTTTTCTTATCACAGCCAATCCAACGTCGTCCCATACGGGCCGCAACCTCACCCCACTTACCCGTTCCGGCGAATGGATCGACGATGAGAGCATTCCGCTTAGCCAACTGTTGGATGAAATATCGCACCTCACCGACGCCCTGTGCCCAAGCAAACTCAGCCCTTTCCTTGGGTGGTTCTCCGGTGACACGATCTGTCACATACTCCCGATTCCCTCTCTTTTTACACACAAACCATAGGACCGGTTTCCATGTCACATTCACCCATTTCCCTGGTAGCTGCTGCCCCGGTCCACTATGTTCCATGCAAATCATCCACCAATAACGCAGGGATTGTGATAGTACTGCAAGCACCTCGGGCAGGGTGGCTTGTCCTGTATACGCAAGCAAGGAGCCGCCGGGCTTGAGCACCCTCGCACCGAACTCTCCAAGCTGTTTGTATAGGTGAACGTGCTTCGTCCCATATGGTGGGTCTGTCAGAATCAGATCGACCGAAGCATCGTCAATGTTTGATAGAACTTTATTGAAGTCACCCACCCTGTACTCGGGTTCGATCCAACAATCCGGCTTGGCTGCTTCCTCACGCGCGTGCTTCCTCTGCGCACTAGCACTTCTGCTCTTAGACGACTTGACGATCTTGTCTACCGTCCATCTTGCAATCCCATAATCGGCGGCAATGACGGAATGAGATTGCTTCCGCGCGCGCATAATGATTCTCGTCTTCATCGCTTTCGGGATCGTTACGCGGCAATCAAAGGGAGATGATTGCACTGACAAGCACCGATTACCCATTTGGGTATTAGGTGCTTGATCTATCAACCATCGCACAATGGTTTGTTGCGGCACTCCTATCGTCTCCCGTATCTCCTCCTGCGTCCACCCCGCCGTTTTCAGTCGCAACGCTGCTTCCTGTTGTTGCTGCCGTGTGAGATGCCGCCCCTTCGCGAGAGACCATGCGTACTTGATGCGTTCCTTGTCATCGGCGAATGTCTTCTCAATCCTCGGTAGTTCAACACCGAGCGATTCTGCGATCTTCGACCGATTCCGACCATCAACGACTTCACCATTTTGATCGACGGTTATCGGTAGTATGATGCCACGAGTTTTAACGTCGGCTTCGAGAGCATCATAATCCACCGCCGCGATCGAAGGAGGATACAGATCCTCAATCCCAATACTTTCCTTAGTTCGTTTACTCACTCACCACCTCCGACAGCAAGGGCCTTGCGCACGCTGCGGGTGGCAACCCGCGTCCGGGGTAGAACACGGACTGCATGCACAAGGCCCTTGCCATTTCTACCCTATCGCTTCCCGCCGGTTGCCAAGCCGACACCGTCAGTATCGCGCGCCGCGGCACCGATGTCAAGCCGCGAGAGCATCCGCTTACGGATCATGCGGCACCACCGAAAAACAGCATCCCAAGCAAAGGCAATTCGGCTTGCCGATGATGCGAACGCGCGCTCAAAGGTGCCAGCGTGTCAGGATCAAGACGACCTTGAAGCAGTCCGATTAGGACCCTCATGTCGACAAGTTGACCGTCCCACTTCATCCATGTCGAATCTCCCGGAGATGTTCCCGACAAACGCAACACATGACATCCGAGCATCCGTACCCACACTCGCCGTTGTTTTTGCGTCGAGTATGCCAGAAGCGGGGCTGTCCCAGACTGCCATCGTACTTTCTTTGTCGGTGTCGCGCGACGGTTCCTCACAAGCTGATTGTACATAGCAAGGGTATCTCGTTGACTTGCCGTCAAGTCAGCCCCTCGCGTCTTGATCTCTATCAGCATCAGCACTTCCACATCCTTGAACTTGTGTGATATAATCTGTTGCACGTCACAATCTATGTCACAAACGGCGTGACCATTCGCCGAATCCATCTGCGGGTGATCGCGGACCCAGGAGCTGAAAGCTGATTCCGCCCGATGGTCCTTTCCGCAATGCGGGCATGTGATTGTCTGATTGAAAACGCGCGTCATATCATCAACCTGGCCGAAGCGATCTTCGCCATCTTCTCGTCAATCTCAATCCCAATCCACTTTCTTTTGAGCTTCTTCGCGGCCACGGCTGTCGTGCCACTACCGAGAAATGGATCGAGCACGATGCCCCCTTTGGGACAGAGTTTTTCGATCAAGTACTTGGCCTCCGATTCTGCTTGCTGCCATTCGTGGTGCGCCTTCTCCTCGCCACCGCTCACCACGTCATCAATGATGACGGTATCGTCAAGCCGAGAACCCTTCACGAACCAGAGGATGGCCTTCCACCGTACCTTGACGCCGTACTCCCGCATGACCATCGCACGGCCGGAGTAAACGCAGGCGATAGTCCACCAGTAATGCAGTGTCCCGCGAAACGCGTCCAGCGCGGACAGCATCTGCGTCCCCCCGACGTAGCAGAGTAGAGATCCACCGTCGCAAAGCTTTGCTGCCGCAAAGAGCGCGAAGGCCGGTAGGAGTTTGGATGCCTTCTTGTTGTAGGGAGGATCGGTAAGGATAAGCGACACGCTACCGTCCGGGATGCGGTCGGCCACCTCACGAAAATCACCGTGGATGATGGAGTCATGGATCGCTTTGATCGGAGCTGCGGCCTTGGCGCGCTCCTTCTCGCGCTTCTTCTTCTTGCGATTGGCTTTGGTCTTCTTCACGGCAGCGTTAATTGACATCTCACCGGACATCATCTGTTTCTTGATTCCCAGCTCGCCGTTATCTAATACATACGCTGCCGCCTCATACGTCTTCCCGCTCACCCCCGCTATCTCGCCGAGCAGGTCACGGGAGTCGGCCTTTTGTTCCGGCAATATTGCCGGAACAGAATCGGCCGCCCTGCGTATCTGCCGTTCCCTCGCCGCCGCCCTGATCTCCGGCTCGCAGGCCCGCACGAGCGCGACACGAGCAGCATCCGTCAGGTTCCGTCGCGCGAGCTGATTCCGCATGATCCACAACTTCGCCGCGGCGCGGTCCGGCAACTCTATCGGTATCGTTCGGTATCCAATACCATGGCGCTCGCAGATATCGTACCGGTTGTGTCCGTCAAGTAGCGTGTCTTGCCACGTCACGAGAGCATCACGGCATCCCTCAGCCATGACGCTCGCCTCCAGGTCGCGCAACTCCTCAGGGCGCAAGGCCGGAATCAGGTTGCGAAACTCAGCATCGACATTCACTCACCACCTCCGACAGCAAGGGCCCATGCGCGTCGTGGTGGTGGCAACCACCGTCCGGGATGTCAACACGGACTTGACGCACACAGGCCCTTGCCACTGACATCCTCTCGCTTCCCGCCGGTTGCCAAGCCGACACCTGAATATTACTCCTCGCTGTCACCGCTGTCAAGCCTCAGCCGTCATGTCAAGATTGAGATGCCTGTTCCGATTCCGCTACAGCGGCATTCCGTTCCTCGAAGTACTTCTCCGCCTTCGTCACGAAGTCGCCGCCGTAAGGAAAACTCATCGTCTCCGAACCCTCCGGCATAGCCATCTGACTCAGTGCCCGCGATATCGCGATCCGCAGGCCGAGCTTCCGCGCAAACTGATCCCGCAGTGAGCATCGCGACCAGCCGCACATGAGCTTCCCTCCCTCCTGTAACGCCACGAAGCAGGCGGAAGGTTTTCCATCCTCGCCGCGCTCGTAACGGATGAACACCTCGCCGAGACGAATGCGCCGGCTCAGATAGTCCGTCAGCATCCGCTCCCGCATTGCCTTGTTCTCTTTGGTTCTCACCTCTTCCTCCTATCCTTCATCTCTATCTCGGCGACTCTCCCACATTCCTGATGTCCGCACATCGCGCAGTAGGGCCCGCTTTCCGCGTTAAACCGATTCTACGCAGCAAGCCAACCTACCGCAGGCAACGCACCTCGGCTTGCTCAGTTTCTTGATCCAAGCCATTACGCCCTCACCTCGGCTCGAAGCGCCGCGTCTCGCGGTTGAACCGCAACCATATCGCGCCCTCCTCTCCCTGCATCCGATTCTTGTCCACATACAGCACGGCGTCAACGCCACCGAGCTGTTCTTTCTTCCCCCGATCCTCCTCCCGGACGCGGCGATACAAGATGACGTTGTCCGCCAGGTTCCGTATCCATGCCGAGCCCTCGAGATCGGCATGGTTCACGCGCCCGCCACTTTCCTTCCCCGGTTTCCGCAGATGATGCACAAGGTGCACGCACGTCTCCGTATCCCGCGCAAACCGCACGAGCTTGCCCACAACATCCTTCTGCGCGAGCCAGTAGTCCTCTGTCGGCAGTCCCACGCAGCCGAGAGAGTCCACAACGAAATGCCGCACGTCAAATCGCTGCACGGCGTAGCTCATAAAGTCCAACAGGCCGGCGGTATCAATCCCTTTGTGGGCGTCAATAAAGTACAAGAGATCGCCATACTTGCGCCGAAACTCTGGCACGATCATCGTTGACTGCAGCAACATGATCGCCACCAATACCCGCAGCGGCATCTCCAGACTCGCGATACATACCCGCTCCCCGCGTCCGAGTAGCGCCTCTACCTCCTGGCATGTTCCTGTTGTTTTCCCCGATGCCGCCTCGCCGCCATGGATAGTCAGCTCGCCGGCACGCCAGCCCCCCAGCTTTTCCGTCAGCCCCGGAATCGAACACGGCAGTCCCGGGCCCGCCTTCTCGAAAACATCGTCTGGTAGATCGCGCAGCGCCTTCACTTCCTTCGGTCCCAAGCTGCGCGCGGATTGGATACAGCCCCTAACCTCGTCCTGCGGTACTCCGGCCATCAAACAATCGTTCATGTCCTTGCACGGCAGTTCCGGCCTCGCCAAATCCCAGCGCCAACCCAAGCGCTTCGCGATAGCCCCGACACCTTTCTCGCCGGCATCGTCCATGTCCAGACATAAAACTAGCCGTTTGAAGCGGCAGAGGAAATCCCACTCCGTCTCTATCCACCGCGCGTCAGAAGCGCCGCTCGGCACCGATACCACCTCGAGCCCGTACTGCCATGCCGCCATGGCGTCCGGTTCGCCCTCGACGATGACAAGCGTATCCGCGTCCTTCGCTATTAGATCACGGCCGAAGAGTCCGGGTTCGGCGTCCTTCTCCTGCCACTGCCGCTCCTTGCTCTCCGAGTCCCGATACTTGCGGTTGATGAGCTTGCCCGCGCGGTAATAGGGAAAGACGATCTCGCCCGTCTGACTCTGCGCAACTCCGAACCGGCTGATCGTCGCCGTCGAGATCCCTCGCCCAAGGAACCATGCCAGAAGCGATGCACCGAGAGGATAGAATCCAATCGCGGCCGGCCTCCGATACTGCTTCTGCCGATGCTTCAACCCCTCTCGTAATCCCTCCGGCTCGTCGCCAAGCTCCTTCTGCAACGTCCAGAACGTCCCCGACTTCCCACAGCGGTTAGCGTGCCAGCACTTCCACAAGCCCGTATCGAGGTTGATGCCGAGCTTGAACTCGGTATCGCCACAGAACGGACAGCATACCGCGGCTTCATTCCCGGTTACGCGATACTTGAGTCCCTTCCTGTCGAGGTAGTCGGCGACTTTGCTCATGAGCGGCCGAGAAGCTCGCGCGCGATTTGATCCCGGCTCTGTTGCGTATCTTCGATCTTGCTGTTGCCGCCGACGTGATCCCGCCACGGCTCCTTCGGCCCCAGGAAGGTAGCGGCATGCTTGATGTATTTCTCCTCCCTGCCGTCACACACCCGCCCATAATGTCCAGCCGCGGCAATTAGTATCTCAGTCGTGGCGCCATCCTCCCGCAACGTAACCCGCCACTTCGCGTACGCGTCCTTCTTCTCCGCCTTCCGCGGATACGCTGCCCAGAACTCCTCGAATGCTTTCGGGTATTTCGAGAACTCAGGGCATGGACATTCCGGGTTGCCGTTTCCGTTGCTGTCAGAGGCAGCCTCTGTCACCGCGGCAGCGGAGAAAGAATTATTACTGGTAGAGGGGTCAGTAGAAGAAGAATCATTTGCTCCGACTTTAAAGTCGGAGGGGTCCGACTTTAAAGTCGGAGGGGGTCCGACTTTAAAGTCGGAGGGGGCGCGCAGGAGACTCTCATAAGCTGGCCCTATGCCGAAATAAGAGAAGCTGCCACCGGTCCGGACATGCCGATGAATCAGCACGCCGGCGGACACCATGGTCTGGAGTCGTTTTGCCAGCCTGTCCTTGCTCTTGATCCTGAGCACGGGCAGATCGGCAATCACTGCGTCATACCGTACCCAGTACAGCCGCTGGCCGTCTTCGCGGTCTACATACCGCATCTTTCCAGTGGCTGAAAAATCCACCAGCCAACGTAGAATCACGGCATCTACGCAGTCCATGCCCAGCTCTACAAGCCGGGCTTGCGAAAAGCCCTCGAGGGTGTACTTCACACTCTATCCCCAAAAACGACGTGAGCCATACAGTCACTCGTGGGTGGTAAATCCCACACCCCACCGAGGGATAAGGGTCGTAACTGCATGGCTCACGCCATCCCCTCGATTCTGTGACATGCCGGGATTACCAGTCCGGCACCCTCCGACTACTTACTACTTTATGGTATCCGGCAGCAGATGTCAACATGCTCTCCTCCGGTCGCCGAGAGCAGCGGCGGAAACAGAACGGGGGGCCAGGTACGTTGCTGGACAGTCATACGTCACGTGGGAGATAGCGACGTAGAACAACAACGTACCCGGCCCGAACTGTTTCCCTGTACCGCTATCCAACGTCAGATTCATATTCTACAATGGTTCGACGACTGCGTCAAGCAGTCATGCTTGCTTGTCATTTGCTACCTGCAATCGCCGCAAGATGTCGCCATAGTACTCCCGCTCCCACTCTGAGCGACCTCTACCTGTCCCATGAATGTCTCCAAGCTCCGCGACACGTATCCGGTCCCGTTCCCATCTCCCACCGCCGAGCATGCCCAGCGATAATAATGCCGTCTTCGTCCACGACAATCGCGGTAGTTGGTACTCCAAGTGCGCGTTTCTATGGTCTTGCGTCCCGATGCGATCAGGTTCGCCCAGGGCTGTCGGACTGTCAAAGTCTTCATGGTTTCTGTCTCTCCCCCGATACCACAACGTCCCGAAATCCCACGAGATCAGCCGGCGGCAGAATCCAGTCCCGCGCCGGGCACCGCCACAGATGCAGACAGTGCGGATGCATGTCCACGTATACCGATCGCGGCGGATGAAACTGCGCTACGCAATCCTCCGCGTCCCAGAAGATGTCCTTGATCTCGCACATCTGTTCCCAGGTCGGTGTCGTGTCTGGAGTCGAGACCGAAACATGTTTCCAGCCCTGACCATCGGAGGCTATGACGAAAACGCGACGCGAGTACCGCAACCGGACCTTGAATGCACTATTGTTCACGTAGCTCTTGTCCGATGCCATCGAGCCTACGACAACGCGAAATTCCTCCGGTACGTGGAAACTCATTCCTCCGGCTCCTGCTTCGTTATCAGTACGTCGCCGTTACCGAGCAGGTACTGCCAGACTCGCTCCCCGAGTCGCAGCCCCGTCGCTTGATTTACCGTCATCGTCAGTCCCGGCCCCCGCAGCCGGTACGGCTTCCGCCGCAGTAGTAGTCGTCGTCTCATGTCCATCTCTCCTCTCATCCATTTCGTTTCAAAGCGGCCAAGCCCTTCGGCCGCAGGTGCTTCCACTTCTTCAGCCACGTTTCAATTCCCGCGCGATGTTGTTCGTCATGGCATTCATGGCACAAATGGAACCAATCGGCCGGCGAGCGCTTCTCATCCTCCCAACTCACGCCGGAGCCGACAGAGGATATATGCGCGAGCTGTCCGCTGCCATCGCCGATGTACTTCTCACCGCAGGCTTCGCAAAGCGGATTGGCGTCCCTGTATTCCGCCGCCGTGCATTCGCCACCATGCAGAGTGATTTCCTTATCTGCGAGATATCCCCGCCACTCCCTCCACCAGTGCGCTACGTCCGCAGAGTCCTCGAGCGACACCCCATGATGCGCCAGCCGGTTGAAAATGCGCTCGATATGCTCGGCCATCTGTACCGTCGTCCAGTGCGATGACGTGACGACGACGTGCATCATGACAAGGTCACTGCCTGGTACGGGATCGATCCGCTTGACTGTCGCGAGCTGTTTGACAGCTTCGATCTGCGATGTCCGTACCGCAATCTCAACCGTAGGCGCAACCTCTGCCATGTCGGCGTCGTACAGCTCTTCTGGCGTTTGTATCTGCTCGCGATCACCCCCTGCCTCGCCGTTGGCGACGTTCGCTTCGATCCCGTACAAACTCCACATCAAGCGATTCTGATCCAGGCTCCGCTCACGGTAGTGGATCTCCAGTATTACGTCGAGTTCCACGCGCGCCGTTGGATCACCTGTCTTCTCGCGCCGGCGCGCCTGTCGATTCTTGAGCTGGCGCAAAATCTTGCCCAACCCCTTGCGGTAGCGCGAGTCTACCTCGAGCACAAGCTGTCCACGCGGTACCGTCTGTAGCGTGACATCCCACGTCGCTACAAATCGAGCTTTCATCTGACAGGGAAAGCCAGCGTGAGCACGGCTACGACTACGACGGCCACGAGCAGAACCGCGAGCCAATACCACGCCTCGTGATCGCAGTGTCGCCACCAGTAACTGGCAGTCATCCGCCAGTGCCTCCAGGGTGTCAACATGCCTTCTTCTCCTTCCCCACATGCCG
>Ga0208957_1001498_pt1 | contig 11919 bp, 14 predicted proteins | sample RifOxyA1_FD_184029 | JGI IMG/M metagenome (GOLD analysis project Ga0208957, IMG submission 184029) | Groundwater microbial communities from Rifle, Colorado - Rifle Oxygen_injection A1 (SPAdes) | ecosystem: Environmental > Aquatic > Deep subsurface > Groundwater | place: Rifle, Colorado, United... | reverse complement strand
TTTATCCAGGTGTGAATTCCTGCCGGTCTGGTTATTGAGGCCGACTGATAATCTCCGTATTTCTGAGCGGCAGTGAATGAGTAAATTTCCATATCATCGGTCATGCAGTAAGCGTCATTCTCTGTAGCCACTACTACCCGGAAATGTGCCGCCCCGCCTGTCCAACCGGCCTGATTGTATCCCCACTCGTTAGGATCGGTAGAAAGATCGTCGAGAATGAAGGTATTTCTCTTCCCGAATAAAACAAGCCTATCCTGATACTCGATAGCCCCTACCAGACCATACTTATCCCCGGTATCTATATAGATTCTTCCCGATCCTGTAGCGGTAAACGAAGCCTCTGAACTTCCATCATTATCATTTGAATAATAGAAAAATCCCGGCGTCCCTGTGGGCGCTATGGCCCAAAGCCTTTCCGAGTTTCCAGATCCGTGCTTGATTAACTGGATAGGTTGATCGTTCGCTCCCCAATCGGCATGAGGTGCCGCCAAAGCTGCAGTAGTGGCCCCTCCCGTATACACCTGGATAGTATCGTATCCATTAGCTATATAGCATTTGTACGAATACAAAACGAATGAGTATTTCTTGGTTACTGCGTTTGTGGCGGTATAAAGAGTCTTATCGACCCCCGTAGTATTCACGGTATAAATTATGTCTTTATTCGGTGTTAGAGTAGACGTAGCAGCAACGATTTCAGACGTAGCTCCTACGTTGTAATGAAACCCGCCTACTACTCTGGCGTTTCCAGTAATGGCAGTCCCATGGTATATTATCGTTCCGCCCCTGGGTTCATACCCTCCATTATGCAGGTTGATATTTTTAGAAATCGCCAACGCACCGGGGGGCACAGCCTCGATGTTATAGGTTGTGTTAAGCCCCCCCGTACAAGGAATTGATAAAGTTGTTCCCTTATAGCCCACTATTCATCCTCTTGGATTCTTGCCCTGATATTGCTCAGGTCGTCGCCGTATTCTTCTCTCATGGTAAGCTCTTGCACCTTTTGACTATAGGCTGTTTTCGCGTCTTCTTTGCCATCGTCATCCTGATGCTCTAACGCTTTCCAATAGATTCCTGCCTTCCATACATTTTCCCACCTCCGATAAAGAGTGGACATCAACGTCCCGTCCACGTCTAGCCTAGTCAAATCGGAGTAATACCGGATAAGGACCGCTCTGGTTACGCTATCCGGAGTTTGAGCAAGAAGAAACTGACCATCATCAGCGTCGCCAATCGGGAAATACTGAGTCGGTTTTACCTTAGGATAGGTATAAGTGAGCTTGTCATAATCCCAAATAGGATACTCAGTCAAAGGGTCTTTCTGATCGACTATCAGATAAGTTGTATCAGAACTACCTGCAGTCGTGACGGCAGGGTAAAAGGAGGCTACCTTGGTCGAGGTGTCATAATCATAAATCTGTGAGTATTGATTCGCCCCTGTGCCCCCAGTGAATACCAACTCTTTCCCTTCAATTGAAGTAGTTGAAGCATCCGAAGCAGAAAGCGTCAAGCTGGTAGTCGTCCCGGCCTGAGCGGTCCCTGTAGTATTCCCGCTTAAAAGCCTCATCGACAGCAGCGAAGAAAAATCAGTAGGCAGATCGTACCTTGAGCGGCCTTCAATCAGCGTAACAATAGCCTCTGATTGAAGACTGGTAAGCTTCTTGGATACGGTGAAAATATCGTTCTTTATTTCGCGCATCCAGGCATCTTCCGCCCTGGTAATAAGCGCGGCCTGTTCGCTGGCCGGGTCGTGATACCCTGCCTTTTTGAGAGCTTCCGTTGATATTTCTCTAAGGGTTATTGCTGACGGCGCTGCCATTTTTACTCCTTATGCACTTCCTTTTATGTGCTGCCGAACCCGCGTTTGATTTTGCTATAAATCCGCAGTCGCATTTCAATGGGTCGATTATCGTTATCGTTGCCTTTGGGATCTCTACCGAGACAGGGTGTTCTACTGCTGTAACCGTTTCAATTTTAGGTTCCTCGGAAACAGATACTGTTACAACCTCTTCCATGAACCGATCGGGGTACAAATCTTTTTCTGAATACTGAATCTTCTTGTCCGGTCCGTTCCAATACGTCCCATCATCCTCTACAAAAAACTGTCTTTCACCTAACCCTAGGAAGTAACCCATATTTTTTCTCCTTATATCGGTCCTCTATTGTCTTAAACACAAGCACCAAGGGTATCTTTGCCATGCACATCGGGATTTCTAGTCCCGGATCAAGTGGGCAATAATTACGGTTATAAATAAGCCTATGGCAAGGCTGACAAGAAACTCCGTATGCTCTAAGCGCATCTACGTTTCTCCAATATTTCGTCAAATTCTCTTCGCTGGAATGTGAGAGAAAAATCACCTTCGGAGTATCGAAGCACCCGGCAGCTACCAATACCCCTGTTTCCGGTCCAGCTACCAAGTCAACAAACTTCGTCATGAGCATTGTTTTTCTCATGGTCCATTTGTTGATATAGTTTTTTATTCTTTCATGGCTTAGATCCTGTTCAAATATTTCGCAAAATGCATCACCTGTTACCATAAAAACAATGTCCGGGTACTTAGCAACAAGGCCCCTCATTACATGTGTCGTATAGGGATAGACCTTATGAAAAGAACTCCCGGACATGGACCACAACACTAAAAACTTGTCTTTGTACTTCTTCCTGAACCTCTTTGCCTCTTGTATCTCTAAAGGGGTAAAGTAAAACTCTCCTGTATCTCCTTGGCCTTCATACCCTGCCCACTGCATTGTGTGATCGTAATAGTTTACATTACACGCCGCATGAATCAAATCACGACTTCTAGGGTCTGATTCTCTCCTAAGAAGCGACTCTTCCAGGCTCCCGGAAAGATTTACTACCTTGTCATAACCCTTGGATAGCTCAGCCCAATGCTTGTCCAAATCTTCATTGTTTATGCTGTCATCGTGATACAGAAACTTATCAATATTCGGATTGTTCTTTAATACCGCATCGGACTGACTTTTCTTTACATTGACCGTTACATGGTAGCCTTCCTGCTTCAATTTCTTGATGACAGGGGTAGCAAAGACCAAATCCCCGAAGGCTCCTAACCTGATCAACAATGCTTTTTTCATGTCTCCTGTATCCCGTTCCGCTTGTGAATCTTTTGAATTTCCCAATCAAAGTGTTCCGCTGCATGAAAGTCTTTGTCTCTCGCTGCTACATCCCACTTATCATAAAGCTCAAGAACTCTCTTCCCATCAGAATAGTTTTTTTGCATCAATACTTTTAAAGAAGGCTTTCTAAGAGTCTTGACGGTTATCATACTCAAGCCTCCTTGCCGGGACACCGGCCCAAGTCTCACCTGCCGGAATGTTCTTGGTAACGACTGCTCCAGACCCTACAAGTGCGTTTTGGCCTATTGTAACCCCGCAAACTACCGTTACTCCCGCTCCGATCCTGGCCCCATCTTCTACTACTGTTTTCTCCCAATTCGCCCTGTGAGAAGGCGGATACCTGTCATTTGTGAAGGTCACGGAAGGCCCTATGAAGCAATTTTGGCCGATGATCACGTTTTCGGGTATGAAGCACCCGTACCCAATCCTTGTGTACTTCCCTATCTTTACCTCGTGCCCTATCTCTGTAAAGGCTCCTACGTTTACCCCTTCTCCAAGTTGTGCCGTAGGATAAATATTTGAAGGTTGCCAAATCTTCGCTTCAGGCATATTTAAGAACCTCCTGAAGCATAGGATTCGGGTCGCTTTCGTTCAGAAGCTTTGTATTTTGCGTTGTGCAATGGCCGCCGATCTTTGTTCCAGGGAAATCAAGTATCGGCCTTTTCAAATGACTCGCCACATGTTCGTTATAGTTCGTATCCCACTCCCAAATATGGCTGTAAGGTACGTTGTACTTGTCACAAAGTTCTTTTTCGTACTGTGCAAAAGCTATACTGACGCCGTACTTAGCGAGGCATCTAAGCTTCATCATCTCTGTTTCTTCACTTGTCTCAACTACCCTGCACTTAATGCCTGCGGATTCAAGATACTTAGCCGCCTCCTTTGCTAGAGGACCACCGACCCACTTGGTAAAACCTCGGATTGATTGCTCCATGTTCCCATGCTTTCCGAGAATAGGGGAGTGAACCGCGTTTGGTATCTTGCTTGTTGTTCCAATAGGTACGGTTGAGTGAATAATTGTTAGCTTTGGATTTATTAGCAACTGATATGAAATTACCGTTGCAACAAAATTACATGATGAATATGGTATGCAAATATTTAAAACATCATATCCAGGACTGGGGAACGGGAAATCACCACTTTTTATATCCCAACCATCACACCCCAACACTTCCCTAAGCGGTCCACCTATTTCGCCCAAACCAATTACGATACTTCTCATACGCTCCTCCTATAAATTGTCTCTGTACCACTCGATTGTTGAATGTAACGCGGCGTCAAAATCCGTGTAACTTACCCCGAACTTCTTTACCTTTTCGCTCTTTACTTCAAACCACCTGATATCGCCTTTCCTGAAAGGCTTGTGGATTATTCTGCTATTTGACTTGGTAAGTCTGATGATCCATTCCGCAAGATCCAGAATGGTTATCTTTACGTCATTCGCTACGTTGTAAGCTTCACCGTCTGTCTTTGTAGTATTCGCAAGAATAAAATTAGCGTCTACATCGTCCTTAACATAAGTGAAGTGCCTAACCTGTTTCCCGTTCCCGAATATCGTTATAGGCTCGTTGTTCAAAGCCTTCCTGATGAAGATAGGGATTACCCCTCCCTTATCCGTGGAATCCTGGCGCGGCCCGAATACATGAAAGTACCGTATGATGCTGTACCGCATCCCGTAATACTGATGAAACGCTTCCGGGTATCTCTCGCCTGCCAGCTTTGAAACTCCGTAAAACGATACAGGCTTATAAGGGTGTGACTCGTCCTGTGCTTGTACTGCTTCACCGTAAACCGACCCCGTAGAGGCATGTATTACCTTTTCCACGTTCGCTAGCCTTGAAGCTTCAAATACGTTCCATGCCCCGCTTGCGTTTACTTCCAAATCAAGAAGCGGATTCTCTCTGCAAACTGTACACTTTGACGCCGCATTGTGGAAAACTACGTCAACCCCATTGAAATAAGGCTGGATCGCTTTTAAGTCTGTTATATCCACCGGGGCAAGTTTGAAATTCTTGTTTTTAACAAAGGCTGCGATATTCTCTTCTTTGCCGGTAACGAAGTTGTCTATACAAACAACTTCTTTCTCTTGCCTCAAAAGTTCTTCAATAATATGGCTGCCAATAAACCCCGCGCCGCCTGTGACTAGAAACTTATCACCTTTAATTGCTATCACAACAACCCTCCGTAAACCTTCTCACTAAGACGTTTCGCTGTGGATTGCATGGAATGATGCTTTTCTACCCAATATCTTGCGTTTCTCCCGTATGACAGATAAAAAGGCGTTGGAATTGTGACTTTGAGCTTGTCATATAGTTCATTCTCTGTATTAACTACCCCTATACTCGGGGAATCTCCATATTCTCTTTCATAAATATATTTATTCCCTGTGTTAGTTAATACATGCCTACCCAACGCCGCCGCCTCTAACGCCGTATTCCCCCACTCCCCGTATTTCTTCCCGTTAATCTCAGGCTGTAGAGTCTCGATGATAATGTCACACTCTGACATTCTCTTAAGATTCTTAATCCAGGAAACCCGCCCACCTGTTCGGTACTCAAATTTGTCCTTCAAATAGCTATCTTGAAGCCGCTTAATGACACCCTCAATTTTCTCCGTACCTTTAACGGCCGGATTAGAGGGGAAATGACCGATGATAATTTTTTCACTTTTCCGCTCGTATACAGGCTGTATAAAGTCCGTATCAACCGGATAGTAGATAAGGTGTTCGTTTTTCGCTCCAAGGCCCAACAAATCAGGGCATTGAATGATTGCTGCATCACAGAAAGAATTGAAGTAATCATTTATCTCCTTGTGATTTTCTCTATAGATCGAACCGCCATGTTGAACGACGTACTTTTTGCCTTTAATAATAGGCATGTCTTTCAAAGCTACAGACCCGACAAAGTGAATAACCTTTGCAGAATCTATAAGTTCCTCAATCGACGGGAGGCTGCTTGGCAATCCCATAAACTGAGGATGCACTATAGCCTGTTCGGGGTACATGAACGGATGATAGTTTGCTTTTATCATCAGTACATCCAGCCCCAACAGCCTGAGACACCTTGAGAACCTAAAGCCTGTGTTCGCCCAATCCGTTTCCCCTATCATCAATACATCCAACATCATATCCTCCGTTCCGAAAAGACCTTATACTAACATCCGCTTTAAAATCAGGGTTAGGTTCGAATACTCCTTTATCCCAATCCTTCTTGTACTCAACTAACTTAGCATTCATCTTTTTGCCCATAATGAATCCGTCAATAATCTTTGATTTAAGCTCTGCCTTCATTACAGGGTGTTCTATCAGATCTACGATATCCCAAATCTCCCTCCAGACCTCGCAGATAGTCCGCTTGTGGCTTACCCTTGTTCTTATTTCATTTTCTGCCTCTTCCCGTGTCATACGATTTCTTCGTACAATCCCTCAAGCTCATGAATATGATTTTCCATTGCGAAACTCATTCGGTGCTTGATTACGTTCTTCCTGCATTCCCGATGTTCTTTCCATCTCTCGGCAAGTTCTTCCACGGAATTTACGTTTATCCCAACTTCGTACTTTTCGATAAACTCCGAAGACTCCCTAGCGTTGATAGAAACTACCGGGACACAAGCCGCCATGTACTCAAATAGCTTATTTGGAAGTGCGTTCCTCCACTCCTCGTAAGGCTTGAGGTTCCCGACCAACCCCCAATCGTGCTGCCCGAGCATTTTTATCAGTCTTCCAAATCCTTCCGGCGCATGAAGATAGCAATGCTCGTTGTACAGTTTTCTTAACTTCTCATTCTGTCTCGGCGTATAAACATGGAAGTCGATTCCAATTTCACGGCATTTTTTAGCAAAATCCAGGTAGTTAGCATACTGAAAGAAATCCCACTCTTTAGGGAGTTCTTCCGGCATGTCTATTCTGCCTTCATACACCAACCCGCCCCACCATCGGGTAAAGTCAACTCTGTAAAACCTCAACGGGACGTAAGACGGTAAAACAATATCTGGAACATCAGGCTTAAACTCAGCCCCAACGATTTTCTTCATAGAAGCAGAGGCATAAACCAAGGCATCTGCCAGTTGTATATTGTTCCGCTCATCTATCGCTACTCTGAAAAGGTCCGGGTCATTACTACACTCTTCATGAGTTCGCCTGAGCAAATGAGAGTCATGAAGATCGAGAACAACCGGCTTGTCAAAAAATTGATCCTTTACCGCCGTAACAAACCAGGAAGGTTCATTATGTCCGTGAAAAACGTCCGCGTCCTTATGCAGCTTTATTGCCGAGTAAAGCTGGTCAACGTCTTGATAAGCTGATACGGTGCTGAACGCTTCGCTGAATTGAGTTACTTTGTTCGTTATAAGGTGGACTTCATGCCCTCTTGCAATAAGGGGTAAGGCCATCTTCATAACGCGCATGCATCCGTGACGAGACAACATTACAATTTTCATAACGCTCCAAGGGAAAAGGGGGAGGTTTAGCCTCCCCCTAATTTAGTTAGCTGCTAGGTGTATGCCCCGTTCCAAACTTCCTCCGAAAATCGATAAACAATGCAACCGAACCCGTAGAACAGACGTTTGTAGACGCCAAAATCCCCAGGTAAGAACCTGCCGCCAGCCCATCGTCTACCGTAGCTGACGCGACGGTATAAGGAGCTGAGGTGGTTGAGCATGTGATCTTCTTCATCGAGGTAGAGCCGTCAATCTGGAGATTGAAAAGCTGCTCGCCTTTGCCAAGCGTTGCAACGGTCTTAGCCCCGAATTTAAGGATCTGCACCGGACCCTTGGGGTACCAGCGAGTCACCTTATTTGCGGCAGTTTCGTTGAACGTAATAGGTGCGCTAGACTGTCCGCCATGCTTTGCGGTAGCGCCGAACCAAATACGCTCAATAACGCCATATCTTGCATCATCGTAACTGTTTGCCATTATTCATCTCCTCCTTAGCTTGCGCTATCCCATTTAATGATCCTGGCATCGGCCTCGGTTTCCCAAACGATCTTGAACCCGCCCAGGAAGTACCATGCCAAACCCTTGGAACGACCGTAATCCGTGACAACCTTAGCACGGATCTCCTCGGGGATAACGATTGCTTCCATGACGGTATCTTTACCAAACATATACCCGTCAAGAGACTGAGCCTGCGACCAGGATTTCGCCGTCGCCGTACCCGCAGACTCGCTATAAACGTACCGTGAAGCAAAGCCGTCCTTAACGAATCTGACGCCATGAAGCTTACCGACCTCGCCAGACCAAATCTTTTTCTGGCCCGACTCGGTATACTGGTTAACGGACTCAACCGCACCTTCAAGAGACTCCATAGCCTCAAGAGAGTTGATCATGACGTAATCGCCGTCATAGGTCGGTACGTTGCGCTTCTCCAGCTCCAAGCGCATCTTCCGAACATGGTAGCTGTTAAGGACGGAAGTGTTGACCGCCGTCGCCGTGCCGTTCGTGGTAAGCGCGTATGTGGTGGTCGAAGAACCAACATACCGAAGCTGGCAGGCATTGAACTGGCGTTCTACAACGCCATCAACCACCTTAACCATGTCATCCCGAAGGCCCCCGTTGATAATGGTCTTCAGTTCAAACTCAGACAGAACTTCTACCTTCTGAGTGAAAGGAATCGAGTTCCCATACTCGCCAACCGTCAGCGTACCCCAGGTAAGGCTTTGGGTCGTTTCGGGCATGGTGGCCGTTTCCGCTATGGTCTTACCGTAGTTGCTGACGTTCGCGGCCCTGAGCCAATTCACCGTCTGACCTGCCTGTTTTCCGAGCGCATCTTTAATGTCGCAGAACTGCCGATAGCGGATAAGAGGCTGTGCCGACTTCCTCCAATCCTTCGACAGCTTGTTGTTAGTCAGATAACCTGACTGGTCTACCCAATTCATTGCCATTTGGCTACTCTCTTTCTGTCCCGATAGCCAAACGAGCTAAACTAAGCCAATCGCGCCTGTCTTTCCTTCAAATACTCCTGACGCGTACGCTCTTCACTCCAGGTATTTGGATCGTCATCTTCTTTCTTCTGAGGAGCTTTGCTTGTGGAGGTGGTAAGGTTGGCTTCTTTCTTCAAGGCTTTCTTATCCTCGATTACCCGCTTACGGGTAGATTCCTCGTACTTCTTTTGGAATGTAGGATAAACTCGTTCCTTGAAAATCTTTTCCCAACCCTGCGGGTTGTCGAGTTCTTTGGCTTCTTCAGGATCGTCCCGAGCCATTTCTATCAGCTCTGCCGTTACTCTGCCAGCCATTTCCTCAAACCCTGCATACCCTTCATCCGCAAGCTTTTTATCGACAGTCTTGACCATATTCTGAAGCGTCTCTTGCTGCTTCCTATGCTCCTGAATAATGCTTTCCTGTCTTGCAAGCTCTTCCCTTTTTGCTTCCAGAAGTTCGATTGACTTGACCGTTTTCCTGAGCGACTTAAGCTCTGCGTCATAGTCAAGGATTTCAGGCTCGGCCTCTTCAGGCTTAGGCTTATGAGCCTCCTCAAACTGCCTAAGTCTTGCCTCAAGAGCCGCCTTTTCATCACGAAGCTGCTTTCGTTTAGCTCGCTCTTCATCGAGAGCTTTTTTTAAGTTGTTTTCCTTTTCCTGCTCTTTCCGAGTCTCTTCTTCGGTCTTAACAGGTTCCTTTTTCTCTTCAGCAATCTCCGGTTTCTCAGCCTCTACCGGGGGCTGTTCCGTTTTCGGAGTATCTTCAGGTTTCGGCTCTTCCTTGGTTTCCTTAGTTTCCTTTGCTTCCTCGCTAATCTCTGGAAGACCGCCGTTTTCCTTCAGATATTGCTGTTCTATCGCTTCTCTTTCTTCTGACATGTATCTCCTTTACGTCCAGTGGACGATCCTGTTTAACGCACAGGTGCGAAGTTAAAATAGAAAAGGCCAATCCATACGGCATCCACCGTACAAATTGGCCTTTGATTTCCCTACTACATCGAAATTTAGGCTAGATTGTCAAAGAACATTACTTCAACAAGTCGTTTAATCTTCGCTTGATATGCTCAAGCTGCTTTAATATTTCTATTACTTCTTTTTTTTCTCGTTCGTTCAAAAATCCCTCTAAACAAGATTATTCTTATCGCCTACCTTGATTCCACGGTCTGCCGCTTCCTCGTAAAGAAGTGTCGATTCCTGTTTCAAAGAATTAATCTCTCTGAACAGGTTGAATTTATATTTCTTGATGATAATTTGAAGTTGCGCCATGCGAACCATGTCAGAAGGATCTGATGTTATAAATTCCATGACTGCTTTTTCTACGATCCTGTTGGCGGCTTCTTTTACCAGCGCCCACTCGGGAGAGGCTTCTAGTTTCTCCGCAAGACCGACCTTTTCCAACCTGTCAAAAAGTTCCTTGTCTTCCACTACAACCCTCCAGCACTACCACCCTGTAAGTCATTGGGCGGCTGCATGTTCGCCATTGCTCCAGGCTGAGGAGCGGCCATTCCCGCCATAGCCCCATTGTCTACGGGCATAGAAGAGGCTAGTTTCTGCCCTGGCGTCTGTGCTTGGGGCGGGGGGGGGATCATTACCCAATACTTACTAAATTCTTTACGGTTAGTAAGTTTTAAAATGTCTTCAAAGACCGCAAGGCTATTAAATAATTTAACTCCTTCTGTGGGTACAGCCCCCGTTTGTAGCAACGCTACCTGCTGTTGGTTATACATAGCCCCACGGTCTAGTATGAGAAAATTCTGCCTCAATTCATTTTCTTTGCCGACGTTAAGACCTACTGTAATTTCTACATCGGCCTCTACGTCTATATCGACAATACCTGAAAAGTCAAGCCCTGTCTCTGCTGCGAGTTCATCCTGGCAAATCTGGAGAATTTTTTCATCTGTCTCGAATCTCTTCACAAGTTCCGTAAGTGTCGTTACGAAGTCGGCAAAATAAGTCTCTGCAACAATTGCTGTGTAAAGATCAAGCTTAGCCGTTCCCTGAGAAAGATTGACTTGAGTTTCAGTAGCAGAACCGGCGTCTGACTGACCTTCCAGCGCGGACGTAATGCCGGAAACGTCCTGCATCATTCCAACGTCCTGGTTCCCCTCTTCGTAAGAAGACCGGGTAACGTCTGATATTTCCATTTCTCTTACAGCGTTAATGTCATCTGCTAAGACCGTCTTCCCAGGAGCACGATTTGTTAAAGCATTTATGTCTACATTCCCGTATCTCGCTGCTATCGTCGGTCTGTTGATTGCAAGAGCTACGTTATCCTTGCGCATATTCATGTTGAAGTTGAAAGACTCCTGCGGTCCTTCCATCGGTTCCGGGAAGCCTTCACCAATCAGCTTGTGCGGTTCTGTAAGACAAATACCCAGCACAAGTGTCATAACTTTGCCATAAGGAGAGTCTATAGGTTCCTTGGCAAAAGCTTTATCACCGTGAGTTACGCAGAACTTCCACTGTCCATCTTCCTTATAAAACCACTCGACAATTTCATACAGCCCGGAAGTATTGTCTTCGTCCGTTCCACCTTCCGAGTAACGACCGGCTGCGGGATATTCACTTGATCCGGGATTCTGAATAGGATCTTTGCCCCCGGAGTTTCTTACATTCCGAACCTGATTATTAGGAGAAGCTTTTACCGCGCTATCCAGATTGCTGTAGCCTGCCGCCTCCAATTGAGAATATGCCAGATAATTTGCGAAACCGTAGAACTCCATGTCATACTTGGTGTCTGCACGGAAATCCAAGTAGACCTGTTCCGGAGGGTAGCTTACGTACTTCGGCCCGTCCTTTTTCTGTTTCTCGTCGTACTCCCAACAAAGCTTAGCCGTACAAAGCCCAAGATTGGAAATATCGAAGA
>Ga0208957_1001495_pt1 | contig 11953 bp, 4 predicted proteins | sample RifOxyA1_FD_184029 | JGI IMG/M metagenome (GOLD analysis project Ga0208957, IMG submission 184029) | Groundwater microbial communities from Rifle, Colorado - Rifle Oxygen_injection A1 (SPAdes) | ecosystem: Environmental > Aquatic > Deep subsurface > Groundwater | place: Rifle, Colorado, United... | reverse complement strand
ATGAAAATTCTCTTTTGAAATGCAACTTCTAGTAAAATAGAAGTATGAAAAAGCATAAGCGAAAATCATTTAAACAACTCAGTCAGTATGAACGAGATCGCATTGAAAGCCTGCGATACTATGGTACTAAAATTTCAGATATTGCTAAAACTCTTGAGAGAGACAAGGGTACAATCTCTCGTGAATTAAAAACATATACCAACAAGCATGGAAGATATCACGCAACGGAAGCAGGAAAGAAAGCGGAAGAAAAGCGCAAAGGAAGCAAGGCGGTAGGTATGAAAATTGAAGGGAATCCATTTTTAAAACAACATATCATTCTCGAATTGAAACAGTTGCGGTCTCCGGATGAAATCGCAGGACGAATGAAAAAAGAGAAAATATCTCCCCGAGTTGGCACCAATGCCATATACAAATGGCTCTACAGCGAAAATGGCAGAGAACATTGCAAATATCTTTGCTCCAGAAAAGTGCGCAAACTTTCACAATCAAGGTTGAAAAAAAGACATCTCATTCCGAACAGAATATCCATCAGAGAAAGGCCAAATGACGTTCGAGAGGTGCATGGAGAAAGCGACTTGTTCGTCTCACCAACAAGTTTTCATACCGGCACAGTGGGACACATGACTGTTGTGCCGAAAGCCCATCTTCTTGTCGGTAGACTGCTTAAAAACAAATCATCAGATGAAATGCTGACCTCAATGAAGGATATACAAAAGAAAATTAGTGTAACTACTTGGACGATGGACAATGGTGTTGAAAATATCAAGCATGAGCAATTTGGAATACCTACCTACTTCTGCACTCCAGGCAGTCCTTGGCAAAAGCCTCATGTTGAGAGCAGTATTGGACTTGCTCGCCGTTGGTTTCTCCCAAAAGGCACAGATCTTTCCAAAATATCAGACGACACCTTCCAATCTATGCTTTTTGTACTTAATCACAAATATCGAAAATCTCTTGGATACAAAAGCGCATACGAAGAAGCAATTGATTGTGCTATCATTTCCAAAGTTCCAAGATTATCAATTAACAAAGCTGTTGCATTTAGGTAGAGAATTTACCCAGCCACAAATATGCACAGGAACGTATGTTCATGAGGAGTCAGTGGTTTTTTCTTTTTTATAACTTCCATAACACTCACAAAACGCCCTTCAATCTGAGAAAGGTTCTGTTCTATCGAAAAATCTTTTTGACCCTTAAACTCTATAGTATAAAGATGGTTCTCAGTAAAGATATTTTTAGGTGCTTTTTTTCTTTTAGTTCTGCCATTTCTATCAAATACCCAAACATAAGGTTCTTGTCCTTGTGGAGTACTGGGATCTACAAATCCTGACAGATAGCATTTCGGCACAAAATGTTGTTTCTTTGGGCCTTTTATGTATTTATTCTTTCCCATAACTAATTCAAAAGTATACTTTTTTGAAAGAAAAAGCTAGATAGGCACTCGAGTCTTCCGATACTAAATACTGACTGCGGATAGGGTGAGATTCGAACTCACGGTCCTTTTAAGGGGACGGCGGTTTAGTAAACCGCTGGTTTAAGCCACTCACCCACCTATCCATAATTCACAAAGTATATCAGAAATAATGGAAAAAAAGCATTAATATGATAGAGTAATTAAGTTGTTTAAACAACACAAAGGAGCCATGTCAGAGTGGTCTAACGTACCTCTTTGCTAAAGAGGCAGGGGCTTCAAAACCCCTCGACGGTTCGAATCCGTCTGGCTCCGCAAATTTATTTAAGGTGTAATCTTTTTCAAGAGTAACTGGAATAAACTATAGAAATTTTTTTGTATTTGTGTTTGATCTTTCGCCCCTGTAAACTTTGTCCAAGAATCAAAAATCTCTTTGTCGTTTAATGCTCGGACAGCATTCTCTAAACGCAATCTGTCGTCAAAAGAAACTTCTTTTGTCCCTTGGAGGACTTTATCAAAGAAAAGTTGAGAAAAAGAAAGAACCTTTTCATTAACTTGCTGACTCGCAATTATTTTTTCAGCATTTCTAAACTTCACACAAGAAGAAAAGTAAAGATAAGCGAAAAATATAGTTGTGAAGGCTAAAACTATGATAGTGATTTTTGTTATTTTATTTATTTGCATATAATTTTTATTTTACTTTATAAACTTTATGAACTTTATGAACTTTATGAACTTTATGAACTTTATGAACTTTCACGTCTGCTTTCTTGTTCTTATTAAAGAAGTAAATATACCTGCAAGGAAAATAATCACTATACCCAATAATATATTGGATATGTTAAAGATGCTAACAAATGACCATTCTGGCTTCAATTCAATATTGATAAACACTCCTTTATTCTCTTCTACCTTAAATGGCTCACCTATATAATCATAATAATTTGGAGCGGTAGCGGAGAGATAGTAAGTGCCTATAGGGACAAGGAAAGCATATCTGCCAGTCACATCTGTAGTCTGTGGATTTTTCTGACGATAGTCTTTTGCAGGCCAGAGGGAATATTCTTTTGCCTTTTCATTTAATACATAGATAGAAACAAGAGCATTGTTTAATCTAATTTCCCTTCCGTCACTTAATTTCTCATACACATACCCCTCAGGATCCACTATCACAACCATACTGATTTCTTTTGGAGATTTATTAACAGCCTCATAATTAACTACTGTGCGTAATTCATATTGCCCAGTAGCTAGAGGAGAAGCAACATCTGCAGTCCAAACGCCGTTCTTTGTTTCTTTGTAGAAGAATTTGTTTAAGACAAGGTCGGTGTCTTCCATTGCATTTGCTACACTAGCAGTCAGATAATTACTTGCTTTCTTTGCTTGAGCATTTGATTTAAAGAGAATATAACCTTCAATGCTCTTTGCTGGACCATCTGGCTTCATGATGAGTTTTAGGTTTTGACCTTGGATAGTATTTAGAGTCTGTAGAGCTAGACCATTTTGATCAAGAGATAGCTTTACTCCTAGATCAATCTTTTCATCAGCTGTTCGAGCGAAGATTATGTCAGATGGAAGTCTATCTGATTGAGTATTTGATAGGTTAGAGAGAGAAACACTATTTACTCCAGAGAAACCTAAATATTCATTCAAGCCTGGGAGAAATAGTGAAGCGGTGGTAAATAGAGAAGCGTCATTCATCTTACTGACTCCGACTTTCTTTAAAACTTGACTGACTTGTGGAAACTTGTCTACTACTGTACGGAAATCTTTTGGAAGATCAGCAAAGACAAAGTCTTCCATAGAGGAAGGAACTACGATTTTCCATTTGTTTTGGAATGAAATTTGAGGATTTTCTGGAACAGAAACATCAATGGAAGGATAATTAATAGGTTCAGTTACTTCTGGATTAAAGGTATTAATGATGTCAGTAGTGTTTTGAACAACTTCATTAATGAATGAGACAGCATTTAAGATGATAGATTTAGATATGGCTGGAGAAGCATTACCTTGTGAGTCTAGGAATTTAGCGTAGATAGTGTAAGTGTCGTCAGGACAAGAAGTATTGTTTCCACAGAGGTCAAATTGAGTATTTGCTTGATATGGAATGATTACTCCTCCGGAAAAGTCTGGATTATTAGCTAGGATGACAGCTGTAGCTCCTGTTCCAGAAGAATTAAAATCTAAAGTAACTACTCTGTTATTTGTAGAAGAAGTTCCATTATTAACTGAAACATCAAATGTTCCTATAGAAGGAGCAGGGCTTCCTCCACCACCACCGCTAACTGCATGTCCACCTCTTGCATAGATGTAATCAACATGGGTGGAGGAAATTGCAGTATCTTTGTTGTCATATGAATCTTTACAAGCGAGATACATATTCTTTGTGCCAGCAGAGCCTAGAGTTGGAGGAACACAAGACATCTGAATTCCGTTTGAAACAGAACAAGAAACGTCAGAAGACATTTCATCATATGATTTAGCTGTGTCAGATAGAGCCAGACGACATTCTGCTGTCTCGTCCGTAGTAAAGGTAATTGCTTGATCAGTAGCTAAATTAGAACCAGAAGATGGAGAGATGTTTGAAATGACTGGAGTAGATTTGTCAATTTTGATAATTGAACTCTTTGTTGTTTCGGTATTTGGAATGGTGTCAGCTGAATAATATCTGATGTAATTTGTGCCTTCGGTGGAAATTGATACTGAGGTTGTATAGGAAGTAGTTGGAGAACAAGTGTTTGCTTGGTCTACGCAGTATTTTGGATATGTTGGTGTATCACAACCGACTCCTCCGACATTGTCTGTACAAGAGAGAGTGACGGAAACATTGCTGACAGACCAATTGCCGAAAGTGTAACTACCGGCGGTGTTGGTTGCTGTCGCCGAAGTTGTGGGCGCTGTGACATCAAAAACATAACTTTCTGTCACTACTCCTGATTGGTTTGTGGCTAAATCGTATGCTATCGCTTTCAATGTTGTAGCTGTAGAGATGCTGATTGGCGCAACGTAAAGAGTAGAACTGGAAGTTGGGGTATCACCATTCGTTGTATAGTAAATTGCAGAAGAACCGGAAGAAGAAAGTGAGACTGATTGAGCCGAATCATATGTTCCTCCTGCAGGAGTTGCTGATGGGTCAGCTGGTGCTGTAGTATCTATAGAGAACGTATTTAGACTTGAGGCAATCACATTTCCGGCCAAGTCGCTGGCGTATGCTTTGTAGGTATGACTTCCCTCTGCTAGAGTCGAACTATGACTCACTGCAGTGCCATCATAAAGAGCCCTTACTTCATCAGAAGTCAAAGCACGAGTAAAAATCATAGCCTCATCAATTAAGCCATTGAAATAATCATTTCCTTGGCAAGCACCACTTACCATCGTACAACCGATTGAAGTAGATAGACTTGAATTATATAATCCGTTAGCAGCATCTACACTTTTATCTAAAGAACCATCAACGTATAAATAGTTGTATGAACCATCATGAATTCCACAAATATGATGCCAAGATCCATCATACATTGATAAAGTTGTCGTGAGAAGATTTCCTGCTTGATAAGAACCAGAGTTAGATGTCGCAAAACCTATAGTATTTGTATTAATAGTTTGCCATAAAGCAAAAATTCTTTTACCTACTCCAGAATCCCATTTTTCAAGAACAACATTATTACTATTAACAGTATTGCTTGCAGCTATATTTATCCAAGCACAAGCACTGACAGCATTACTTGTTAATGAAATATCATTGGCCAATATATAATCCCCTGTACCATCAAATGTAAAAGCTTTTCCAAATTTTCCACTAGAAGTCTGGACTGCATCACCATATTTTGTCCCATTATTCGTACCCATATAATCTGTCGGATTTCCGGAACCATCTACATCATCCATTCTCCACCAACTTACCAAACCTGAATCTAGATTTGATACAAGAGAGCCAAGGTTTGTGTCACTTGCTGAAGAAGAGATACTAACAGAAGTATTGTTGTAACTTGCGCTATCTGTTGGTGAAGTTATTGTTGGAACAGGATTTGTGGTATCTAAAACAAAGTTACCCATACTCGTCCAAGCAGAAGTCGCTACGCCATCATTGTTTTGAGCGCACCAATAATATGTGCCATCAGAGCCGATAGTAGAACCTGGAGTAAATGTAGTATCTTCGTTCTCATCTGCAGTTTCAGATGAAGCACCGGAACTTGCAATATTTGCATTATCTAAACAATTCTGCGCAGTTCCAGATGAGATACGATAATTTGTAGTACCAACATCTCCTGTATCTGAATCAGAGTAATTAGCAGATAAGGTCGGAGTATTATCTGTTGTATAAGAAGCATTTGCTGGAGAAACTAGGGTTGGAACATTTGGTGTAGCATTAAAAGTCCAATTTGTATTGTTAAGAGAATTAGTGATATTTAATCCTGTTGTATCAATAGCAGTAGCATTTGTGTTATTAGAATCTTTAACATCAAGATATGAGAGAGTGCGTGTGCTTTGTGGATTTATATTCCATTGTGTAGGTGTAGATGACGAACGTAGTGAAAGCAATTGTCCTGATGCGCCGTTTAATGTAAGTGTATTTGAAATAATTTGTGTAGTACCAGCAGTAAATGTGAGTGTATCGGCACTAGAAACAGATTTTGTTAAATTATAAAAAGTGCTACTTCCGGAAATTATCTGAGATGTACCGTTTAAAGTAACTGTCCCTGTGCCGGCAGTGAATGTACTTCCATTATTAGCCCAGTTACCTGTAACATTAGTATTAGTACCTGCAGTAAAGGTGCCAGCGGTCAAAGTTGCATTACCATTTATATTTAATGTAGCTGGAGCTGTGAAATTACCGGTTGTTTCGGTAAAGTTCTGAGTTGTGAGAGAAGTAGTTGACCCACCGACAGTTAAAGTTTTTCCGGAAGTAAGATTTACAATCAAATTATAAAAAGTCTGGGAAGCAGCTGTACCACCGATAGTGCGATCTAGTGTGCTATCAAAAGTCACTGTGCCAGTACCCGGAGTAAATGTGCCTCCGTTGTTGGTCCAATCGCCAGAGATATTGATTGCTGTCGCTGTACCAGCATCCAAACTTGTACCAGAGCCCAAAGTTAAAGTTCTTATATTTAAAGTTGTTGTAGAACCGCCAACTGTAAGTGCACTTGTTGAAGATAGAGTCATCCAATAAAAAGTTTGAGAAGCGGCAGTACCATTAATACTTTGTGCACCAGAACCGTTAAAAGTAACAGTTTTACTTGTGCCAGGAGTGAATGTACCTCCGTTATTGGTCCAATCGCCAGCCACGTTTACGGTAGTTGCCGTCCCAACATCAAAACTTGTACCAGAACCAAGTGTAAGACTTCCATTCAAAGTTAAAGTTGTCGTACTACCGCCCACTGTAAGCGCGCTTGTGGAAGAAGTTGTGATATTTTTAAAAGTCTGTGAAGAAGCAGTACCGTTGATACTTTGCGCACCAGAACCATTGAAGGTAACAGTACCAGTTCCTGAGGTAAATGTCCCACCGTTGTTGGTCCAGTCACCTGCAACAGAAGTTGTTTTCCCATTTGCATCATAAGTTCCTGAGGCAATAGTAAAGGTTCCCGTCTTTCCACTAGTAGTTACAACAGCAAGGCCAGATGTTCTGTTGTTGGTAATTATATTTGTATATCCAGAATTTATTGAAATACTACCGACACTACCGGCAAAACTATCATCAATGCTTGAAGCAGTATTGCCCGTTCCATTAAAAACAACATCATCTCCAGCATCCGGAACCTCTCCTCCTTGCCAGTTAGCTGCAGTTGACCAAGCAGTCGAAGAAGCACCGCCCCATACGTGAGCTAAAGTAAAACTTCCCATACTTGTCCAAGCAGAAGTAGCTACTCCATCATTGTTTTGTGCACACCAATAATATGTGCCGTCATTTCCTATGGTAGAGCTTGGTGTCCAAGTAGTATCTTCATTTTCGTCTGCAGTCTCAGCTGATGTCCCAGAAGCCGTAATATTTGCATTATCTAAACAATTCTGCGCAGTTCCAGATGAGATACGATAATTTGTAGTACCAACATCTCCTGTATCTGAATCAGAATAATTAGCAGATAAGGTCGGAGTATTGTCCGCAACAAGCGAAGCATTTGCTGGAGAAACTAGGGTTGGAACGTTTGGTGCGACATTTGAAGAATCAGCTTCTGTACCAGTACCCCCATTCCATACATCAGAAACATCTGTAGCATCCATAGTTTTATTATAAAACCTTATATCATCCAATGTTCCCACCCACGCTGCAGGACCTGCCTCGCTTGTAAATCCTATTTGAAAATTGGCACCAGCTCCACCACTCGGAGCAGAAGTATAACCTGTAGTGCTTATAAGAGAATTATCAACATAATAATAGATATTAGAAGCATCAATAGAAATCACTACTAAATGCCATGCGCCATCCATAAGTGAACCAGATGTATCTAATGTATATTCTGCATCATCAAGACCTCCAAGGACTACATCATTTACGTTAGTCTTAAAATACCAACCATTCGCTGGTTGTATTCCTCCCCCAGTTCCTAATTTGGTAAAGTAGTTTGGTCTATCACCATTATCAGTTGTATTTATCCAAAATACTAGTGACTTTCCACTTCCAAGTTGAAGACTATCTCCTAAGTCTGGAATATCTATATAATCACCGCTTCCACCCACAAAAGAGAAAGCACCATTTAATTTCCCAGGAGTTGAAAGTCCATTAGTATCAGTCATAACAGTTCCAACAAGGGTTCCAGTAAAAGAACCAACGGAATCTGCCACGCTTGTGCCAGCTATTTCATTTTCGTTAAACTTCCAATGAGCTGTCTGTCCAGTCTCAATCGGATCAACTATATAATCTACATCAATAGAACCACCGATTATTTTTAAATCAAAAACATCCGTTGAGTTTTGTAAATTAGAAAGCAAAACTCTATATTTACCATCTTGACTAATATTTGAAAAGTCAGGATTTTGATTATCTGAAACTAATGTAAGCTGTGGACCTTCTGTTTGGTTATCATCTACATCAACATAAACTGGATAAACTTGAATTGAAACAGGGACACTTAGATCATTTGGTTTAGCATAAAGTGTAATATCTTTAGTTCTGTTTAATGTTTTGTAGAAAGTTGCGCGAACATAATTATCTTGTGGAATAGTTATATAATTTTTATCTTGTTCTTTAACTGTGTCATAAATATCTTCCAAAATATCTTTATTTGAATCAAGAAGAAATGCTTTGGAAATAAAAATAATTTCAAAGGTCTGAGTAGAGAGGTGTGGAACAGTCCATTCCACATAGTCTAGTTTGCCATTACCGTTTAGGTCATAGGCATGGAATTTAACATTTTTATCATTATTATTTTGCCATTTGATTTTGATTTTAGATTCTTGACCGACTTTGTAGATTTCTGGAATATTGGTAAAAGCTAGAACATTTGTAATATGCTGTTTGGTAACTGTTCCAGTATTTGGGTTTGTAACTGTATCTGGAGCAGAAATTTGCACAATTTTTCCAGTATTTGTATCTGCTTCAGCAATTATGGGCGCAGGAGTTTCGTAAGTGACTTGAATATCAGGAACTTCCGAAACTGCTGTAACATCAAGATCTACTTCAGATAGTGGAGCAATGGAAGCAGTTTCTTCTGAAGTGGGAATTTCAGAAGTATTTTCTACCACATCTTCTTGTAAAACCTCAATATCAGTAGAAACTTCAGGAATTATCTCTGCGACAGGAACGACTTCTTCTATCTGTGATGAATTAGTAGAATCTGAATCTACAAGAACTACAGTCGTCTCTTCAGAAACAACTGGAACTTCTGGAACTGTTTCTGGAACTGCTGGGATAGAAATAGTTTCTTCATTCGAAACAGGAGCAACTTCTTCTGGAACAGAAACCTCTGTCGTTACATCAAGCAAGATTACTTCTGGAACTGTGGTTTCGGGTTGAGCATCAATCAAAGAATCCATCGCATCTCCAACACTAGCAAGTAAAAAAGAAAAAATATTTGATTTATTTTTTAATGATCTTTCTAGGGCTAAAGATTCCTTGGAATTGATTCTAGTTTTCGCTTCTTGAGCTAATTTGATTCTATCCTTGTTGGTAAGTTTGCTTGTCTTTTGTAAAATAGGCTTTATGGGAGTAATTTTTATATGATCGGCTGTCTTTGGTAACTCTAAAAGATACTCACCTTTATTCAGAGCGTCTGCTTTAATAGTTTTAATCCATTTTATTGGTTGACTAGGAATGGCTGGAAGCTGAGTAATGGTAAAATTTTTAATAATTGAATCTTCTTGAATTTCTTGTTTTGACATTGCTTCCAAATTTAAATCAAAAAATGAAGTTGCAAAGTTGGAAACATAAAAAAATACAACAAAGAATAAGACTAATACGCCTAAATCACTTATAAAAGAAGCTCTTTTTTGTGTATCAAAAAAATCCATAATATATGATAAAATAATATTCTATATCTTGGGTATATTATAGCATAAAACATTTAAAAAATATCAAATACTTATACACATTAACTATAAAAAATCAAAATTAGTGTTTAATTCATAAATTTAGTTATATAATTTACAGATGGAGCTTCATGACAAGCTGGAACTAAAATTTCGCCTAGATATAAACCAAAAAAGAGCCCTAAATAGACTCAAGCTTTTTTTTGTATCAGACCTCCTTTTTCATTTTCCTGTCCGCTATAGCGACATCAGTGAAGTAAAAAAGATTACAGATTTGATTCCAGGAGATATGGCAACCGTTTATGGAAAAGTTTCAAATTTAAAAACAAAGAAAAGTTTTCGCACGAAAATTCCTATGGCTGAAGGCCAAATAGAAGACCTTTCTGGTAAAATAAAAATAATCTGGTTTAATCAAGCATATCTGGCAAAGATGCTTCATGATGGCGACACGGTAAAATTGACCGGCAAAGTCACAAAGGGTAAGTCTAGTATCTACCTTGCCAATCCAGAATTTGAAAAAATGATAGATATGCCCATAGATTCGCATGATACACTTTTCTCTACTGCCAACAGCCAAGGGGTGCCCTTGGCAAGTATGCCAAGGGCACCCCTTGGCGCAGGATTCTCTTATCCCATTTACGCCGAAACTCGTGGAATAACTAGTAAATGGTTTTACCATGCTATTGAAAAAATATTGCGAGATAAAACTTTGGAAAATATAAAAGACTATGTTCCTGATGACATTTTAAAAAAATACAATTTACCAAAACTAAAAACAGCTCTCATCTGGATTCATAAACCAAAAAATAAAAACGACGCTGAGTCTGCTCGCAAACGTTTTGCATTTGAAGAAGTTTTTTGCATTCAGCTCGAACGCCAGCATGATAAATTTGAATATAGAAAAAATAAATCATTTCAAATAAAACTGGATGAAAAAAAGGCACAAGAATTCTTGGACAGATTTCCATTTGATACTACAAATTCACAAATAAAATCAATTGAAACAATATTGGAAGATATGGGGAGAAATTTCCCTATGTCTAGGCTTCTCGAAGGCGACGTAGGAAGTGGAAAAACTGCCGTCGCCGCCACTGCGAGCTATATGACAGTTCAACAACGTCCAAATGGGCAAAGTTTCGGAAACCTCCAAGTGGCATATATGGCGCCGACGGAAATATTGGCAACTCAACATTTTGAATCTTTTATACAATACTTTTCCGCCAAAGACGGATCCGCCTCGGGCGGAAAACTTCCTATCAGCATAGGGCTCATCACAGGGAGCGGTTGCCGAAAATTTCCAGCGAAAACAATCGGCCCCGCCAGTCTGGCCGGGGTAAACTGGACCACGATTTCTCGGGCACAACTTTTGAAATGGGTAGCAAATGGAGAAATACCGATTTTGATAGGCACTCATGCCCTCATTCAAAAAACTGTGAAATTTAAAAATTTGGCATTGGTTGTAATAGACGAACAGCATCGTTTTGGCACAGCGCAAAGACGAAAACTCGTCCGTAAAGACAATGTCGCTCCACACTTGCTCTCAATGACTGCCACTCCCATCCCCCGCACACTCGCTCTCACTATCTATGGTGACTTAGACTTATCACTTTTAGACGAAATGCCAGCCGGTAGAAAACAAATAATTACAGAAATAATTACGCCAAACAAACGCGATGAAACTTATGAAAAAATACGAGAAGAACTCAAAAATGGCAGACAGCTTTATGTGATATGCCCAAGAATTTTTGAAGCAGAAGAAGAAGCGCAAGCAGGCGCCCTAGCAGAATCTTCCTTTGCGCGGTCGCTGTCTCCGGATGCTTCCGGAGCGCTCACTCTCGGCCCGTCGGCCTGCGAGAGACCCCGCAAACGAAATTCTGCTCAGTCGCCAAAAACAAAAGTCAGTCTAGAGATGAAAGCTGTCACAACTGAAGCAAAGCGTTTGAAAAAAGAAGTTTTCAGAGAATATGAAATAGGCGTCCTCCACAGCAAAATGAGTAAAGAAAAAAAAGAAGAAGTAATGCAAGAATTTTCGGAGGGTAAAATACACATTCTCTGCGCCACTTCTGTGGTGGAAGT
>Ga0208957_1001489_pt1 | contig 12021 bp, 12 predicted proteins | sample RifOxyA1_FD_184029 | JGI IMG/M metagenome (GOLD analysis project Ga0208957, IMG submission 184029) | Groundwater microbial communities from Rifle, Colorado - Rifle Oxygen_injection A1 (SPAdes) | ecosystem: Environmental > Aquatic > Deep subsurface > Groundwater | place: Rifle, Colorado, United... | reverse complement strand
AATATCGCGAAATAGTCCCTTAAAACCGTAGTCATTTTTTTGTCCAGAGGAAAAATCAAAAATAAATATTTTGTTATTTATTTCTAAGTTTGGATATTCAGTTGGCTTTAACGAATTAGCAAAAGATGCAATTGAAGTAATCAAAATAGTCAGCAAAATTAATTTTTTCATCTTTGCTCTCCAATTTATTTTAGAAAAGATGGCAATTCTCATATATATACTACCAACTGGTCTATCATTATAGTGGATCAAAGCAAGGCTGTATTTTTTTCAAAAAAAACTCTAACAAATCTACAGCATGCATTCTCCCTACCAAATTCTTCTTATGCTACCCGGGTATATTTATTTCAATTTTAACAGTTTTGATTATTAACAACATCTTTGCTACTATTGTAAGCATTAGGAGCAATTCTTTTTTATGCATAAAACAAAATGGTTTTTAATTTTTTATCTCGGCTTAATTCAAATTGTTTTTGCTGAGGCACCAAGAAATTCTGATCAGTGTTTGCAGATTTTAAAAGACAGTAATTTAAGAGGAGTTCACGACCTACAAGCACTTTGTAAAAACAAGGAAATTAAAAAAATCTTTGTAGGTGATTTCTTGCCGTACCAATCCTGCGTTAAAACATTAAACGCCATAACTCCACTAACCGCTGGAAATGGTTATTTCATCAAATGCGCAAATAAAGAATTTCAACAGCAGGTAAGCCAAAATGATTTTAACCAATGCATTTTTAACCTTATTGCAACTGGTAAGTCATATCATCTAAATATCAGCGAAATTTGTCTTAACCCAATCAAAAAAAGTCAGGTAATTGCCCCCGCCTTTACGACCTGTTTAGAATTGCTTGGTAAATTCAAAGAAAATAAAAATATAATTAATCGATGCATGGATAAAAACTACATTAGCCTGCTGGCGAGAGATGATTTTAATCAATGCCTTAAAATAAAAACCGAACTCCATGATGTGGCAGGGGCCATTGAAACTTGCGCCCAGCCTGCTTACCTGAAGATGATGAACGCCCCTGAATTTAATCTCTGCGTAGAAAAGCTCAAACAAATTAACATCTATGACCAGCTAACTTACCGGTGTACTAACCCTAAACTGGTAAAACAAATTCTAGATAAAAATTTTATTCCATGTATTGACAAGCTTCAAGCTACCTACATTGCTCAACCTATGGATATTTGCACTAATTCCCAGCAAGCAAGCATCATCAACTCCAAGGACTATGATCAGTGTTTTTCAACTCTCTTGAAACTGGAAGCTAGCGACATTGTTACGAAATGCACTCAACAAAACACATTAAAAAAAATCAACTCTGCTTCATTTAATTTGTGCGTCGAGGATTTTTCAACTTTTGAAAAAAGTAATTTAGATACCTATTGTTTAAATCAAAAATTTATTACTATTAGAAGCAAAAGAGAATTTATCGCTTGTCTGGAAGAAATCAAAAATTTAGGTGAACGTGACCTAATAAACAAATGCTCAACCCCCCTTTTTTTTAAACATCTTAATTCTCCCGCCTACTTCCAATGCAAATCCAATTTAGCCACCCTTGAAATAAAACATCTAATTAAATCGTTTTGCTTGGAACCCAAAAATTCCACCCTATCACTTCGCAACCAAGATATCATTTGTCTGGCAGAAGCTTTACGCCTTTCACCTAATCAGTCCATCTTAGACCCTGATACTAATACTTTGGAATCGGCTACTTTATTCAATCAATTAATAAAAAGTTGCCGCTCTAAATAGAAAGAGTTATATAAAATTATGAAAATTCACTTACATCAAACTCATCAAACCATAGCTAGTTTCGAAGATATCAGAACTTATCTCTATGATATTTATACCAGCAAACCTAGTCAGGGATTACACTTATTTCCTGAATCCTTTCTTTGTGGTTACCCTCTAATGGATCTTTGTCTAAATTATTCATTTATAACAAGTTACCAAAAGCATATGCAATTAATTTCCACTTGGGCAAAGACACTCCCGAAAGACGAAAATATTATTTTTTTGATGGGAGGAATTAAATATACCCTTACCTCTGATCATCTACCTAAAAAAATTGAAAATGTTATCTATTTGTTAACACCGGGGGAAGAACTTCGCACAATTTATACCAAAATGCTTCTGCCTAATTATGATATTTTTGACGAAAAAAAATACTTTGATCCAGGCAAAACTGTAGGTATTTTGAATTTTAATAAAAAAAATATTGCGCTTATGATTTGCGAAGATATGTGGCCAAACGCTAGTTACGAATTAGATCCGACCACTGAACTTAAAAAAACAGGCTTGGTTTTTGACTTAATTATCAATCTATCGGCAAGCCCTTATGATTTAAGTAAACAAGAGAAACGAATAATTCGCGCCAAGGAAATATCTCATTTTTTAAAAGCACCTTTTTTTTATGTAAATCGAGTTGGTGGGGAAGATGAAATTTTATTTGATGGACAAAGTTTTGCGGTAAACGGAAGTGAAATTTTGGGGAAGCTTAATCGCTTTAAAAAAGATTTTATTTCGATCGACCTTCCTGCTTATGAAAAATCTATTTACCAAAATATTGATAATGACAAAGTCACCACAACATGGGAAAGCCTTTTCGTACCCAATATTATTACCAACTCAAAAAAATTACCTCATATAAAGCCATTAACCGACCAGGAATGTTTGGAAGCCATAGACGCACTTGGTTTCGGGGTAAATGAATATGCCAGGAAATGTGGCTTTAGCAAATTTCAAGTCGCACTATCAGGGGGAATAGATTCCTGCCTGGTTTTAACTATTTTAAAATTACATCTGACCAAAACGCAAACGCTAGAAGCTATATATATGCCCAGTAAATTTTCAGGCGAGCTGAGTTTAGATATTTCTAAAAGGTTATGCCAAAATTTAAAAATTCCTTTTTATATTCTACCTATTGAAGATGTAAAGATGACGTGCAAATCATTATTTATAAAACACATGCACCAAGATCTCCAAGGCCTTGCCGACGAAAATATCCAAAGCCGTATTAGAAGCATGCTACTTTTAGCACGAGCAAATCAAACCAATTCCATCGCCATCAACACTTCAAATAAATCCGAAATTGCCGTTGGTTATTCTACCATTTATGGTGACAGTGTCGGGGCCATCAGCCTACTTGGAGATGTCTATAAAAGTGAAGTTTACATGCTGGCCAAGTATATAAATAAAGCACATGATAATATTATCCCACTTGAAGTCATCCAAAGACCGCCCACTGCCGAACTACGAGACAATCAAAAAGACACGGATTCTCTGCCTCCTTATGACATTTTAGACGTTATATTAGAGGGTATGCTTAGTTACCGATTAACCGCCAAACAAATGATTGAAATGGGACTTCCCCCTGATGATGTTTTGTCTGTAAGCAAACTCTATAGAAACTCGGAGTATAAAAGAGCACAGTTTTGTCCTATTATAAAAATTAAACCAAAAAGTTTTGGTTTTGGTTACCGAGTACCCACTTCGAAAGATGGGACTTTTTATTCTGATATTTAAGTATTGATTTTGAGTGCCAAACTAAGTCCAATTAAAACCAGATCCCCGTTTATCTCATTGAACACATTTTCCTTTTCGTATAACCGAGAAAACCCCCCCGTTCCAATTACTTTGATCTCTTCGCTGGGAAAACATTCCTGTTTAATTTTAGCCACCATTTCTTTAATAATAAAAAGATTACCAAAATACAATCCGGCTTGAATACTCTCGACGGTGGTTTTTGAGAGTGCGCGATCCATGGCCTTGATTTCAACAATAGGGAGCTTCGCTGTTTTAGACGAAAGTGCTTCTGAGGAAATTTTAAGACCTGGAGTAATAACACCACCTAGATATTCTTTATTTTTAGAAATCGCACAGAAGGTATTGGCGGTACCAAAATCTACAATGATCAGATTTTGGTTAGGGTGTAAATGAACACCGGCTACCGCGTTGGCTATCCTATCCGCCCCTACTTCCAATGGATTTTTATATTTGATATTTAATCCAGTTTTTACCCCAGGGCCCAAAATAAATGGGTCGATATTAAAATACTTTATTGAGCAATTTATTAAGGAATGAAGAGCATCAGGGACCACCGTACATATGGCCACATGTCGGATTTTTTTAAAATCAATGTCATTTTCTCTAAGCAAACCTCTTAAGAAAACCCCTACTTCATCTGAAGTCGCCCCGGACTTAGAACTTTTTCTAAATCTAAGTAAAATTTTTTGCTCGTCAAAAACGCCACCATAAATTTGTGTATTACCTACATCCATTACCAAAATCATAAGATTTCCTTTTTTAGCAATAAATTTAATGAAGCACCCAACCCTTCTATAGAGTCAACCGAGCTAATTAAATTCATATTTTTAAAAATTTTAAACATACGCTTTCCGTTTACTACGTCGAACATGTCATTATGTACGACAAAATCAACACCCGGATAATCACTAATTTTTTTAATTTTTTGCATCCTTAACTTTTCATCCAAAGTATTAGTCAATTTAAATCCAACAATTTTAATTTTTTTATTTAATGAATATTCTTTTAAAAAAGAAATAATCTTGGGATTTTTTTTAAACTTTATGGTGAGTTCACTGTCAGAGGATATTTTTTGAGGTTTGGCACCCTCCCATACTTCACTATCAACAATAATTTTATCAACACAATAATCACTGACCGCGCTGGCGTGAATAATGGCATCAAAAAACTCTTCACCTAGCTTTTGGTTTAAAATATTCTTTAAATCTTCAAAAGTTATATATTCAACAATTTCCACTTGTGTCTTGGGTGTCATAGCGCCTTGGGAACAAAGATAGGTCACTTCCCAATGATTATCACTGAAAATATCCGCCAGACCTGCCCCCGTTTTTCCTGTGGAAAAATTGGTAATATAACGAACTTCATCAATGGGCTCCCTGGTGCCACCTGCAGTAATTAATACTTTCATAATCCGCTCTTTAATTCCTTATTGATTATTTCCACTATTTGAGCAGGCTCCAGTAGTCTTCCAGGGCCTACATCCCCACAGGCCTGATGGCCGCAATCGGTATCAAGGATTTTAACTCCCCACTCTTTTAATATTCTCAGGGATTTTTGAGTTGCTGGATGGTTAAACATGTTCATGTTCATCGCAGGAGCAATCAAATAGGGAATTTTAAAATCATGAGCTAAAAATAATGTTGAGACCACATCATCTCCAATTCCCGCCGCCAATTTATTAATTATGTTGGCGGTAGCTGGACATATAATCGCCAAATCTACGGACCTGATCAGTTCAATATGCTCCAGTGCTTTTTTTCTCTCCCACATATCGTGATAAACTGGCTTTCTGGTTAACCCTTCTAGAGTGGCAATCCCTATAAATTCCAAAGCACTTTTCGAAACTACTGGGTAAACTTCATGACCTTGTTGAACTAGGCGAGATATAACCGAGCACGCCTTATAACAAGCAATTGATCCGGTTAACTTAATAAGTATTTTAGATGTTTTCATTGTCTATTAACCTCACTTTTCCAAGTCTCACAGCGGCTAAACGTCTCTGCTTATAATCTTCAACGTAGTCGACTTTGAAACTATTTTCTTCTAATCTTTTTTTTACCTCGTCAGCACTTATATTCATTTTTAGTATTTTATTAAACATAGGGGCCAAGGCTCTTTCCTTTGCATTTAAAAGAACATTTCTTGAACTCATGGCCAGTCCATCATGCTCTCTCAACGTGGGACATGAGACAATTTCTATGTCCATAAAAAAACTGGTAACCATGTCTTTAATAAGGGTGAGTTGCTGAAAATCTTTTTCTCCAAAATAAGACCGCGTAGGTCTTACAATATTAAAAAGCTTCATCACCACAGTTAAAACGCCGTCGAAATGCCCCGGCCGGTCTTTTCCACAAAACAGTTTGGAAAAATTATTTTCAGTTAACTTAAAACGATAATTATCCGGATACATTTGTTCATAGACTGGGTTAAGTACATAATCAACTCCCAGTTTTTTCAACATTTCTAAATCCTGGTTAAAATCAACTGGATAATTATTAAAATCTAATTTATCATTAAATTGAGTTTGGTTGACATAGATACTAACCACGGTTTTTTCATTTTCACTAATACTTTTTCGAATTAACGATAAGTGGCCTTCATGTAAAGCTCCCATGGTAGGAACAAAACCCAAATCCATCTGAGGTTCAAGATTTTCCCTGACTTTTTTCCATTCCATAATATCCGTAAAGACTCTTATATCATTCATAAATATAACTCTCATTTTTATTTGGAAAATTTGCTTCCATAACTTCACGATGAAATTGATCAAGGGCCTTTTTCGTTAAAGCAAATCCCTGCATATATTGTCTTACAAATTTCGGATATGCACTGTTTGACATTCCCAGTAAATCTTGAATCACTAGAACTTGTCCATCCACTTGATTACCAGCGCCAATACCGATGGTTGGAATTTTTAAAAGAGAGGTCACTTCTTGTCCCAGACATTCAGGCACACATTCAAGTACTAAAGCAAAGGCCCCCAAATCTTCCAATTTGCGAGCGTCATCTAAAATCTGATCATATGAAGTTTTATTCTTTCCTTGGACTCTATAACCTGACAATGAGTGTACTGACTGAGGAGTAAGGCCTAGATGTCCAACCACTGGTACCCCTGATTGTACTATATGTTTAATAATTTCTTCATGCCCTCTCACTCCTTCTATTTTAACGGCACAACTTCCTGCTTGCATAAGTAGTTCGACGGCTTCCATCGCCAACGCTATTCCTTTCCTAAAAGACAAAAATGGCATATCGGCAATAATAAATTTAGCAGGAGCTCCTCTTTTAACCGCAGCCACATGCATACTCATCATGGAAACTGTGGCATTCAACGTAGATTCATAACCATGGACCACCATGGCCACACTATCCCCGACCAGAATTGAGTCAACCGCTGACTGGTTAATGATTTTAGCAATAGTAAAATCATAGGCGGTCACCATGGAAATTTTCTGTTTACTCAGTTTCCTTTGCAAAAAATCGTTTACGGTAAACATAGCTCGTCCTTTATACTTGGAAAGTAAGTAGTAATAAATTGCTTATATAATTGATCTTCACCGCTAAGTTTAAGCGAAGCAATATTTTTTTCAATAGTGCCTAAATCTCCCCTAGCAATTGGTCCGGTTAAAGCCTTGATTCCCAGCAACTTCACGTTAGTAAGTGTGGTATCAATTAGCAAGGTTGTATCATTTTGGGGTATCCCAATTTCCTTATTCAAATATTCATAATAGTTATTTAAAATTAATACCAAAAAATTCGACGCCATTACACATTTGGCATGGTAAATAGCTTTTTGCTCTTTAGCTATTTCATAATGAGGATTAATTAAACCAGGAAATAAATCACGAAATTTATAAATCCCTTTTTCTATAATAAATGGAGTTCTTTGATAAACATCAAACGGATACAAATCCAAGCCAAAAGTCATTAGGGGATGAACACCTATAACTCCATCTATATTCATTGCTCCGGAAAAATGCACACAGGTTTTGCTTTTGAGAAAAAAATTATTTTGATAAAATGTTTCAATACTTGAATCGTTGATGAGAATTAACACTACATCGACGCTTAATAATTTTTCACTTAACGGAGTTTTATCCGACCTGAACCAGTTAGTATATTGAATACCTAACATGGAAAAATAATGCATAATATGCTTGGCAACTTTTCCATTACCGATGATGCCATAGCTCAAAGTATTTTTCATGGTACCTGTCCTTTTTAGATCAAGTCCTTTTCAGCAAAAATATATCAAATTTTTAGCTACGTCCACCCTTTTAAGACTAAGCGCATCTCTAAAAATACTCCGTAATTAGACTTCTTGCTCAACGATATGATTTGATATATATATATGATTTTAAATTTAACTCAATTGGAGATAGTCGTGGAAGATCAAGCCAAAAAAGAGAAAATCCAAATTGCAATTGAAGCACACTTTCTATGGTTTGACCGCCTCAAAAATGCCATTGCTACCCAAAAATCAGAGTTTAAACCGGAGATTGTTGCGCAAGATAATCAGTGCGAATTAGGTAGATGGATTTACACTGATCTAAAAGCACTTTGTGATGAAAAAGTATACTCTGAAATTAAGGTGAGCCACGCCAATTTCCATAAAAAAGCTTCCGAGGCTTTAACTTTGGCCTTGCAAGGACAAATCAAAGATGCTGAAGAAAGAATCGCTTTCGGAAGTGAATTATTAAAACTGTCAGGTAAGTTAGTTTTGTTACTTAAAAAAATTTAAAATTATCGTCAAATCTTCTGACTCAATTCATACAGCTTGGCATATTCTCCACTTTTTTTGATTAATTCCAGGTGATTTCCTTGCTCAATCAAATGACCTTCTTTTAAAACATAAATTCGATCAAAATCCTGAATGCTCGAAAGCCGATGAGCTATAGCAATAACCGTTTTTCTGCCGGCCAATCCTTCCAATGCCTTTTGCACAACTTTTTCTGATTCATTATCCAAAGAACTAGTGGCTTCATCAAATAAAAAGATTTCCGGATTTCTAAGAAATGCACGAGCGATGGTGAGCCTTTGTCCTTGCCCACCTGAAAGTCTAGTCCCTCGATCTCCAATAATCGTCATTTTTTTCATAGGCAAATCGTTAATGAAACCTGTGGCATAAGCTACTTGCAAGGAGCAATCTATTTCTTCCTCGCTATAATCTCTTCCAATAGTCAAATTTTCCCTAATGGTATCATGAAATAAAAAAACGTCCTGGCTCACTAAACTGAAAATTTTTCTTAAGCTCTCTAGTTTAATATCACGAATGGGTATACCGTCGATCAAAATCTCACCAGATTCAATGTTGTATAATCCAAGCAGTAAATTAATTAAGGTAGATTTACCTGATCCAGACAAACCGACCAAGGCTATTTTTTCACCCTTTTCAACGGTTAGTGATAAGTTTTTAATGACATCACCCTCACCATAGGAAAACGTAACATCTTTGACTTCAATTTTTTGGTTAAAAGATTTTAACTCATACTTGCCCAGATCAACTTCCTCTTTAAGCTCGAGCATTTCAAAAATTCGATCCCCTGCAGCCCGAGCCTGATTAAGTTTGACATTGGCCTGAGAAAATTTTCTAATCGGATCCATCAAAAGGACCAGCGCTGTCATAAAACTTAGAAAATCTCCTACGGTCATAGAATTGGTTCTAATCCTATAGTGAGCAAAAATGATCACTCCAGAAAAAGCTATAGCTCCCACAAATTCAACCAGTGGATGAGCAAACTCTTCCACGAATGTCGTTCGCATTTGAGCATTAAAAAATTTATTTTGAGCTGATTCAAATCTAGACAATATATAATTTTGTAAATTAAATGCTTTGGAAATTTTTTGTCCAGAAATTCCTTCATTGATCGAATGAGTTACATCAGAAATGTCTCTTTGCACATCCCCCTGATTCGCTCGGATTTTTCTTCCACTTATAATGAAAATAATTAGAAAAAGTGGTGTGACCACCAAAACCACCCCAGTCAGCAGCCAATCGTAATAAAGACAAAGTCCCAGCATAATAATGGCAGTCACGGGTTCCCTGATCAGATCAACCCCGTTTCTAAATCCTTGGGAGAAAATCATAGTATCATTTAATATATTGGAGATAAGCTGCCCTTGTTTACTTTTAGAATAAAAGCTCATAGGTAATTTTTGAAGTTTAGTAAAAATATCTAAGCGGAGGGTACAAGTGGCCCGATCCACGACGAAACGAATCCAATAAAAATGAAAAAAACGAACAGGAAAATTGACGATACCAAGGAAAAAAAGCATCCCGGCTAAATAGATAACTTCCTCCCACGAGGAATGAGGACTGAGCCCTTTGTCAAACATGGGTTTTACTAGCCGCACTTGAAAACCTTTAATTGCAGCTAAACCAAAAGAAAACAAAATGCTTAAGATAACTTTATTAAGAAAAGGTTTAATATAGGGGTATAATCTTTTTAGTAAATCTAACATGAACAGTACTCACTTGTCTTTTGCAGTATCCTATCAAATTGCTGCTTATAAGACAAAAGGTATTGTTTTAAAGCTATTTTTCTCAAGACCCAGTTGATAGAACATATAATTTATAAGCAGATGATTGAGCTCTTTATCAAAGATTGGCACCTGCGCATAGTCTTGGAATTTCATCGCGAAAACATTGTTAAATAAATCAAACAAGTCTTTCCCACCACCATGCATATCTTGTAATTTGACATTGACGCTTACATCAATACAAGAACTACAAACGAATCCACCATGCTCGGGGACTAAAAAAATGTTGCTGAGTTTTTTCAAATCTTGCTTACAAAAAACACATTCTTTGGTTTGAGGATTTATGCCTAATTCAAAAATCAATTTCAAAACAAATAAGGATAAATGAGTTGATCTGTTAAATGCTTTTTTAACAAGGGCATCTTCTAAATAAAAAATCGCATTACTCAATACTCGAAACATCCCTTCCAGGCTTTTATCAAACTCTCGGTTTTTATCATGAAGGTCATCCTGAGTTGAAATTTTTGAAATCACTTCTAAATAAAAACAAAGCAAGTAATACGCCTCATGGTCAAACCTAATTTGAGAATATCTCCATATGACTTCCCACTCTTTTGCGGCAAATAAATCTTTGGATTTAAGACTTCCTTCTTTTAAATCTATTTTCAGCATAAAACCAAGTTCTAGGACGCTAGGTTTTATTTTTTTGCCCCCACCTTGTCCACCATAAAAAATAACAGAGACGATCCTTCCGCTTCGTAAGAGTAGTTTGGCAACAATATTCCTATCACCTTGAACCACTTTGTGAATTAATAATCCTTCTACCTTGCTTTCCATTTTTATACCAAAACTTAAGTCTGTATCTTAAATACAAGATATCAAACATAAAGGCCTTAAAAAATGAAATCAATTTTATTTTTTTCGATAAAAAAAGGTTAGAATTAAAGCTATATAGATCAAAGTCTTCGCCGAATCGTCCTCCTCTTCCTACCATTTGGATGTAAAAATCCCGGTTAACTTCCTCATAATCAATAAATATTTTAGTAATGGATGGTAAATTAACCCCATGGCCTAAAACTGAGGTAGCAAAAATACATCGAGGATGTGGATTTTCCTTTAGCTCCGTCATAAATTCCTGGGCCTTCCCCCCGACACAACCTAAAACGTTTATTTTTCTTTTTTTAAAAAATTGCACCCAAAACTCCACGCTTTTGCGATATCTACAAAAAAATAAATATGTAGAATGATTATTATTATCCATTTCATACAAGAATCTTCGATTAAATATTTTTTTAAAACAAAAAAAATGATTATTAAGCGGCACATTTTTCAGTCGTTGATTCCCCAGATCAAATAAGTAAAAATGTTCCATACCGAGTGATAAATCTTGTTTTAATTTTTCACAAATTGGTCGATCCACTGTAGCGCTTAATCCAAGCACCGAAAATCCAGTATTACAAACTCCCAGAAATGTTTCCCACAGCTTATCTCGGAAGCTCTCTCCCCAATAATAAATCAAATGAAACTCATCAAAAATAAAAAATGTTTGGCGTCGGTCTTTGGCAAGAAATTGAATAGTATCATCATCTAAAAGCTCACAGGTCGTTATCAAAAAAGCTCTTTTTTTAGTATGAAATTTCTTAATAACTTCCTGACATTCTTTTTTTTTATTAAGTTTAAAGACATCGTTTTTTTTAGGAAACCGATTATAAAACTCCTCCGCAATGGCCCGCAGTGGTGACAAATAAATGATTTTAAGCTCAAAATTTTGATGCAGATCCAAGAGCAGCGAAGTTTTCCCCCATCCCGGAGGGGCCAAAAACAGCATAAAGCTTGATGGTATTTGTAATATTGGAATGATCTCTTTCATACCAAAAGGCATTCATGGTAGTGATCTTTTCAATATTACTAAATAGTGAAAACTTATAACGTCAAAAAGATTTCTATTCCCATATTGACGGATGAAGCTCGCTTAAAACATAATCCGGTTT